>Ga0182011_10003460_pt1 | contig 12934 bp, 9 predicted proteins | sample 711E1DmetaG_FD_120481 | JGI IMG/M metagenome (GOLD analysis project Ga0182011, IMG submission 120481) | Permafrost microbial communities from Stordalen Mire, Sweden - 711E1D metaG | ecosystem: Environmental > Terrestrial > Soil > Wetlands > Permafrost | place: Sweden: Stordalen | collected... | reverse complement strand
TTTGCGATCAAACTCATGGAAGGCGTGGAGCAGCGTGCCCAGAAGACAGACCCGTCCCTTTCCGCGCTTGTCCCGGAACTGCCTAAGATGCTGGCAAACGAGGAGTCCCACGAGCGGGAGCTGATCGCCCTTCTCGATGAAGAACGGTTGAAATATATCGGGTCCGTAGTGCTGGGTCTCAACGATGCCCTGATCGAATTCACCGGGACGCTTGCCGGGCTGACCTTTGCCCTCCAGAATGCCAGGATCATTGCGGTTGCCGGCCTCATCACGGGTGTCGCGGCCTCGCTCTCGATGGGGGCCTCCGAGTACATGTCCCAGCGATCCGATGGCAGCAGTACCGATCCGTTCAAGGCATCAATCTATACGGGTGCCACCTATGTCCTGACCGTTGTCCTGCTCATTCTCCCGTTCCTCCTTACCCCCAACCCGTATGTGGCCCTCGTGTTCACCCTGCTTGGTGCGGTTGTGGTTATTTTCCTGTTTACCTTCTACATTTCCGTGGCAAAGGACCTCCCGTTCTGGCGGCGGTTTTATGAGATGGCCACCATCTGCCTCGGCATAGCAGCGATCTCGTTTGTGATCGGCCTTGCGATACGGGTTCTGCTGAACGTAAATGTCGGGTAATTACGGTCTTCCGGCGGCCGGGCAAACAGACATTATTTATTACTCCCTGTGCGAAACGGTAAGTATCGGACTATGGCGAATCACGATTTTCCGGGGAGTGACGAAGCGTCCCGCCTTGTGCAGGAGGGAAAGATCCACGAAGCGCTTGCCTGCTACGATAAGGCGCTCGCGGCGAGCCCCGGAAACGACGCTGTCCTCAACAATAAAGCGGTTGCGCTCATCTGTCTTGGACGGTACGAGGAATCGTTAGCCTGCTCCCGGAAGGCGATTGCCATAAACTCCTACGACGCAGGTGTCTGGATCAACAAGGGGATCGCGCTTGAAAAACTCGGGCGGCTTACGGAAGCGGTCGATGCGCTGGAACAGGCTGTTGCCATCAGCCCGTACAATGCCTATGCCCGTGCCCTGCTGGGAATCGTGTACCAGAACCTGGATATGAATGACAAGGCCGAAGCACAGAACCGGAAGCTGCAGGAGATCGTCTTTCCCAAGGAATATGCGGGGTTTTATTTTGCAACTGCCGCGTTCCTCCTCGGGATCCTGCTCGGGGGGATTCTGAGTGTCGAAGGCAAGCCGCTGGTCGTGACTATCGGTTCTTCGTTCATTATCATCCTCTTCTTCTGTGTCATCTGCGGCCTGTACATCCGCTCGCTGAGATTGCAGATGGAGATTAACCGCGATGTGGTTACTGCATCGTGCCCTCCGGAGGGCCAGCGGGGGCGCAGCGGGACCAGCATTTCTGTCGTGCTCGGGTTCCTGGTGTTCGTCTTTTTCATCGGCACGGTATCGGGGATCGGGATCTGGCAATATTTCCGCTGAGCAGGGAACCGGCCGGATTATGACGTCCACGTTCTCATTTCCCCGGCACCTGAATGTCAGGGCAAAGATCCTCCTGCTCTTCCTCGGCCTGTCGGTCCTGTCCCTGCTGGTGACCGGGTTCGTGGCTGTGTACACCATTACCAATGTCGGGAACCTTGCAGAGACCAGCAGTATGTCCCTTGGCAGGCAGGCAGTGAATGACAGCAGTGCCGCGCTCATGCAGTCTGCCGAACAGAACCTGCTCCGGGTGGCCTCGGGCCAGGCTGCAGTCACGGATGTGATCTTTTCCGAAACCGAATCGGAGGTGGATATCCTTGCTGCACATGCCACCCGCCTCCAGCAGGAGTCCCCGCCCCCCCTCTCTTCACCATCGTTTACCGGAGAAGGCCAGCCGGCACTGCTCGCCGCATCACCGGTGATTTTTGTGAACGGAACGGCGGTCACATCGCAGTCGGAGGAGTACAGGTCGCTTGCCGGTATGGCGCACCTGTTAAAAGCAGTGCATGAAGCAGACCCCGATCTCGAGAGTGTTTACGTGGCCACCGACTCGGGTATCATGTGGATATATCCCGGGGTGAGTTATTCCCCGCCGGATTATGATCCCCGCACCCGCCAGTGGTTTAAAAACGCGGTAACGGCCGGTGGCGAAACGGTCTGGTCGGAGCCTTATGTCGATGCAGCCGGCCACGGCCTGATGGTGACCTGCTCGAAATCCGTTCCCGGCCGGTACGGCACCTGGGTGATCGGCATGGATGTGACCATTGAATCGGTGAACGCAAATATCCTCAACCTGACCCTCAATGGTGAGGGCTATCCCGTGCTGCTCGACAGCAGGGGGACCGTGATCAGCCGCCCCGGGCTCTCTGCCAACGGCACGCAGTGGAACGAGGAGTTCACACCGGACGATGCATTTTCCAGCAATAACCCGGCCCTCATGGCCGTGGCTGCCAACATGACCGCCGGAAAGAGCGGGGTTGAACGGGTTTGGTTCAATAATTCGGAATCGTACGTGGCCTATGCCCCCGTATCTTCCATGAACTGGAGTTTTGCCGTATCCATGCCGGTGAAGGATATCCTTGCACCCGTACAAAAGACCGAGGCAACGATAGCCCTCGAGACGAAAGAGACCGGCAGCCGCATCGGGGAACAGACGGACCGGGTCCGCACCATCTTTGCCTTCCTGTTCTGTCTTCTCCTCGTGGTTGTGGTATTCCTGTCGTGGATGCTTGCCCGTATCATCACCCGCCCGGTTGACGCGCTGAAGGACGGGGCTGCAGCCCTCGGGGCCGGCAACCTCAGTTACCGGGTGGACCTGAAAACCGGTGATGAGTTCGAGGACCTCGCAGTCTCGTTCAATACGATGGCATCGGATCTCCTCATCAGTATCGATAACCTCCGCCGTACAACGGCAGAAAAGGAACGGTACACAAAAGAACTCGAGATCGCAAAGGAGATCCAGGATACCTTCCTCCCTGAGACGACACCGGATATCCCGGGCATCGGGATTGCCGCAGTCACCATCCCGGCCATGGAGATCGGCGGGGATTTCTATGACTTTATCCCGGCGGGAGACAACCGGTGGGGTATTGCCATGGCCGACGTGTCAGGCAAGGGGATCAGTGCTGCCCTGTTCATGGCCCTGTCACGGACGCTCCTGCACGTCAGCGGCATGACCGGCACGGATCCATCGGCTGCAATACGGCAGGCGAACCGGTGGATCTATGAGGACGGCCGTTCGAGCATGTTTGTCACGGTCTTCTATGGCGTGCTGGACCCCGGCGGCAGGTGTTTCTCTTACGTGAATGCCGGGCACAACCCCCCGCTGCTGGTACGGGATGACGGGGTACAGGAACTGTCGGGAAGCCGGGGCATCGCACTGGGTGTTGTTCCGGACGTTGCCATCGCTCATACGATCCAGGACCTCCGGCACGGCGACCTCCTCGTCCTGTACACCGACGGGGTCACGGAAGCCTTCAATTCTGCTAATGAGGCCTTCGGAGAAGAGCGGCTGCGGGAATTTGTGCGGACGAACCGGGTGAAGCCGGCCCGGGATGTTCTCGAAAGTCTGGTAGCGGAGATCCGGGTGTTTACCGGCAGTGCTCCGCAGTCGGACGATATTACGCTGGTGGTTGTGAAGGTGGAGTAAACCGCTCACCAGCAAATAAATTTTTTTGGTTCCCTGAGATAAAAAATTTTAAACCCGCATGGAAGGAAGAGCAGCCCGGATAAAAATTTCTTCTGATGGAGAAAATGTTAAAATTTCTCCGGGAATACAATTGTGAACCGTGCTCCCTGAGAACTGTCGACCTTCATCTCCCCGCCGAGCTGGTGGACCAGCACGCCGACGAGCTGCGTGCCAAGGCTTGCAGCGGCGCGGGCTTCGTAGTCGGGAGGAAGACCGACCCCGTCGTCCTGCACGGTCAGGCTGAAGGTATGGTCTTCCTGGTGGTGCATGACGAGGGAGAGCTTCCCGCTCGTGCGGCCTGCGTATGCATATTTCAGCGAATTGGTTACAAGTTCATTGATGATAAGCCCGCAGGGGATTGCCATATCCAGTGTAATATTGACATCATCAACATCCACGGTGACATCAACGGTGGTGGACATCATGTATGAATTCATCAGGTCGGCGATAAGACTTTTAATATATTCTGCGGCATTGATGACGCCCAGGGTCCTCGACTGGTACAGTTTCTCGTGCACCAGTGCCATGGTCCTGACGCGGCGCTGGCATTCCATGAGTTTTTCCACGGTCTGGGGATCATCGATATAGTTGGACTGCAGTTCAAGGAATCCGGAGATCACCTGCATATTGTTTTTGACCCGGTGGTGCACTTCCTTGATGATCACCTCTTTCTCCCGCAGGGATGCTTCCAGCCGCTCCTCGTACCGTTTCCGTTCCGTGATGTCGAGGTGAATACCCACCCAGGAGGTGACCTTCCCGGCACTGTCCGTGTGGGGTGCTCCCCGGCTCAGCACGATGAAGACCTTTCCTTTCTTATCCACAATCCGGTACTCGTAGTCCCAGAATGAACCGGTCTGGATACACTGGCGCCAGTCGGCAATGGTCCGGTCATAATCTTCCCGTGGCAGCAGGTGCATCCAGCCGGTTTTCCTGCATTCTTCGAGTGTGGTTCCCAGGACCGACAGGAAGGATTCGGAAAGATAGGAGAAGTTTCCCTGCGCGTCACAGGCCCAGACGCCAAAGGGGATAAGGTCCCCGATCATCCGGTACCGGGTTTCACTTTCCTGGAGTGCCTCTTCAGCCTGCCTGCGCTCGGTGATATCCCTGATCGTACTGAGTACAGCCGGACGACCGTTGTATTCGATGATCTTGCAGAAAACTTCTACCGGCAGCGGAGTGCCATCACGGGTCATGAGCTGGGACTCAAACAGGTAGTACCCCTTTGACTGGAGTTCGGTGTTCTGGACCGCGGAAAAACCCTCTGAAGGGAGGAGCCCCAGGTCCTGCAGGCGGAGCTCCTGGAGCCCGCTTAAAGAATACCCGGACTGCCGGGAGGCGATCTGGTTGGCATTCAGGATCCTCCCGGCGGGATCATGGATGAGAATGGTATCCGTTGCATTATCAAAGAGCATATGATACCGCAGTTCGGACTCGATGAGATTATCCCCGATCCTTTTCTTATCCGTTATGTCAATGGCAGAACAGACAATGCTGGACGAGCCTGCCATGGATGCGGTCAGGAGTGCCCAGATCTTCTCCCCGTTCTTTTTCTTTAAGGCAACCTCAATGGTCCCGATCTGTCTGCCTGCTGCTGTTTTTTTGACCCGGTCTTCGCATTCCGCTTCATCCCACCATAAGGTGGCAAGGTCATGGCCTTCCATCTCTGCAGGGGTGTACCCGAGCATGACCGCGGTCTGGTTGTTTGACTTGACCAGCCTCCGGGTGTCCACATCGAAGGTAAAGATGCCGGCAAGGGAGTTGTCGAACATCTCCCGGAATTTTTCCTCCTGCTGGCTGGACTCGGCAAGGGAGGATATCACCACCCCGATGGTTACAAAAATGTAAAACCAGGCAATGCTCGAAGCAAACGATTTGATTTCAAAAGGCATGTAAAGGAAAACGAGCCCGAGGTAGATCCAGCCCAGGATGATGGTGAAATAGACAGCAAACCGCGGGTGGAGCCGGGCAAGCAGGATAATCGGGAGAATGTAGAGATAGGGAAAGATCTCGAGGATGCCGCTCCTGAGGGAGAAGAACGTTGCAAGGACGATCTCTACCGTAAATACTCCGATGATATACAACCAGAAAAGCTTCCACCAGGAAATATCTTTCATGATACCACGGATACCCGAGATTCGGGACAGTTCATACACCCCTGGATCAGAGTCTTTATCCAGAACAGCCCGGACTCTCAGGTGTTACTTACCGGTGGGACAATATAAAAGGTACCATATTCCGGAGAGCATCAGGAAATGCCGATGGCACGCCCATAGGGTTGGGGGAACCGGTGCGTCTGCCCTGTCCATCCACGACAGCCAAACCATCCGGGTGTCACTGTTCCCCTGTGAACGGGCTGCTTTCCCGCCGGGGGATGAGAAACCATATTTTGAGGATATTATTATTATCCCGGGTATCCTTACACAACATAAGGTATGCATCAGGAATAGCAATCCGGTGTTGATACAGATGCAGGAAAAACTGATTCTTATTGTTGAAGATGAAGGTGTTGTGGCGCTCTCCATCAAGGCAGCACTGACAAAAATGGGATATACGGTAGTCGGGATTGCAGTCACGGGCAGCGAGGCAATCGCCCTTGCTACGGAAAAAAAGCCCGATGTTATCTTAATGGACATCCATATCAAAGGGGATATCGACGGTATCCAGACCACAGAAAAGATCAACGCAATCATGGATGTCCCGGTTATATTCCTGACTGCGTATGCAGATGACGAGACCGTAAGCCGGGCAATCAAAACCGGTTCCCACAGTTACCTGGTCAAACCCTACAATCCCCGCGAACTCTATTCCAATATCGAATTTGCCATCTACAAACATCGGATGAAATTCCGGACCGGTTCAAACCGGGAACGCCTGGAATTGGTCCTTACGAAAACTCATGAGGCCGGACTTATCCTCGATATGCAGAACAGCATCGTCTTTGCCAATTCAGCATCGGAGACTCTTCTGGGGTGGACACGGGAAGAGATGCAGGGCAAGAAATTTTTCTCGCTCATCAATCCCGCTGTATCAACAGCGACCGGTCCTCCTGACCCTGCCATAAAAGGCATCGTAAATCTCGACGCCATTTATTACCTGCCCCCGGTTGCGACGGTCTCCACCAAGAGCGGGCGGAACCGCACCGTGGACTTAAGAACAGGGATCCTCCGGGAGGAAAGCGGAGAGAATCGGAATATCCTTATCTTCATGCAGGAGCACGCACCCCATCTCTGATCCGGCACTGCTGTCAGGGAAAAGCCCGTGCTTTTTTATATGCCGGACAGGGCCCCTGTTTTAGCTGGCCATTCAGACAGTTTCGTGCCCTACAGACTGGTATTCACAGATCTGCCCGCCGCTGTCGAAAAATGCCCGGGTGTTCCCCTGCAGGGTGTGGACGGTTTTGTCGGGAAGAACGACCCGGTACGAGATTGCTGCAACGGGATGGGCCGGGGATAAAGCTGCGAGATGCTTCCGGACCATCGCGGTATCTTCAGGATGAATGGCCGGTGTGAAGACGAACCCTAGGGTATTTTCCGCATTCCTGCAAAAAAAGCGGAGGAATGCGGCATTCGCAAACGTGCAGATCCGGTCGGGCCTGCTGCGCCAGACCAGTTCTGTCTGGTCTTCGACCATCGCCCGGAACCGCTCATCGCTCTCCCGCAATGCTTCTTCCGCATGGATGCGGTCCGTGATATCGATAATAACGCCAATGAACCCGGCTATCCCGTCGTCCATATCGCTGAATGTAGCTTTCTTGAAGATAACATCCCGGTAATGATGATCTGCATGGGGGAATCTGGCCTGGTATACCTGGATTCCCCGCCGGCTCATGAGCTGGGTATCCTTTTCTGTGGAAAGAACTGTCATGTCGGAAGGGAAGAGGGCTGCATCGGCCCTGCCGACAATTTCCCGTTTCGGGATACCGGTGTATGCCTCGAATGCATTATTGCACCCGAGATACTCGCTTTTTGCATTCTTGTAATACACGGGAGCGGGAATGGTATCGATCAGGTGCTGGAGGAACTCCAGCTGCTGCCGAAGGGATGCGGTACGGGCGGCAACGCGGGCCTCAAGCTCATCGTTGAGTTTCCGCAGGCTGTCCTCGCTTTCCTTCAGTTTCCTGTCCATCCCGTATTTGAAGAGGGCCATCTCGATCGTGGAATGAAGTCCCCGTTCATCGAACGGTTTTACGATGTATCCGTAGGGTTCCGTGACTTTTGCCCGTTCAAGCAGAGCAGGGTCCGCATATGCGGTGAGGAAGATTACCGGGACGCCGTACTTCGCATGAATCTGTCCCGCTGCCTCGATGCCGTCAATTTTTCCGGCAAGGTGGATGTCCATGAGCACGAGATCGGGACTTGTCTCAGCCACTTTTTCAAGGGCTGCCTCCCCGGACCTGACCGTAGCTGCAACGCTGTATCCGAGACTGATGAGCGTGTCCTTCAGATCGTTTGCAACGATCGTTTCATCTTCGACTACAAGGATTGCCGGCATAGGGTCCGGGGGTTATCAGCGGTACCCCATTGCCGCTCCAAGCAGGTTTGCCGTTATACGCAACGCTTCCACCTCATCCGGTGACCGTATCCTTTCGGTGAGATCGAAAAACCCGATGAAACCCCAGAAGCGGTCCCGGATAAAAATGGGGAGAACGACACCGGATTTGACACCCAGCAGGCCGAAAATTTTTTTTTCATTTTCAGGAAGTGCTGAAAGAGTGGATGATATGACCTCCCCTCTCATCAGGAGTTCCTGCCACCGGGAAAGCCCGAGTGCGGGATAGGTAAACTGTTTCAGTTCCGGTTTATAGAGGCAGGAGTGGTAGGCAGGGCATCCCCATTCATAGGTCATTCGGAGGCTTTCGGTGCCATCAGGCCCGGGAATGGTCTTGAATATCCCGATAGCACCGGCATCCAGTGCGAGCCCGATAGGTTCGAGGATATCCCGGATATCCGAGGCATTAAAGTCACGGATCTTCCGGGGTGCCGGGGATTCGGAACGTGATATACGCAGCAGCCATTCTACCGCGGAACTTACTGCAAAGAGGACCTCTCCCGTTTTTTTATCTCGCGCTCGATCCGGTGCTTGTACAGGGCCATCTCGATAACGGAGTGGAGTTCCCGCTCATCGTAAGGTTTGATGACGTACCCATAGGGTTCTGTCACTTTTGCCCGGTCAAGGAGCGCTTTGTCTGCATACGCGGTGAGATAGATGACCGGAATATCGTAAAGCGCATGGATCTTCCCCGCGGTTTCAACGCCGTCAAGCTGCCCGGCGAGGTGGATGTCCATAAGGACAAGGTCGGGTTTTGTTTCTTTGACTTTTTCCAGGGCAAGTTCCCCGGACTTTGCTATCCCGGGAACAGTATACCCCAGGCTTTTTAAGGTCTCCTTGATATCGTTTGCAACTATCGCCTCGTCTTCAACAATAAATATTGCCGGTTGTTCCATCATGCACCTCTTGTATAGTCCTTCTTGCGATCATCCTGATAACAGTTCCTGTGATTCCCTGTAATTTTTTCCTGACCCGCTGTCATCTTCGATCGCCCCGGTCCCCCGGGGTGTCCGTAAAGCCAAGGAGCGTGTGCAGCGATGCCAGCCGTTCCTCCTGTTCTTTTAAGGCAATCCGTTCTGCCCAGGGAATATTCCTGTACCTCCTGCTCATGTTCTGCGTGATCCGCACGAGCCGCAGGAGACGGGTATATTCCTCAATAAGTGCCGTATCTGTTCCTGATTCTCTCTTTTGCGCAGTCATCCGGTGCAGGTCCCTGATCTTTTCAAGGGTCGGGGTCAGGCAGGCAACAAGCTTTTCGAATTCTACCGGTTTTCCGATAAAATCCTCGATCATGTCGCCATATTGTAAAATATCTTCAGGCACCGGTTGTTTCCCGGTGACGATCATCACGGGTACCTGCCCGGCAGCAGGGTGGTGGCGGATGGCACGAAGCGTTTCCCACCCGTCCATAGGCTCCATCATCAGGTCAAGCAGGATAATATCCGGGGTCAGAGTTTTCAGGAGGTCCAGACACTCCCTTCCCCCGCTCACTGCGACAGGAGTAAATCCCCCCCGTTGTAAAAATGCCGTGAAGATCTCACGTATTGCAGGGTCATCATCAACGACAAGGACCGTGTACATCAGCGGTGTTCCCCCCTCTGCCCTGCCGGCGGGGATGTCCCGGGGTCATCGTCCCGGTTATCCCGGTAATGGCGGAGGAGGAACTTCCTGACTTTTTCAGATTCCACCCAGCCATGGTCAAGACGGGAAACGAGATCGTCGATTATGCCGATCTGCTTCATGATATTCTCCCGGTACCGGGCACAGTCAAGACTGACATATCCCATGATTGCCTGGAGGGGGTTCCTGATCTGGTCGTTTAAGATCTGGAACTGCTCCATGTTTTGTGCGATCTGCGTTATTCCTTCCGTTTTAAGCTGTTCTTCAAGCCGCTTATAATCGGAGATATCATGGTACTGGACGAGGACCAGGGGCCGGTCCGGCGAGGATCCCGGTATAGGGTTCAGCGAGATCTCAAACCAGTCCGTTCCGGTCTTCTCCACTACATGGAGAGTACGGCCGTGCTGAAGGGATTCTTCCAGCCGTGACAGGATTGATTCAGAGATGCCGTAATGATCCAAAAAGTGTTCCGGCCCCGCACCACTCCCGCGAAGAATCCTCCCGAGCCGGTATTCCATGGCATTATTGAGTGCAAGGATCTGCCGGCTGTGATCGAGAAGCATGACAGCATCGGGGATGGCATTGGCGAGCACCCGGATCGTGCGCTCGTTTTCCCTGGCCTGCTCTTCCACACGGTGTTTATAGAGCCCCATCTCGATGGCCGAATGCAGCTCGCGTTCATCGAAGGGTTTGAGTATGTACCCGTACGGCTCGCTGACCTTTGCCCGTTCGAGGGTGGTCTCATCGGCATAGGCAGTCAGGAATATGATCGGAATTTTGTGAAGGATACGTACCCTGGTGGCAGTATCGATACCATCCATCCTGCCGGTAAGGTGGATATCCATGAGGACGATATCGGGGCGGGTAGTATTGAGCGATTCAAGTGCCGATTCACCGGATCGTGCAATACCGGTAACAATATACCCCAGTTTTTCCAGTGTCTGCCGTAAATCTTCTGCTTCAATGAGCTCATCTTCAACAATGAAAACGGATGCGGGAGACATTGAACCCTCACTGAATGAAACAGTCTACAATCACTATGGCTTCATATAAACATTTCTTATAAAAAGGTGTGCAGGACCAAAATTCCTGATGGAAAGCATCCTGCTCCTGCCGGAACGGGTCCGGGGATGCCCCAACGGAATGTTCCGGGCAGGACTGGATCGTCGGGAGAAAACCCCGTATGTCTCCCCAGCGGCCGGTCTGAGGGGATAGCAGCGGGGAACAGGGTTGCACGGGTTTTAGGAAGGCAAAGGATCCCGTTTCTGCTGGATGGTTATGATAAATGTTGTTCCCCCGCCCTCACCAGTTTCAATCGTCCCGTTCAGTTGTTCGATGAGACTGTTCACCAGCCGGAGACCCAGGGATTCGGTATGTTTCCATTCAAACCCGGCGGGCATACCGATCCCGTCATCGTGATAGAGAATACGGATCCTGTCCGGTTCCGGCCGGGTACATCCGATGGAAATATGACCTTTCCTTCCTTCCGGGAAAGCATATTTGAGCGAGTTGGACACGAGCTCGTTGATGATGAGCCCCAGGGGGGTGATCGTATCGATGTCGGCCAGGATATCGTCCGTGGTTACGGTGATACCGACCAGGTGCTGCTGGATGTTATAGAACTGGAAGATCTGCTGGGTCAGGTAATTCAGGTAATCCTTCAGGTTAATCTCTGCGATACTAGGGGAACGGTAAATACGTTCGTGCACAAGGGCCATCGCCCGTATCCGGCTCTGGCTGCTTTTGATCGCCTCCAGCACGTTGGGATCGGTTATGTACCGGGACTGGAGGTTGAGGAGACTTGCAATGATCTGGAGATTGTTCTTGACACGGTGGTGGATCTCCCGGAGGAGGAGTTCCTTTTCCTGCAGGGACCGGGTAACTTCCTGCTCTGCATGGGCCCGGGCAGCTATCTCGGTAGTCAGCTGTTCGTTGGTCCTGCTCAACGCATCTGTCCGTTCCAGTACCCGTTTTTCCAGATCCTCGTTTGCGCGCCGGATCGCCTCTTCCGCTTCCTTCAGCGAAGTGATATCGGTCAGCACATTCAGGCTGGCAGGCTTACCTTCGTAAGTGATTACTGCGCCATTGGCAAGAACCGTGTGCAGTGTCCCGTCTTTTGTTACAATCTTTATTTCATAGGAAAGGATGTCCACACCTTCCATCCGCCGGCTGATCGCCTTCCGGACAGCATCGTGGTATTCCGGGGCAATGAACGCAAGCATCGGTTTCCCGACAATCTCTTTCGCATCATATCCCATTCGGGCTGCTGCGGCCGGGTTAACGTAAAGCAGGTTCCCGTCACGGTGGACAATCACATAATCCGGGATCCTGTCAATGAGGGTCCGGTACCGCTCCTCACTCTCGCGCAATGCCTGTTCTGCGCGTCTGTTGTCCGTGATATCATGGATGATAGAGTAAAAGAGGGGTTTTCCCTGGATGGTGATCGGGCCGGAATATACTTCCACGTAGCACTTCTGTCCGTCGGCACGATAATGGGTGGAGAAAAAATGCTTCTCTTTCTCATCCTTTGCCCGTATGAGATCTCTGACAACCTTTTCCCGGGGCAGACGGTTGAGGTCATAGATTCCCCGGGACAGGAGCTGGTCCCTGGAATACCCGTAGTACCGGACTGCCGCATCGTTTGCATCCCTGATCCTGCCGGAATCAGGGTCGATGATAAGCGATACGGAATAATTACTGGAGAAAAGCGCACTATACCGCTCCTCGCTTTCCTTCAGTTCGCTCCGGGATTCCGCAAGCCGGGCAAATACCGGATCTATTTCCAGGGCGAGACGGGCAAGCTCGTCCTCATGAATGTTACTGTCAGATCCGGCTGGATCACCAGCCACTTTCTTCCCGTGCACGGCACTGATTATGGTATTGAGACGGGAGAGGATGACCCGGTCGATGAACAGCAGGACAAACAGGATAATGAAGATCCCCGCTATCAGCAGGCTTGTTATGAAGGTAAAAATCGTGCTCATACCGGCCTTGTGGATCGTGCGGGATTCGGCCTGCATGAGATACAACCCCCCGGTATTCTGCAGGTCATCGAGATGCCGGTATCCGGCAATGGTATCTTCGTTCTCAACAACGATTGCCACGGGAGAAGCCGGGGTGATGCGGGATACTGCT
>Ga0182011_10003459_pt1 | contig 12936 bp, 11 predicted proteins | sample 711E1DmetaG_FD_120481 | JGI IMG/M metagenome (GOLD analysis project Ga0182011, IMG submission 120481) | Permafrost microbial communities from Stordalen Mire, Sweden - 711E1D metaG | ecosystem: Environmental > Terrestrial > Soil > Wetlands > Permafrost | place: Sweden: Stordalen | collected... | reverse complement strand
CCGAGGACGGTCTTGGTGTCGACCCATTGCACCCGCGGTTTCCCTGCTTCGTCGACGCCCTGCTGCACCTGCCCGTAAAGCTGCACCCGCTGCGTATATTCGGGGCGGACGATCTCCCACGGATCGCCGAAGATGATCCAGTTGTCCGGATGTTCCACCTGCTGGCCATTGACGATCTCCTGCTTGAACAGGCCGTATTCGTAATGGATGCCGTAGCCGATCGCCGGGTAGTCATGCGTGGCGAGCGAATCAAGGAAACAAGCCGCGAGGCGGCCGAGGCCACCGTTTCCCAACCCCATGTCTTCCTCGGCGTCGCGCAACGCCGCAAAATCCAGCCCGAGGCCGCGCAACGCCGCGACGACGGTATCATATAGGCCGGTGTTGTAGAGATTGGTCTCCAACAAGCGGCCCATGAGATACTCGAGCGAGAAGTAATAGACCCGGCGCACGTTGCGTTCGTTGTGCGCCGCCTGGGTGGCCAGAAACCGCGAGAGGATGCTGTCCCGCACGGCCATCGCCGTTGAAATCCACCAGTCGCGCGCCGTGGCCGTGCCGGGATCCCGCGCCAGCGTGTGTTTCAGGTGACGCAGAATGGCCTCCTTGATCACCACCGCTTCGGGACTGGTGACATCAATGGCAGGACCGGATCTGGCGGCAGAGGTGTTTTTCGGATTAGATGTCGTGAGGGCGGGCATGGCCGGAAACAAGGAACCTTTCAGCGAGCTTCGTGCCAACGACCGGCCCGCCAGTCTAGTATGGCGCTATTTTTGGAAGCGCCGGGCTAACTCGGTATAACCTAGCTCAATGAAGGTCGGCTGGCCAGTCGGATTGCTCAATGGCTGCCGGCAGGAGAAGAGTTGGGCGACCAGTGAATCCATTTCCTCCTCGCTGACGCCCTCCGGGAGGCGCACCGCCCGCCGCGCGGCCAGTCGCGCCAGCTCGTCGCGCGCAACATCAAGATCCTTCGCCGTCAGCGACCCTTCGCGCAGGGCGCCCAGCAAATCGCGCAAGAACTCCTCGGCATCGACGGAGTCCATCCACTCGGGCACGCCTTCGATGCGAAAGAAATTGCGGCCAAACTCCACGATTTCAAAGCCGTGGCCCTGCAGGAACTCCAGCCGGTCGAGCAGCAGCGCAGTCGTGATCGCATCGAGCTCCACCGGAACCGGCAGCAACAAACGCTGGGTGGCAACACGCGCCGTGGCAAACTGGTCGCGGAGGCGCTCGTACCAGACCCGCTCGTGCGCCGCCCGCCGGTCGAGCAGCACCACGCCGGCATCGGTCTCGAACAGCGCATAGACGCCGCGAACCAGGCCCACGTAACGCCAGCTGGTCTTCGGCACGGGCATTTCGCCGCCTGCAGCGGGCACGACCGCCGCCACTGCGGCTGCTCGCGCCGCCGGAACCGGCGCAACCAGCGGCGGCCGGTAGGCCGGAAACGGCGCCGCCATGCGCGACTCAGGCGGCGAACCTGCCGCCACCACGACTGCCGCCGGAGCCCAGGCGCGCGCGGCTTCGCCAGCCGGCGCCGGCGCACTCGCAGGTATCGTCGCACCCAATTCCCGCAGGCGGTCCAGCACCGCGCGGATGACAAACGCGCGCACCTGCGATTCGTTGCGAAAACGTACCTCGCGTTTCGCAGGATGCACATTCACGTCAACCGCCGCCGGATCGAGCTCGAGAAAGACAAAAGCCAGGGGATAACGTCCCTTCGGCACCAGGTCGTGATAGCTCTCGATCAGCGCGTAACTCAGCGTGCGGCTGTCCACCGGCCGGCGGTTGACGTACGTGATCATCTCGTGGCGCGTGGCCCGCCCCACCCCCGGCCGGCTGATCAATCCGCGCAGCGCCAGTCCCGCGTCGGTCGCCTCGATGGACAGCATGGCGTCCGCAATCTGGCGGCCGAAAATCTCCGCCACGCGTTCCGCGGTTGTCTTGCATTCCGGCGAGCGAAAAATAGCCCGGCCGTCCTCGATCAGCGTGAACGCCGCCTGCGGACATGACAGCGCATAAAGCCGGACACAATGAATGATGTGGGCGCTCTCGGTGGCGTCGCTCTTGAGAAACTTGCGCCGGGCCGGCACCGAATTGAACAGCTGCGAGACGACAATCCGCGTGCCCACCGGCCGGCCGCAGTCCCGCACGTGCACGAACTTGCCGCCGTTGATCAAAATCTCCGTCCCGGCCTCCTCCCCCGCGGAACGCGTCTGCAATTCGAACCGGGCAACGCTCGCGATGGACGGCAATGCCTCGCCCCGGAAACCGAATGTCGCGAGCCGGTCGAGATCCGCCGTTTCAGTGATCTTGCTCGTCGCGTGCCGTTCGAGTGCCAGCAGCGCATCGTCCCTGGTCATGCCGCCGCCGTTGTCCTCCACCCGGATGTAGGCGCGGCCGCCTGAGCGAAACTCCACCTCAATCCGCGTGGCGCCCGCATCAAGGCTGTTCTCCACCAACTCCTTGACCACGGCGGCCGGCCGTTCGATGACCTCGCCCGCCGCGATCTGGTTAACAACGCGATCGGAAAGGATGCGGATCGTCGACATGCCGGAGCTTAATCAGCCAGGGCTTTGCGCCAGCGCGTCAGCTGCCGGCGCACCTGTGCGGGTCCCGGCATGCCCGTACCGGACCGCGACTGCATCGCCCGCTGGAGGTCGAACACCTCGGTCCAGTCGGCCGCAAATGCCGCATGGACCGATTGCACCTGGACCAGCGTCAGCGCATCGAGGCCGGTCGAGTTCGCCTCCGCCAGACGGACGATGGCGCCCACCGCATGGTGCGCCTCGCGAAACGGAACACCTTTCTTCACGAGATACTCCGCCACGTCCGTCGCCAGCAACGCCGGATCGGCCACCGCCGCCGCGCACCGCGCACGGTTCATCTTTAGGCCCGCAGCCACGCCGGCCAGCACCTCAAAACAAATCGCAATCTGGTCGAAGCTGTCGAACACCGGCGGCTTGTCTTCCTGCAAGTCGCGGTTGTAGGTGAGCGGAAGACCTTTCACGAGCGTCAGCAACGTGTGCAGATTCCCCTGCAAACGCGCCGATTTGCCGCGGAGCAGCTCGCACGAATCGGGGTTCTTCTTCTGCGGCATGATCGACGAACCGGTGGAGAACGCGTCGGACAGGGCAACGAATCCGAACTCCGCGCTCGACCACAACACAAGGTCCTCCGCGATGCGCGACAGGTGCGTGCCGGCGATCGCGCACGCGGCGGCGAACTCGATGAAAACATCCCGGTCCGCCACCGAATCCATCGAGTTCTGCGTCACCCGCGCCCGCCCCCGCGCATCGACAAAACCGAGCGCCACTGCCGTAAATTCACGGTCGATCGGCAGCGTGGTCCCGGCGAGCGCACACGACCCGAGCGGACACCAGTTGGCGTGGTCCGCCACCGTTGCGAACCGTCCGGCGTCGCGCTCAAGCATCTCAAGCCAGGCCAGAAGGTGATGCGCGAACGGAACCGGCTGCGCGCGCTGCAGATGCGTATAGCCCGGAATGAGCATGTCCGCGTTCGCCTCCGCCGTCGCGAGGATCGCCCGGCTGGCGTCGCGAATCTTCGCCCGCACCTCGGCGCAGGCGTGCTTGAAGAACAGCCGCATATCCAGCGCCACCTGGTCGTTGCGGCTGCGCGCGGTGTGCAGCTTCGCCGCGGCCGGCACCCGTTTCGTGAGCGCGTGCTCGATGTTCATGTGCACGTCCTCGAGTCTGGCGTCCCACGCGAATCCGCCGGCCTCGATTTCGCGCTGCAACTGGTCGAGCCCCGCTTGGATCGCGTCGCGCTCGGCGGCGGGAATCAGCCCGACGTGCGCCAGCATGGCGGCATGCGCCCGGCTCCCTTGAATGTCGAACACGGCCAGTCGCCGGTCGAACGACACGGATTCGCTGAACTTCTGCATCAACGCGGAAGGTTCCGCTGTGAAACGTCCGCCCCACGTGGCTTGAGGATGCTTGGCCATACGCGCGATCCATCATTCGACGGGCTGCGGCCGGGGCAAATAGAAAGATGGGTTGCCCGTTCGCACCGGTTTTTCAAAGTGGGCGCATGCAGTTTCCCGCTTTTCATCGGTTGGCCCGGATGTTTCCCGGGGCCGCGACGCCCCCTGGGCTCCGTAGGCCCGGCGAAGGAGGCTCGTCGCGGTTCGCAGGCAACCCCGCGACGAGGGCGTCGCGGCTCCATCCAATGGGTCTCGCGCATCAGTCTGATGGTAGGGACGGACCGCCCGACTTCGCCACAGCTTCGTCGCGGCTCGTCCCAGATGAAGGGCCTCGCCGAAGCTCGCAGAGCGCAGGCGGGCCGGGCCGTCCGATCTGTTCGGCGCGCCCAGCTCTGCTGGCCACCAGAGCGCCCTACCCACGGCGACAGTCTCATGTGCGAACTTCGACAGGTGCACGGGCGACGGATCGCCATAGCCGGGGATTGCTCGGGCTTAGTCTCCTCATGTTGGCCTTCGCCCTGCCGGTCGGACAGTTTCGTATGGCCGCCGCAGAGGCCGCCGCGCTTCCGCCTCCCGCCTGCGCTTCCGGACATTATGCGGAGGTGACGGTGGATCCGGCGGACGCCTCGATTTACGTTGGGAAGGTGAGCCTCGCCATGCCGCCATTCACGCACCGCGGCAACGTTTATACTTCCGACTACTCCGTCAAGGTATTCCCCTTCTTCTTCTTCAATGAACGGGGCAGAATCTCGATCGAGTTCTCCGCCGAACAATTGGAACGCCTCGAGCGCGGCGAAACCGTCGACCTAAAGGGCCATGCCAGCAACAGCCGCGGCGCCGAACGCCGCGTCGAGGGGCGCGCGGTGTCGGATGCCGCCGGGAGCGATCACGGCAAGATCAAAGTCCGGGTGTGGGTGAGCAAGAAGATCGAACTCGTCTTCAACACCGCCTACCGGTTCACCGGCAAAGAATAGGCAGCGCGGCGTCGTTCGTCCTGTAGGAAGCCTGCTCGCAGGCGATTCCCCACCCCGCCTATTCTTTCCAGTGCAACGCCACCGACTGGTCGATCGACGGATGCACGCTCTGGTGGACCGGACACGTTTGCGCGGCGCGTTCCAAGACGCCGGCCGGATCGGCGCTCCGCGGCACCGGCAGCCAGATCTGCGTTTCCAGCCGCACGATGCGCCGGGAGAGATCGGCAGACATCTCCTTGGTTACCTCGAACCGCGCGCCCTTGAGATCGAGGCCGAGCCGCCTCGCGGCCATCCCCATGATCGTGAGCATGCACGTCGCGAGCGCGGTCGCTGCCAGGTCCGTCGGCGAGAACGTCTCGCCGCGCCCCTGGTTGTCCACCGGCGCATCCGTCTCCAGCGTGCGTCCCGACGGACCATGCGTCGCCGTGCAGTGTAGATCGCCCTGATATTCGCCCGTGATTTTGACCATGACCCGAGTTTCTGCGAAAACGCGCCGCTCGCAAGGCACAAGGAGCCCGCCCGCTGCGCGGAAGTTCCAAATCCCAAAGGCCAAGTTCCAAGGAAGGCCGCATTCAGTGTAGGAAGCGTGCTTACAGGCGATTGCCCGGTGGCCGCGAACGCCAGCGAGTGGTTGTTTCGATTGTAGGGTCGCCGCTCAGCCTGTCCTCCGCAGACTTGGCGAAGGAGGATCGGCGAACCGGCTCCCTGAGTCGACCCGCCTATTTCGCCAGCAGCGGCTGGATCCACTCCGGTTGCGCCGGCGCATCGGGACCGTCGAGCAGGTCTGCCTTGGCATCACGCCACTTCATTTCCCACCCGCGCAGGTATCCACCTCGTGTCTGACCGGGCGCATCTTCGAATTGTCTGTGGTCCGACGTGCATGGGCGACCAACCCGCCGCAGCCCTCGACGTTGACTGGGTCTTGTCATACCCGGAGATCGCCCCGAACCCCCAACGGGCGAGACCAGCCTTCGCCAGGCACTTCGGCCGCCAGGCTACTCGTGCCACTTTTGGCCAGATTCGCGCTCCACCGATAATTCGATGAGGCCCGGGTGAGCCTGCAGCTTTCCCATCAGCCACCACCCTTGTCGCACGGAGGCGCGCAAAATCCACCCCAGGCCTTTGCATCTTCCGCAGTAACGCACGATGTTCTGAGCCATCGCCCAACGAACTCTTAACATGATGACGGATGTCGCAACCTATTGCCGCTGGAAATTCCTCATCGAGGCTCTCACAGGCATCCCGGTGGGTGCGTTGCTGCTCACGGTCGCCGTCTTGACGCCCACCATGTTTGAAGAGGATATTCGCAATGGACACGCCTCTCCCGTCGTTCTGCTCATGGGTCTGTTTCCCCTGCTGCTGGGTTATGGGATATTCACCTCGGGTGTGCGGCGCGTTCAAGCGGCCTGCCAACGCGGCTGCTGGCTGCGGGCGGGGCCGGGCGGGATCGGATTTTGCCTGCCATACAAGGCGGAATGGCGTACCGGATTCCTGACCAATCGCCTGGCCGAACGCACCATTCCATGGGAGGAAGTCAGGCGCTTCTATTCGTTGCGATACAAGGTCAACGGGCTGCCGTTCGGGCAGGCGCTTGTCCTCGATACGGCCCAGGGTCGGTTCAATTTCGGCGGACATTTCCGAGAGTCGGCTGACGCCATTGTCGCGTTCATTGAAGCCCGACGCCAGGCGCGGCCGAGGTGATATCGGGTTTCACCTTCGCTCAATCCTGACGCCCGCAAAGACGCCTCCAGCAGCGAAGGACGGTCAATCTGAGCCTGTCTGCGCACAAGCCCGCCGGTGCAGCGCTTGCCCGGGGCAGCGAAGGTGCTGGTTCCCGCGCCACGTCCGGGCTGCGGGGCACATCGTTGTTGGCATTGGAGAACACCGTCCAAAGGGCAGGCCCAAGCTCGAAAATGTGCCGCCAGCCACAGGCCTTACACTGATACTCGCGCATCTCGCGACCGGTGAAGGTTTCCTTCTCAGTCTGGTGCGTCTCGCCGTTGCATTCCGGACAACGTCTCTTGACGCACACCATTTCATACAACGCTTTTTCGTCCATAAAACTTCTCCTCGCATTGGCCAGCCGGAACGCCTGGCGCGATGAATGGACCCGGATCTCACGGCTTCGCGTCCTCCGCCGGCGCCGAAGCCTTGGCCGGCGGTCCCGGAATTCTATCCCGCGCCTGTTGGGCTGCCGCTTTCAGCATCTGGTCGATGCTTGCTTGGGCGGAAACGATTTTTCCTACGACCGCGCTCAACGCATCAAATGACTTCTGCGGATCGGTCAACCGGGGCAGGGATTTGAGGCATGCGGCCAGATCCAGAAACGGAGGGGTATTCAAAGCACAGTCGTGAGTCGGGTCGCCGTCATCGAGCTTGTTGAGCCAGCCCGACAAGGTTGCCTCTTTCGTCGCAGGCGGTTCCGGCGCCGAGGTTTGGCCACCCGGAGTACCGGTCTTGGCTTGCGCGATCATGCTTTCAGTCGCGCTTTTCCACGCGGCGTCTTGGACAAGATCGGCCGTTGACTGCGCTCCGGCTAGATCACCCGCCTTCGTTTGCACTTCTGCAATGGCATGAAGGGCGAAGCTTTTCCAAACTTGATCGGGAGGCGCCTCCAGGTTCAGGTTGGCCGTCTGGATCGCCCCGGCAATGTCGCCCGCCTGCGCCTGGGTCTTCGCCAGGATGGACTGGACCCTACCCTTCTGCCCCGGATCTTCCACGCGTCCGGCGAATTCCAGGGCCACCCCCAGAGTCGCCTGGGATGGAGCTGTTTCGCCAGCCTTCACCTCCGCTTCGAAGATCGCCGCTTGCGCCTCGACTGCAAGGTCCGGATCTTGAATCAGATTGGCCGTTCTTCGAGCTCCCTCAATCTCCCCTGACTTTGCCTGTGCCTCAGCAATCACGGCCTGCGTAAAGCTTTTATTCCGTCCGGCCTCCTGCAGATCGCTGGTCCTCAATGCCCAGCCATACTCGCCGGCCAGTACTTCTGCTCCCACGATGACCCGAATTGTGATCCATTTCTCCTTCGAACCTTCCGGAAACGGAAGCGAACCGACTGATCCAAACGCGCCGGCAAAATCTCCCCGGTCTGCCTGAAGTTCGGATATATAGGATTGTGTCTCCAATCTGCATTCGGCTCCCTGGATCAGGCTGGCGATCTTCATGGCCGCGACCGAATCACCCGCACCCATCGCATCGTTGACCGCAACGGATTCCAAATTCTTGTCGCGTTTCTCGCCCGTCGTTTGAGCAGCCGCTTCACGCGCCACGTTGACCAGTCGGAGCAGACTGCTTTTGCTCCGGACGTCCAGCCCGTCAATCTCGTGCTTCACGGCCACGACGTTTCGTGGGGTTGGCCCCGCTGCGAGATATGCAGAAAGCCAGCCGATGGCCCGCAACTCGCGCCCCGAAAGTCTGGATTCTGCCAAGCCCAGGTTGAGAAAAATCTCGGGCGCATCCGTCGCAACAGGCACCCAGGCGCGGGCCTCCTGAAAATAGCGAATCGCGAGGGAAAAATCGTGCTCCTGTTTCGCGGCGCTGATGCCCAAGTTGACGGCATTCTGCGCCTCAGGGGGCATCCCCGCACGCAGCAGGCCGGTTGCGAGCAAACAGAGCCCGGCCGCCAACCAACCGAAGTGATCGCGTGGGCGGGCTCGCACGGCCCATGCCCCCGGAAGCTTCCCTGCCGACGGCAACGGATCCCAAAGAATGGTTCTCATGGCGGCAAGAGGGCTGGCTGGCTGAATGAACCGTCCGCGGTGAAAGTGACCATCTGCCCGGCTGTGAGGGAAAACTGACGGCCGGTCTTTTTCTCGGTGATGTCGAGCTGCCCGTCGAAAAGCTTTACCGTCCCGGCTCCGTCGGATTCAACCACCGCCTCGAAGTCTGTCCCCCGGACACCGATCGTCCCCACGGGCACTTTGATATTTATGTCCTTCCGATGGCTGATCTTTCCTGTGACGAACCGAAACGCGCCTCTGGCAATCTGGGCCGTCAATCTTGTCGAAGAAGCAGCCGGGTCGTACACAAATTCATCGATGACCATGTCGCTTCCCGGGCCGAGGGTGAAAACGGTTTCGTCCGGCAGCAGGAACTGCAGACTTCCGCCAGGGCTGACGACCACCCGCGTACCACCGTCCAGCACCAGCGTTGTGGCTTCTGCTCCCGTCAGCTTGTGGCCGTCCTTTGTGACAAAGTAATACTCACCACGCGCTGCGGCGACCCTGGCCGCAGGGAGGTCCGCCCGCCGGACCGCGACCGCTTCTGCCGCCTCCACCTCGCGGTTGAAGGCCTCCGCGGCCATGATGTAATCTCGTCGCATTCCTTGCACCGCATTGAATTCCTCGTCCGTCTGCGCCTCGGCCGCCTTCGCATTGAACGCCCGGGCCGCCGCCTGAAATTTTCCCAATCGGGTGAACAGGACCTGTCGCCGCTGCGCGAATACCGCCCGGTCGTCCTGGTAAAGGCGATTGGAGAGGAACGCCAACGGGGGAATCCTGGCTTCGTCCGCCCTTGCAGACGGAAACAGACCCATGAGCGTCCAGCACCCAATCCACAGAGTCAGCCGCGCGACGCCAGGCATTTTCAGGAGATGGCTCATTTCATTTCCCCCCAGGCAAATCAGCCTTCGTTGCTGGCCCTCCGGCCGCCATTGCCTCTTCCGCATCGATGCTCCGATGGACCTTTTTGACCTTCTCTTCAGCCTTGGTCACCGCCACCAAATTGGCCTGAAACTCCACGTTCTTTTGCTCCATTCGCTGGTTGAGCTCCGCCATCGTTTTGCGATCTTTCGCGTGCGCCATCTCTGTCGTGGCCTCCGCGAGTTCCGCCGTGAGTTTGGAGCGCGAGGCATTGAGGGCGCCCAATTGCGCCAACGCTTCGATCATCCGCCCGTCATTTCTGACTCTGGTCGAGAACGTCGATGGATCGATTGCCGGTTCAGCAGGCGGAGTCAGCGACCCGGCAGACTTGACGCCCCCAATGTCATAGATCGGAGTCAGGTTGCCGCCTGAATGTGCAGCGGCGAGCACCTGGTCTCCGGCCTTGGTATCCGTCCCCGCTCTCGCAGGGCCAACCGTGGCATAATTGACTTTGGCCACTTTGTAGCCCGCGGATCCTTGTGACACGTCTTTATCCGACGAGGAGTCGTTCACGGCATCCTTCAATGTGGAGTCTGCCTCCGGCGTAGTCGGAACCGTCGGCGAAGCGGCCACAAAATCCAAGTCCGGAGCGGCCTCTCCGTTGCCCTCGCTTGCCGGCGGCGTCACCGCCTCAGCCTCCGGCGGCAGGAAATCCAGGGACGTTCGATCGCCCTTCGAATCAACGGAGTCGAGTTCACCCGCAAATCGCTGGATTGAATCCTGGATCTTGGCCGTCGCCGCCTGATCCTGCTTTAGCTTCGCTTTTTCGTCCTTCAATTCCCCTCCAACCTTGGTGATCACCGTCCGATAGACGTTGTCCGGCCAGAATTTCTCGGCGTTCTTGTAGTGAGCAAGCGCCGTGGCCAGGTCCCCGCTTCGATAGGCGTCGTCTCCTTGCTTTGACTCCAGCTCCCCCTTTGCCCAGGCGATCTGCTTCCGGTATCCCTTGACCTTCGGCTGGAGGCTCACGGCCTCTTCAAAATCCCGAATGGCCGCCTGATAATCCCCGGTTTCAGCGGCGCGCGAGCCGTTTCGACTGGCGATTGCCCCCTTGGCCCGGGCAATGTCGGCCCGATAGTATTTCGCGAATCTTTCGAACTCCGACAAATCGTAGGCCTGCTGGAAATACGCGAGCGCTGACTCGTAATCACCGTTTGCCATGCAGGCGCGCCCCTGGTCGTCGATGCTGTTCGCCTGGTCTTCGCGTGGATTTGACTGTTGCCGGGCCGGACGATTGTTGTTTTCAGGCGGCCCCAGCACCATTTCGCGCTGCCAATGCGTTGTGTCCTGAGCCCGGATTGATCCACCAAGAAAAGTGCTCCCTGCGGTCCATAGCAGGACCGAAATCCAAGTCAGGCTTTGCTTGTTCACGTGGGAGCCATTGTTTCACGCCGGAGACTGGGTCACTCTATTCCCGTCAGCCCAAGGACGCAAACTCACCGCTCCGCTATGTTGCCTGCGGTGGTGGAAAGATCGGACAAGAGCACGGTCATGCTCCCATTGATGCGTGCCATTGTTATTATCGATTAACACCGTCCGGCACAAACCGGGTAGTCTTCACGCCCGTATCGCACTGCATGTGAAACCTCAAATCGATTGCCGACATGAAAACATCCCGAAAAATTCTTCTGGCAGCACTGCTATTCGCCGGACTGCTCCTGCTGACGCTCCGGGCGGGGACAGAAATCCTCCTTTACCCGTTTGCCCGCGCGTTCGGTTCGCCTACTGCCGGCTCTTCAATTCCCACCATTTCGGCGACAATCTGCCGATGGATGGAAACGAGGCAGTCCAGCTGATCGTGAAGCGTTTTTTCGAAAACCTGTTGCTGGAGCCGACCAAGATCTTTCCGCCGTATGGCGTCGGCTAGTCTGGATGTTTCACGCTCTACTCGATGGCCTGCGTGCAGACTGTAGACGATCCGCAGGCCGAGCGCGCTGGCCGGCACATCCGGGCCAAGCCTTGTCGCCGACACACGGCACACGCAGGATCGAGAAGAGATTCCGCCCAGCCAACTCGCAACCGAGCCGCACGGTGACCGATCAACAGCAAATCTACCGTCTCCTGCAGCAGCACCTCGACCGACAGCCGGTGGGATTTCCCGCAACGTTGTCAGGGGCCGATCTTCGTTTTCTCCGGAGGATGCTTGACGCAATCCGCGTGTAGATACATTGGACTAACATGAACACCGTAACGGCAAAGGTCTTCAAGGCAGGGAATTCGAGAGCTCTTCGTCTTCCCCGTGCCCTCGATGTCAAGGCCAGGGCCTATGAGGTCACACAGACGCCTGACGGATTCATGGCGGTCGACCCTGCAACCAGAGCCAGGCGGTTGCGCGCGCTCGACAAACTTATGCGGCTTCCGGCACTCCAGGATGATTGGCCGAAGCCCTGATGATCTACCTTCTCGACACAAACGCGCTTTCCCGACTGGCGAGAGGATTGGACGCCGGTCTTGCCGCGAAGGTTGCCGCGAACGTTCTGGGTTGCCGCTTGTCTGCTGTTGCGTGGTTTGAACTGCAGTACGGCGCGGCTCGTAGCCCCCATCCGGCAAAGGCGATGCCCCGACTGGCGTTGTTGCGCGAGATCTTGCCTGCCGTTGAACCGTTCGATGAGCAGGCGGCCGGGCGTGCTGGAAAGGTTCGTTCTTTTCTCGAGACCCTGCGCCCGAACGCCCAGCCAACCGGCCCTTACGACGTGTTGCTGGCCGGACATGCGCTCGCGCTTGGCGCTGTCTTTGTGACGCACAACACGCGGGAATTCTCCCGTGTTCCGGGCCTCGCCGTTGAAGACTGGCAGACTCCTGGATAGAGGCATGCCGGACGCCGATTCGGCTCGGCGGAGGCTCCGCCAGGAGTCGCGAGTCTTTGTCGGACCTCGCCCTCCACGCGGATCTGCAAACGAAACGCGACGAGGGCGTCGCGTCTCCACAATACCGTCGGGCTATCCCGGCATCACCCGGTCGAGAATGAACGCGGCCACTGCGGGCTTGGGCGCGGGACCAAACGTCATCCGCTCGCCGTTCCGCCCGAGGAGCACCACGGCGTTGTCCTCCGCATTCATGCCGACTTCCGGCCGGCTCACATCGTTCGCCACAATCCAATCGAGCTTCTTCTCCGCCAGCTTCCGACGCGCATAATCCTCGACGTCCCGCGTCTCCGCCGCAAAACCCACCACCACCTGCCCCGGACGCTTCCGCTCCGCCAGCGCCCTCAAGATGTCAACGGTCGGCACCAGTTCGAGGCATAGCGGCCCGGCGGTCTTCTTGAGCTTCTCGGGCGCGACCATCTGGGGTCGGTAGTCGGCCACCGCCGCCACGGCGATGAACACGTCGCACGATTCAAACAGCGGCAGGCAAGCCTGGAGCATCTGATCCGCGGACACGACGTCGT
>Ga0182011_10003456_pt1 | contig 12943 bp, 1 predicted proteins | sample 711E1DmetaG_FD_120481 | JGI IMG/M metagenome (GOLD analysis project Ga0182011, IMG submission 120481) | Permafrost microbial communities from Stordalen Mire, Sweden - 711E1D metaG | ecosystem: Environmental > Terrestrial > Soil > Wetlands > Permafrost | place: Sweden: Stordalen | collected... | reverse complement strand
TTTTGTCATTCTCCAACAGACAGAAAAAAGGACAGATGGACCTGGGAAACCCAGGAATGAATGCTGACCTGACCACAGTCCATATTAAAAAGTATCCATATATCTCCGTTCATATTCCTTTTTACAATGAGAAGAATGTTGTTGAAAGATCAATTAAAGCCGCCACCAGCTTTGACTACCCCGCATATGAAGTAATTCTCTGTGATGACTCAACCGATGAAACCAGCGACAAGATCAGGGCCTACCAAAAAACCCTTCTTTTCAAAGGTGAAAGTCTGAAAGAGACAAAAGGGGACGGCTGGACTCTGACTGAAGTAGAGGTCAAGCCGGGTGTAACCCTTAAACACCTTCACAGAACCACAAGGATGGGATACAAAGGCGGAGCTCTTGCCTTGGCACTTAAACTGGTAGACCCCAGAACCGAGTTTGTCTCCATTTTTGATGCCGATTTTGTACCTTACCCCGACAGTCTTAACTATTTTGTTAAATACTTTAAGGTTGCCAACTCCATGAACGAGGATTACGGGAAGAGCAATATCGCAGCCGTCCAAGGGTATCAATGGCATGTACTAAATAAATCAGAAAACTGGATCACCAGGGGAGTCAGAAGCGAATATGCAGGCTCTTATGTTGTCGAGCGTAGCGGAGCCGAAATTTACAAAGGACTGAAACAAATTTCAGGCAGTGTTTATATGATCCGTAGGGATGTTCTTTCCCAGGTCGGTTGGGGAACTTCAATCACTGAGGACTTTGAGTTAACTCTCAAACTATATAATGCCGGCTACAAGGTTGTCTACACCCCGTATGTCCAGGCCCCTGCAGAGTGTGTTTCCACCCTTAGACGTATGGTCAGACAGAGAATGAGGTGGGCAGAAGGGCATTCCTTCAACATCAAAAAGATGTTTGCAAAACTAATGTTATCTCCCAAACTTACCCCTGCCGAGAAGTTTGAAACAGCCTACCTTGCCCCTTACTATCTCCAGGCATTTTTCTTCCTGATTGGGACATTCAGTTGGTTCTTATCAGAAGCCGTCTTCAGAGTCAGACTTCCTTTCTGGAGTGAACTCTGGGGCTGGAGTCTTATTTTAACCAACATGGTTTCACTTCCCCTTATGAACTCTGTAGGAATGTTTCTGGAGGAAAGCGGTGCCAAAGATTACACGGGGATCGGCTCCTTTGTTTTTCTATCATACATTATTGTTCCTTTCCAGGCCTATGCTGCAGTTAAAGGTTTCCTGGAAAAGGAAGAAGGTCCCTGGTTTAGAACTCCCAAGACCGGCCGTGTTACGGATACTTTCAAAAGAAGCGGCATTTACAGATTTATATCAGGAATTTTGCCCGGAAAGACTGCCGGATCCAATGTGAATTACGCGGTTAGTCCGTATCTTGCCATGGCTTCCGCCAACAGCCGGTTTGACAGTTTTGATGTCAGGAGCGCCAAGGGAAGGCGCTGGGTGGGGAAACTGATGATTGTCACCCTCCTTATTTTCTCCAACACACTTTTGTATTTCTCGGGATACATCCAGGCATTTGCCCCGCAGCCGGTACACGCGGAGCAAAACTTCGGGGCCATTACAAGTCCCGCGGAGAACTCGGGAAGTGCCGCTGCCGCACCTGCCCCTACCGAGAATAATTTCCAAAACGGGGTTTTAGCAGTTAATACCGATAGGCAAGTTTATTTGCCCGGAGGAACTGCAATGATTCAAATGGCGGCTCTCGTCCCAAAGGGTGATAGCATTTGCAATGCCGTCTTGAGTGTGGAGGTAGACGGAGAGAAGCAAACAGGAGTTATAAGGACGGGCGCTTGTGCCGACAACAACGTAACAAATACCGCCGATCATGTTTTGTATTACAAAACCGGTACGAACGGTACTTACAATATCAAAGTAACAAATATCACCACAGGTTTAGTCTCCCAAAATTCGTTTACGGTTGATTCAAGCCGTACTCTCGATGTTGTCAGAAAGACCGCAACCAGAATAAATCCTTTCAAAGCCGACTCCTACCCCGTTCATCTTTATGTGACGTCCCAAAACGATTATCAGGGAGAAGTTACGGATCAGGTCCCAACAGGCTTTAAAGTAATAAACGCGGGAAACGCAAAAGTTGATAACGGCAAAATTACCTGGCAGGTTAATTTGAAAAAAGGAGAAACTGAAGTGCTTTCTTATGATTATATTTCCCCAAAGGTGAGCCCCGAGCTTTACAAATTGGGCGGAAACGGGGAGTGGCAAATTGCTTCGGATAATACCTGTGTTGCCGCCGGTACCGGCAATTGGAGTACACCGACAACTTGGACAGCCTGCCACGGCAATGGACCGATTGCGGGGGATACAGTAAATATCGCCGGTTATACTATTACTGTTAACACAGCCTCCCCGGCTGCAACTTCGGTTAATTTTACGGCCGCCACCGGAGGAGTTTTGACAATAACTTCACCCGGAGTTTTAACTTTAAGCGGAGCCCTGACACTAAATAACCAGGCTGCTGCCGCTGCGTCGGCTTCCGTCGGCGGAACAGGCCAACTTATAGCAAATTCTATTGCCGTCGGGAATGGAACTGTCCCTTCCGGAACACCTTACACAACAACCTTGACCACAACCGTTAACCAGCTATCGGTTACCACTAATTTAACCATTAATTCATACAACAGTACTACTTTTTACAACAACGGAGCTTTTGACTTAAACCAGGGTCAGGCAACAGTTTCCGGTGCTATTCAAACAGCGAATGCCGCTGCGGGTAACTCCGCCACATTTACTATGGCTGTCGCACCACAAACCGGAACGTTATTTTTGGGTGGCGCTACTCCCTGGAGCTTAAGCGGAACAGGCACAAATACAACTACTATGAACGGAACCGGCGCTACCGTTAACTACAACGGGACCAGTCAGGCAGTTCTTGGAACAACTTACACAACTTTAACTTTTAGCGGCGGTTCCGGAACAAAGACGCTCGGTGCCGCTACAACCATTAGCGGAGCGTTTACCAATAGCACCGGAGTTGCTATTGCCACAGGAAATTATGGTCTGACTTTCGGAGGTAACTTTGTAAATAATGGTACTGCGCTTTCCGCCGGCAGTTCCCCGATTACCATTAACGGCGCAGCCACCCAAAGTATTGCCGGTTATACCACCACAGGCCTAACTACCATGTCCAAATCGGCAAATACTGCCACATTTACCAGTGCAGTCAGCGGCAATGGTTTAACAATTAACGGAAGCGGTGGAACTTTAAATCTTGGTGCAGGCCTGACACACACTTTCACCGGCGATATTACTCTGACTGCAGGAACATTAAACGGCGGCTCCAGTACTCTTAACGAGAATAACACCAGTACCACAGCTTGGGGAGGAACAGGCTCACTCTTTACTGCAGGTACAAGTACAGTTGTTTTTGGCGGGGCCAATCAAACTCTTTCTGCTTCAGCAACCACCTTTAACATTCTTACTTTTTCCGGAAGCGGAACCAAAACTTTAGGTTCGGCAACAACCATAAGCAGTACATTTACAAATAATGTTGCCATTAACACAGGAAATTATGGTTTAACTTTCGGAGGAAACTTTACAAACGCCGGTACGGCTCTTTCCGCAGGCAGTTCCCCGATTACCATCAACGGTACCCTGGTAACACAATCCATTGCCGGATATACCACCACAGGTTTAACTACCATGAGTAAAACTGCAGGAACTGCCACATTTACCAGTGCTGTAAGCGGAGGGGGATTAACAATTAACGGAACAGGAGGAACTCTTAATCTTGGTGTAAGCCTGACACATACTTTCGCCGGTGATGTCACTTTAACTGCAGGAACATTAAACGGCGGCTCGAGTACTCTTAACGAAAATAACACCAGTACCACAGCCTGGGCAGGAAACGGACCGAACTTTACCGCAGGTACAAGTACAGTCGTTTTTGGCGGAGCCAATCAAACCCTTTCCGCTTCAGCAACCACTTTTAATATCCTTACTTTTGCCGGAAGCGGAGCAAAAACTGTGGCTGCTCAACTTACCGTTAACTCAACTTTTACCAATAACAACGGTGTTACTATTACCATTGCCACCGGTCTGATTTTAGGAGGCAACTTTATCAACAACGGTACGGCTCTTAGCATGGGCGCAGGTGGTACAGTTACAATTACAGGTACAAATACACAAAGTATTGCAGGTTATACCACAGCCGGTTACACCAGTATGACCAAAACAGGCGGGGTTGCCACTTTTACAGGTCCCGTTAGCGGAGGAGCCTTGACAATTAACGGAACCGGCGGAACTTTGAATCTTGGCGTAGGTCTGACCCATACTTTTTCGGGACTCTGGACCAGAACGGCCGGGACACTTGACGGCGGTTCGAGCATTGTAAATTTCAGCCTTGCCAACACCGTTTTTAGCGGTACAGGTGGAACTTTTACAGCCAATGCCGGTACCGTTAACTACAATAACGCCAGCAATCAAACAGTCCCGGCCCTGACTTATAACAACCTTACTCTTTCAGGAGGCGGTACAAAATCGTTTGCGACATCTCCGACTGTCAACGGTGTACTTTCAATGGAAGGAACGGCTTTGATTTTTGTAACATCGGTAAATGTTACCTACGGACCAAATGCCACGCTGCAATACAACAAACCGGGGTCTTCTACGGCAACCACCAAGGAATGGCTTTCTACTTTTACCGCATCAGGCGGAATAATTATTGAAAATACCGGCGCAGTTTCTCTTCCGGGGGCGGTACAAATAGGGGACGCCACTCATAGTCCCACCTTAAATATTAGCGGAGGAACATTAACGCCCGGAGGCAACCTTATAACCGTCTACGGAAACTTTGCCAATACAGGCACTTTGACCAGCGGGTCGGGCGGAATGACAATTGCGGGTACGGCGACACAATCTATAGCCGGTTTTACTACGACAGGTACAGTTTCCATGACCAAAACCGGCGGAACCGCCACTTTTACGGGTGCTGTAACCGGGGCAAATCTGACTCTTAACGGTATCGGTGGAACTCTAAACTTAGGTACGGGTTTGACACACAATTTCTCCGGTAATCTTACCCTGACCCAAGGAACATTCCAAGGCGGTACCAGTACCATGAATTTAAACGGGGGTGCTGCTTCAACTCAAACAATTGCCGGAGCATTCACTTTTTACAATTTAACGGCAACAGGTTCTTCCGCCAGGACGATTAAGTTTCCGTCCAGTACCACAACCACGATTACCCATTCATTAACTTTGACGGGAGCCGCAGGTCAGCTTTTAACTTTGTCGCCATCAGTGGCTGCAACCGTCTGGACAATTACTCCTCCGGCAACACAAAGCGTCAGTTATGTTTCGGTAACTTATTCAACTGCAACATCCTGTATTAATGCCCCAAATTCCAGCGGTACTAATGATATTAAATGGGATTTCTACAACAAAAGCTGCAACTCGCCGCCGACGGTTAGCTTAAATACTCCCAGTAACGGCGGAACAGTTACTTACCCGGCGGTGCCTACCCTGAACTTTACCGGAACAGATGCCGATTCGGATGCAATTGAGTATGAATTTAAACTTTGGAATTATGACACCATCACGCTTGACAACAAATCAAGTTCCCACGTCGACAGTTCAAATACTCTTGCTTGGAGCCATACCGTAAATACCGCCAGTAATACTTATTTGGTGGTTGGAGTTGCCACCCGCAACGGGGATTCGGTAACCGGTGTAACTTACGGTTCCCAAACTTTGGTTCATCAGGTTACCTCTCAGACGGGAGGCGATGCCCATAGTGAAATATGGACATTGGCCAGTCCTACGGTTGGTGCTCACACGGTAACTGTAACCATAAATGCAACTGACACCTTTGAAGCCGGTGCAGTTTCTTATACGGGAGTTTCCGGCATCGGAAGTACCGGTCATAATGGCGGAGGCGACAGTGGAGACTCGAATATTACTGTGTCCAGCAGTCCATATAATTTGGTGGTAGATACGATCGGAATGCAAAGTCAAAACACTCTGGTTGTCAAGGGCGGCCAGACGCAGGAAGTCAATGAAATCGGAAGCGGCGGTACCGGGGGAATGAGTGATATACCCGGTTCAGCCACAACCACCATGGGTTGGACATTTAATGACGATTGGTGGGAAGAAACCGCCGTTGAACTTGTTGCCGCCATAAACGTCACATTGGATAAATTTTCCACCACCGATGCCGGTTTTGCCGATGTAACTCACCCGGCCGATACTCATCCCTTCCCATCCGGTGATAGCATTAACTATACAATTCAGGCCGGAGATGCTCTGGCTATGGGTACATATTACTGGGAAGTTGAGGCCATTGACCCCTCGGGGAGCGGCAGATACGGAGCCTGGACCAGCATATGGGATTTTATTTATACCAATACGCCGCCGTCTGTTACCCAAAACTCTCCCAGTAACGCCGGAACAGTTTATTCACCCACTCCTGCCTTAAACTTTACCGGGACAGATACCGAGTCGAATGCAATTGATTATGAAGTTAAACTTTGGAATATCGATACGATTACACCTGACAGCACATCAAGCGCTCAAACCGATGACGCCGGTACCAGTAATCTTCAATGGAGTCACACGACAGTTTCCAGCAACAGTACTTATCTGGTTGTCGGAGTGGCTCTGCGTCAGGGTTGGGAGGTTTCGGTAAGCAGCGTCTCTTACGGCAGCCAAAACTTGACTCAGGCGGAATACGCCCAAATGGGTACTGATGTCAGGACCGAAATTTGGACACTGCCCAGCCCGGCAGTCGGTACCCATACAATAAGTGTTACCATGAACATGTCAACACAGTTCGCCACCGGCGCGATTGTCTACACAGGTGTTTCCGGAATCGGATACGTTAATGAAAATACCTCCGTAGATCCCGCCGCGGGTTCGTCATTGGATATAAGTAGTAGCGGAAACGGAAATTTAATTGTGGATGCGCTCGGCACACAAAGCTCAGACAATAACTCGGTTCCCGAGACCAGTCAGACCCTGAGAATAATATCGGTTGAGCCCGACAGTGTGGGATTGGGAATGAGTGACAAGCCGGGTTACGTGCCAACAACTCAAATGGGCTGGTTTTTCAACGAATGTTATTGGGCAGACTCAGCTATTGAGCTCGTTGCCGCCACGACCGTCACATTGGATAAATTTTCTACGACCGATCCCGGTTTTGCCGATGTAACCCACCCGGCCGATACCCACCCCTTCCCGTCAGGCGACACCGTCAGCTATACGCCACAGAGTGCTTTGGCACCGGGAACTTATTACTGGCTGGTAAGGGGAATAGACCCTTCCGGAAGCAACACTTACGGATCCTGGACCGGCACATGGAGTTTTACTTACATTAATATTCCGCCCACGGTTAGCTTAAATACTCCTACAAACGGCGGAACGGGTTTAAGTACAACCCCCACGCTGAACTTTACGGGAACGGATACCGAATCGGATAACATTGAATACGAGATCAATATTAGTAATGGCGCTCCGATTGCACTTGACAGTACATCAAGCGCTCAGACCACTAGCGACGGTGCCAGTAGTCTTCAATGGAGTCACACGACAGTTTCCAGCAGCAGCACTTACCTGGTCGTCGGAATCGCTCTGCGTCAGAGTTGGGAGGTTTCGGTAAGCAGCGTCTCTTACGGCAGCCAAAACTTGACTCAGGCGGAGTACGCCCAAATGGGTACTGATGTCATGACCGAAATTTGGACACTGGCCAGCCCGGCGGTCGGTACCCATACAATAACTGTTACCATGAACATGTCAACACAGTTCACAACCGGCGCGATTGTCTATACAAACGTTTCCGGAATTGGAAACGTAAATAGTGCATCTTCTACAGATGACAACATAAGTTCGGAAGTAGATTTAGCAAGCGGAGGAACAAATTTAGTGGTGGATGCGCTCGGCACACAAAGCTCAAACAATAACTCGGTTGCCAAAATCGGTCAAACACAGGAAATAATATCGGTTCAGCCCGACAGTGTGGGATTGGGAATGAGTGACAAGCCGGGTCAGGCAACAACCAAAATGGGTTGGACATTCCCCGATTGTCTTTGGGCAGACTCGGCTATTGAACTTGTTAATAAGTCAACTTTTTCAATTTCCAGATTTTCCACCACCAATGCCGGTTTTACCGCGGGACATCCGTTTACCTCAGGTACTGCGATTAACTTTACTGTTCAGGCGGGGGACGCTTTGAGCGCGGGAACTTATTACTGGCAGGTAAGGGCGATAGACCCTTCGGGCAGCAACACTTACGGATCCTGGAGCAGCGCATGGACTTTTGTTGTCAGCACCATAACGGCAACTTCGGCAAACGCCACCGGTTATTCATTTGAAAGAAAAACCTGGAGTGACGGCACATATTTCTGGAAGTCGTTTTATACGGGTTCGGAAATTGAATTCTGGTATTCAACCGACCATGTGAGCTGGAATCAGGATACCTCGGCGACAATATCCGGAATGAGCAACGACTTTTCTATCAAATACGGTGGCACCAGTTATTTGTGGATTGTCTATACGGACGGCTTCAGTATCGGCGCGCGGGCGGCTTCAGGCTATCCAAGTACAACTTTTTCCTGGGGAAGCGAGACTATAATATTTACCGGTACAAGTGCGACCAATAATTACAGCTACCCCTATATTGCCCGTGATAGTTCAAATTATATCTGGGTGATTGCAAGATACACGGGGAGCAGTATCTACTATATCAAAACAATTAGAGCGACTGCAGCCGCAAATACTTTGCCTACCGGCGCTGAAGCTACCTATACGGTTTCCGACCCGACTAACTCAAACAGCAATGTCTTTGCAAATGTTGTTCCTTTGGCGTCACAAAATATGTACATCACTTTTGTGGTAAATACTGCGCTTAAAGGCTGTGTTTGGGTTAACGCAAGCACTACCTGGAAAAATACAGCCGGAAGCACGTGTATAAACGGCGCCAACACCGATGCAATTGCGACAGTCACGGCGGGATTGGCAGATAATATCTCGGCGACCCATGTCAGTACGACTCTCGGCAATGTTTACCTTGTCTACATCGATTCAAGCGGTCACACGGTTTTCCAGGAGTATACTTCTGGTGCCTGGCAGGGTGCGGTAACCCTGGATAGCAATTCCGGGAATACCAATGTTTCTATATCTTATGATTATATTGACGGTACTAATGACGTCATTGATGTGTTCTGGATCCGCGGCAACCATATTTACTACAAAAGTAATATTCTTCCTTTTTCTTCCGGAAACTGGAGTGCGGTAACCGATTGGCATTCAGGCACAAATCTAACCAATCTGACTTCAGATTACTCTGATTCCTGGAGCCGCCGGGGTTATGCCGAATGGACTTCCGGAAGCGGCTCGCCGTATACGGTCAACTGGGACATCATTGTTCCGGAGAATCCATGGATGATGATCGGGTTTATTCCGCTCATGTCTTATTTCATCAGGAGAAAAAAGAAGTCACTGGCCGGGGAGCAGCGTAAATGCTAGTATTTGCAAATGGAGAAAAAGAAAATATTTAAGATGATACTTCTGGTTGCCGTGGTCCTTTTGTCTATCCTGCCCGTAATTGTGACTTTTTCATCGGTTTTGACCTCTCTCTTTGTAAGAATGCGCTGGTACACAGTGCTTCAGGAAAGCGTTGTGCCTTTTGAATCCCGGCTTGTGGCGGTTCTTATTAAGCCGCTGGGAATCACCGGTCAGGTAACCTCCAAAGAGGAATTTTCAATGGTGCTCCTTAAAGGCAGTGAGGCAATACCTATCAGGCTTGAGTGGAACTGCCTTGGCTGGCAGAGCATGATTCTTCTGGCAATCACTCTGGTGATAGGCCTTAGGGGGGATTACACAATCCTTTCTAAGTCGGAAACTCTGATTGTCGGGATATTAGGCACATTTATATCAAATCTTTTGAGAATGGCCTTTATTGTCAGCCTTGGCTACTATTGGAATGCGGCAGCCGCCATGATAATTCATGACTACTTTGCCAGTTTTGTGGCCCTTATCTGGATGCTCTTCTTCTGGTGGTTTTCTTACAGGTACCTGCTTGAGGATAAAATACCTGTTATTCAAGATAAGGTTTAACACGGGATAGTTATTTATACAGTTTCGCAGGAAACAGGGGATTTGAGCATATTTTATACTCTTTAAATATACCGTGTTCTCGGTTTATTTGACAACTTAATGTCTGTTACAATGTATTAATGTAAATGATAGTTATTTCGTTAATATTCTTTGTAATTTTCGTAAAAATTTGCTGAGGTAATCGGCTGGCCCCCGGATTAGAACCAAGACCCTTCACTTCTAAAGGGTTTGCACTGCCGCCATAAAATAAGACGGCCTCCTTAGGAGGGGCAAAACGAGGCTTCAATAATAAGAGCTATTCGTAATCGATTTGGTGAGGTTTTGAGGCTAGAAAATACGCAAAAAACAACCCGGAAGACTCCTTAAAATAATCGTTTCAAATGCAGTTTTCAAAGCTTCGTGCCTGCAATACTTATAGTTTTGTAATATTTTACCGATAGTATTTTAGAAATTTGCATATAGTATTATTTTGAGGCTAAATAGGTATTTAAAAAGCCAGAAAGTATGTGATCGACCTCAATTTTGAATATACCTATAATGCCTATTGACACGTGTTAGAATGGTAGGTAACACTAATATAACAAGTTTACGCATGAAAAATTCTGCCCAAGTTAAGAAAAATGCAGTACTTGAGGTCTTAAAAGATAAAAAAACAGTAGTTTCGGTGGCAAAAGCGTACAAAATCTCCCGCAAATGCCTTTATTCTTGGATAAATAGGTATAAGGCTTCTTCCGGGAAGGGAAAAATTACTTCGCTCGAGGCTAAGTATAAGTCTGGCAAATCTCATCCGAGAGCGCTAATTCCGGCAGCACGCTATAGACTTATCCAACTTATTGTTGCCCATCCGGATTGGGGATGCCGCCACCTGAGCGTAGAACTTAAAAAAGAGGGCAAAGGGGTTAACTACAATAGTATATATAAATTTCTGGCCGGTATCGGGGCAGGGAGGCCTGACCTCCGGGCTAATTTTAAAAGGAACTTTGCAGGACCCGGCAGACTTATGCCCGATGTCAGGCAGGAAATTGTCAGGAAAGTAAAAGAGGGCAATACCTCTATAACTTCAATCTCGCGTGAATACGGGATAGCACGCAAAACTATATATAAGTGGATTAAAAAATATCAAACACAGGAGTCTTTATCGGATTTATACGTTAAAGGTATTAACCACCCAAGAGCAATTTACCCCAAAATTACCCAAGCTGTGCTTGACCTGGTTGCGGCTAATCCGGAATATTCGGTTCATACACTGGCCAAGTTTGTTCCGGCTTCCAGCTGGACAGTCTGGAGCATTTTGAACAGGAATAATTTGAATACCTACGGGTTGAGACTCGAGTATTCACGGAAGAATACGGAGGTTTCCGGCGAGAAGACTCCGGCAAGCGGAATTTTTGGCAGAACCAGGTCGGTTTTTGAAAGCTTTACTCCCAACTTGGCTCCTGCGCCACCGCCCAAGTTTGCCTCAATCCTCAAAACCTTCTCCATCTTCTCGGTTTTGACCTTCATTACTATTTACGGATCGTTCCTCTGGTTTAGGATACTTTCGGGCAGCGGTTCATTTTCAGCCGGGGTCGGACTGATTTTTGCTTCTGTTGCCCTGGCGGCCGGTACTTTTTTCTTCCTTTACTCGCTTAAGTACTATCTGACTACCACAATTCTGCTTTCGTTCTCCAACAGGCAGAAGAAGGAAAAACTCGATCTCAAAAACCCGGGAATGAACGCCAACCTTGACAACATCCATATTAAAAAATATCCCTTCGTTTCAGTTCATATTCCTTTCTATAACGAAAGAAACGTAGTTGATAGATCAATAAAGGCCGCAACGAATTTTGATTATCCGGAATATGAAGTAATTCTTTGTGACGACTCAAACGATGAAACTTCCAAAAAAATAAGAAAGTATCAGGAAAGCTGTCTTTTTAAGGGAGAAAAATTAAAAGAGACAAAAGGGGACGGTTGGACTCTGACCGAGGTTGAAGTAAGGGCCGGAGTAACACTTAAACATCTTCACAGAACCGCAAGAACGGGCTACAAAGGCGGAGCCCTTCGGCTGGCGCTCAGGGTCTGCGACCCCCGCACTGAATTTATCAGCATCTTTGATGCCGATTTTGTGCCTTACCCCGACAGTCTTAACTATTTTGTTAAATACTTCAAGATCGCCAATTCTATGAATGAAGATTATAGCCGGGGAAACATCGCCGCGGTTCAGGGATATCAATGGCATGTCCTCAATAAATCAGAAAACTGGATCACCAGGGGAGTCAGGAGTGAATATGCGGGCAGTTATGTGGTTGAAAGAAGTGGCGCTGAAATTTACAAAGGCCTTAAACAAATTTCCGGATCGGTTTATATGATTAGGAAAGATGTTTTGGCCCAGGTCGGTTGGGGTTCTTCGATCACTGAGGATTTTGAATTAACACTCAAACTATATAATGCCGGCTTTAAAGTTGTCTATACCCCCTATGTCCAGGCCCCTGCCGAATGTGTCTCCACTTTAAGAAGAATGGTCAGACAGAGAATGAGGTGGGCGGAAGGGCATTCCTTCAACATCAAAAAGATGTTTGCAAAACTAATGCTTTCCCCCAAGCTTACCCCTGCCGAGAAGTTTGAAACAGCCTACCTTGCCCCTTACTATCTTCAGGCTTTCTTCTTTTTGATCGGAACATTTTCCTGGTTCCTATCGGAAGCTGTGTTTAGGGTCAGACTTCCTTTCTGGAGTGAGCTTTGGGGTTGGAGCCTTATTTTAACCAACATGGTCTCTCTTCCCCTTATGAACTCAGTAGGAATGTTCCTGGAGGAAAGTAATGCTAAAGATTATTCGGGGATTGGCTCCTTTGTGCTTCTCTCATACATTATTGTTCCTTTCC
>Ga0182011_10003453_pt1 | contig 12945 bp, 10 predicted proteins | sample 711E1DmetaG_FD_120481 | JGI IMG/M metagenome (GOLD analysis project Ga0182011, IMG submission 120481) | Permafrost microbial communities from Stordalen Mire, Sweden - 711E1D metaG | ecosystem: Environmental > Terrestrial > Soil > Wetlands > Permafrost | place: Sweden: Stordalen | collected... | reverse complement strand
GTGGGTACCGGATGTTTATGAAGGCGCGCCGACACCAATCACAGCTTTTCTTTCGGTAGCCAGTAAAGCGGCGGGTTTTGCGATTATCCTGCGTGTTTTCTACACGGCTTTTAACTTCCCTGTCTGGTTAACCCATGACTGGGGAATGATATTCGCCATTTTGGCGGCAATCGGCATGACCGTCGGTAATATCGTCGCGATTCCGCAAACCAATATCAAAAGGATGCTGGCTTATTCCAGTATTGCCCAGGCAGGCTACCTGATACTCGGTATCGCGACAATGGGGTTCTCCCCCGCAATGGGTTATATGGGACAGAGCGGCGTGCTGTTCTTCCTGGCTGGATATACCGTTACTAATCTGGGCGCATTTATTGCCGTAATTGCCATATCCGAAAAAGTCGGCAGCGACCGCATCAGCGATTACGACGGAGTGTTAAAAAGATCCCCGCTGCTGGCATTAGCCTTAACGCTATGTTTGATTTCTCTAACCGGTATCCCGCTGACAGCCGGTTTCCTGGCGAAGTTTTACATCTTCAGCGGCGCTGTCCAAAACCATCTGCTGTGGCTGGTAGTTATCGCAGTTTTAAACAGCGTGGTTGCAGCCTATTACTATCTAAGGGTAGTTAAAGTAATGTGGTTCAATGAGCCGAAATTCGAAGGGAAAGTAACGACTTCCTTCGCTTTGCGAGTGGCACTGGTTCTCAGCTGCGCGGGTGTAATATTTATCGGAGTTTCACCCTACGTCATGAACCTGGCAAACTCGGCGGCGAAAATGTTCGGCTTCTAGTCCGGCACTTAACTACGTTGTTCCAGCGCGTCAATTGTAAATTAGTCTTCATTTTGCTATTCTTTAACTAATCTTACAAATATGAAAGCAGGATGATTACTTGGCCACACAAAGTTATATTCTGGCAATCGATGAAGGAACCACCGGCACGACGTCCCTCCTGATTAATTCCGACGGCCAGGTTGTCTCTAAAGCTTATCGGGAAGTGCATGCGCTTTATCCACAGCCGGGTTGGGTGGAAGAGGATGCGCAGGAACTATTTCAGAAGGCTATCGCAGGGGCACTCGAATCGATTCAAAATACCGGCATTGAAATTTCGCTGGTAAAAGGGATCGGGATCACTAATCAACGTGAAACCACTGTCGTCTGGGACCGGCATACCGGTAAACCGGCAGCCAATGCGATCGTCTGGCAATGCCGCCGCACCGCGGCGATGTGCGAAGAGCTGAAGCAAAAAGGCTACGAAACAACCGTCCGCGAAAAAACAGGGCTTGTCATCGACGCGTATTTCTCCGCGACGAAAATACGCTGGATTTTAGACAATATCCCGAATGGACAAAAACGGGCAGAACGGGGAGAATTGTTATTCGGCACTGTCGACACCTGGCTAATCTGGAACCTGACAGGCGGCAAGGTGCATGTCACCGATTACAGCAACGCTTCCCGGACGATGCTGTTCAATATTCATACGTTGCAGTGGGATAAAGAATTGCTGGCGATGTTAAACATCCCCGAAGCTGTTTTGCCGCAAGTGAAGCCGTCCAGTTATATCTACGGGGAAACGATTCCCAATATTTTCGGCATTAAATTACCGATATGCGGAATTGCCGGCGACCAGCAGGCAGCGCTTTTCGGTCAAACCTGCTATGAAGTTGGAAACACGAAGAATACCTACGGCACCGGATGTTTTATATTGTTGAACACCGGCAGTCAACCGGTGACTTCAAAGAATGGATTACTGACAACTATCGCCTGGAATATCGACAATAAAACGACTTACGCGCTGGAAGGCAGTGTTTTTGTCAGCGGCGCGGCAATCCAGTGGTTAAGGGATGAATTGAATCTGATTCCGTCCGCGGCAGACAGCGAAGCCATTGCCAAAACGGTACCGGACAACGGCGGAGTTTATCTGGTGCCGGCATTCGTGGGGCTGGGGGCACCTTACTGGGACATGTATGCCCGCGGAATTATCATCGGGATAACGCGCGGGACGAATAAGGGGCACATTGTCAGAGCAACTCTGGAGGCCATTGCTTACCAGGTGAAAGACGTGGTGGATGTGATGAGCAAAGAGGCGGATATCGCGGTGCCTCACCTGCGAGTCGACGGCGGCGGGACAGGAAACTCCTTATTGATGCAGTTTCAAGCCGATATTCTGGGAATCCCCATCCAACTGACTTCAATACCGGATACTACGGCGCTGGGTGCGGGTTTCCTGGCCGGGTTGGCCGTCGGAGTTTGGGAAAATACCGGCGAAATAGCCAAACGGCGTTATACTTCCCGGACATTCGAACCGAAAATGCCGTTAGAGCAACGAGAAAAACTTTATCACGACTGGAAAAGAGCGGTGGAACGCTCTCGAAACTGGATAACAAATTAGTTGGCAGGAATATAAATGAAACGAGATTTCACGGAAGCAGAGGGTAAATCATTTGATTTGATCATCATCGGCGGGGGAATTATTGGCGCCAACATTGCCCGGGATGCCGCGATGCGGGGACTGAAAACATTATTGCTGGAAAAAGATGATTTTGCTACAGGAACGACATCGCGTTCTACACGTTTGATTCACGGCGGTTTCCGGTACCTGCAGCATTTTGAGTTCGGGCTGGTGCGCGAGGATCTACGCGAACGGGAAATCCTGTTGAAGATCGCTCCTCATCTTGTCTATCCACTGCCGTTTCTGATACCGGTAACGACGGCGAAAGATCATGTGATTATGGCCGCGGGTACACTGGTTTACGACATCCTTTCTTACGATAAAAGTGTGCCGGGGCGCAAACACTATAACCGGAAAACGACCATGAAAATGGAACCCAACATGAGGCTGGAGGGACTGCGCGGCGCCGACCAGTATTATGACTGCCAAATCTGGTTTACAGAACGCCTCTGCCTGGAAAATATTATATCCGCGGTGGAAAACAACGCGGTGGCGTTGAATCACGCTAAAGTTACCGGCATCCTGAAAGAAGGGAATATAATCAGCGGAGTGAAAGTCCAGGATAAATTGACCGGGAAAGAATACGAGATAAAATCACGCATGGTAGTTAACGCCGCCGGACACTGGATGGACGCAGTCTGCGGTATGATGTACGGGCACCCGAAACAAATGGTCCGACGGACAAAAGGCGTGCATCAGCTGACAACAAGACTATCCAATAACGCGCTGGTGCTTTATGCCAAAAGCGACGGACGGCTCTGGTTTGTAATTCCAGCTGGGAAATATTCACTGGTAGGAACAACCGATACCGATTACAAAGGGGATTTAGAAGCGGTTTACGCCGATAAAACGGATGTCAATTACCTGATTCAGGAAGTACAGCGGGTTTTCCCGAACCTGCAAACCAAAGACATTTTTTATACATATGCCGGTTTACGCTCACTGCCCGATTCCGGAGATGAGAAGCCATCTAATGTTTCCCGCGCACATAAAACCATCGACCATGAGAAGCTGGACGGGGTGAAAGGGTTCATTTCAGTACTGGGTGGGAAAATTACCGGCGCCCGGGGCATCAGTGAAGAAATTACTAACTTGGTTTGTAAGAAACTGGAAATCAAAGCTAAATGTAAAACCGCAGGCACACCGCTGCCCGGCGCGCCGATGGTGACGCGGGAAGAATTAACTAAAATAACGACTGAGACAAAAACCGATTTTGAGACTTTGGCATACCTGTCATCGCTTTATGGGTCCCGTTATCTAAAAGTATTGGATTACGCGCAAAGGGGCGCCCGCGGGATGCAGCCGCTTTGTCCGCATTCTAAGGATATTACCGCACAAATCTGGTATGCCGTGGCGGAAGAAAGCACTTATACCGTCAGTGATTTTATGATGCGCCGCAGTGGGTTAGGACTGGCAGAATGCCAGGGATTAGATGCGGTTGAAATTGTGGGCAGGGAAATGGGCAAGCTGTTAAATTGGAAACCGGATGAACAGAAGCAGCAGGTGAATGAGTACAAAAGCACCGCGGCATTGGCACAGAAGTATAAAACTGCATAAATTTGAATTAACACGATGCCGCTGTGAACCGAGAGAATATTCTTCTTTCGGTTCAGAAAGATTCAAGGTATTTGTATTTAGCACTCCATTTCCCATATAATTACAACGATGTCAGACATTATTGAAGGTAGAAATCCGGTCCTGGAACTGCTCAAAGCGGGACGTTCCATTAATAAAATCTTGATCTCCGATAACGTGCAGCGGCACAGCACCATCGGGGAAATCCTGAACCTGGCAAAAACCAAAGGCACACCGGTTGAATTTGTGGAAGAATCCGTTATCCGGCGTTTGAGTTTTACGGCAGCCAGTCAGGGGATAATCGCTTACGTTTCACCGAAAGAGTACGTAACGCTGGATGATTTGCTGGCGATTTCAAAAAAACTTAACGAACCGCCCCTCTACTGCGTACTGGACGGTATAGAAGACCCGCAAAATCTCGGGGCAATTTTACGCACCGCGGACGCGACCGGATTTCACGGGATCGTGGTTCGGGAGAGAAGGGCAGTCGGACTGACGCCGATTGTGGCAAAAACTTCAGCGGGCGCGATAGAATATGTGCCGGTATCCCGCGTGGTGAACATTTCGCAAGCAATTGAATTTCTAAAAAAAGCCAATGTCTGGGTTATCGGCATCGACATGGCCAGCCGGACCGAATATTCGAAAATTGATTATAAAATCCCCACCGCAATCGTTATTGGCAGCGAAGGGGCGGGACTTTCCGACCTGGTAAGGAAGCGCTGCGACACTATTGCCGCAATCCCGATGAAAGGGAAAATCAGTTCTTTGAATGCTTCTGTGGCAACCGCGATCGTGATGTATGAGGCTTTTCGGCAAAGGAGGTAGTAACCTTTGTCCGGAATAAATCCGTTTCGATATACCGCTGGTCCTGTTGATTTCAATCTGCAACTCATCCGGCAGAACAAACATTGGCAGCATTACCTGGTCGATTTTCCGGTTGTTTTCTCAGATCATTTACCCGGCGGCGATGTCGCCCGCGGCGAATATTTCGAACCTCTCGGGAAAAATGCTGCGCCGCTGGTAATCCTGATTCATGGATGGGGAGACAATAGTGTAATACCATTAAAATGGATGATACCCGGGTTGATTAAGAGAGGCACTGCCTGTTTTGTCCTTTATCTTCCATTCCATACCAAAAGCTTAACAGCGGAAATGAAATCGGGACTTTCGCACTTATCTCAGGACGAATGGTTTACAGGTTACCAAACGGCAGTGACCGATGTGATGCGGATTCTGGATTGGGCCGGACAAAACAACCAAATTAACCGCAGCCAAATCAGCTTGATATCCCTCAGTCTGGGGGCAATTGTCGGTTCGATAGCAATGGGGATCGACACACGAATCAAAGCCGGGGTTTTTATCGTCCACGGCGGCAACACTGGTAAAATCATGCAAACCAACAGTGTCTCCCGATTCGGTAAAAAATACCGGTTATCTCCAGACGTTTATCTCGAAAAACAGAAGAACTATGCCGAATATCTGCGTGAAGTTGGGCAAAAAGGTTTTGATAACGTGCGGCCGATGGAGCGGAATTATCTGATTGACCCGCTGACTTACGCCCTGATGCTTAAAGGTAGACCGGTATTAATGATCGATGCCAGATGGGACGAAATATTTCCGCAGGACTCTTCCGATGATTTTCAGAAAGCATGCGGTGATTGCGAAAGATTAGTTTTACCGGCGTCGCATGCCAGTATCTGGATATGGTATCCTATTATTGTACGTCGTATCAATAAGTTTCTGGCATTGACCTGTCATAATTGAAACTGATTGCAAACGGAGGTGAGCCGCTAATGCCAACTCTAATGCTGAGTAAAAAAGAAGTCCGCAGATTAATCAACATCCGGGATGTAATCGACGTCGTTGAAGCCGGGTTCAAAGACTATACCGAAGGAAAGGGGGAGATGCCTTCCAAGGTATATTTGACCGTGAAAGACGGAGATTTCCGCGCGATGCCGGCATCTTTACCGGGGGAAGCAGGCATGAAATGGGTGAGTGTCCACACCGGCAACATGGCGAAAGGGCTGCCCACCGTGATGGCCGTCCTGATATTCAATGACCCGGATACCGGTTATCCGCTGGCAATCATGGACGCCTCCGAAATAACGGCGTTACGGACAGCAGCGACCTCCACCATTGCATCAAAATACCTGGCGCGTAAAGGCGCCGGTACGCTGGGCATTATTGGCTCGGGTTATCAGGCTTATCACCACATTAAAGCGCATTGTTAACTGTTTAAATTCAAAGAGATAATGGTGGCCGATATTTCCCCCAAAGCCACGGGAAGGCTGGTAGATTCTCTACCCAATTTACCGCTGCGGGCATGCTCGATTGAAGAAACGGCCCAGGCCGACATTATTTGTACGCTCACACCGGCGCATCAGCCGGTTTTACAAAAAAAGTGGCTAAAACCCGGTGCGCATATCAACGCAGTGGGGGCAGATGCCGAAGGAAAAGAAGAACTGGAACCTTCGATACTGAATAACGCGGTTGTAATTGTCGATGATTTAAGGCAGGCGATTCATGCCGGGGAAATCAATGTTCCGATAGCTATGGGAATATACAAAAAAGAACAAATCTACGCCTCTCTTGGAGAAATTATCGGCGGTAACAAACCAGGCCGGACAAATGATGAAATGATTACAGTTTTCGATTCTACGGGGTTGGCGATTGAAGATATCGCGGCGGCCGGGATGGTTTACCGGAAGGCCATGCAAAACGGCACCGGTGTTTCATTCAACCTGGTGGACTAAAGATGTTGCGTTGCAATATTTTGAGCGGACGTGTTTTTTCTATCCAACTTACAGTGATGCGTAATATTTATGTTATAATTCAAACATAACAAAACAGATTGTTGATATTATTCAAAGGTTTTTCGCTTAATGGAATTCACCAAAATGCAGGGCGCCGGCAACGATTTCGTAGTTATCGACGCTAAAAATAACCGGACTAACTGGAACGAACTGGCAATCAAAATGTGCGACCGTCATTACGGCATCGGTGCGGACGGATTATTATTATCTTTACCTTCAAAAACCGGCGATTTTAAAATGCGGATATTTAATGCGGACGGGTCCGAATCCGCTGTCTGCGGGAACGGTTTAAGGTGCCTGGTCAGCCATTATCTTACTAACCCCAATTGGGGTAATCTTTCTGAAGTCACCGTCGAAACTTCCGTCGGTTTGCGGACCGCGAAAATCCGGCGTCAAAAGAATAATCCCATCGAAATCCAGGTAAATATGGGCGAACCGCAAATAGGGCTAAAACAAATACCGGTAAACAAACTAAACGATTGCAAAACACTTGACATAATATCTTTGATGAATACGACGGTTGCCGTGAATAATCAGAAACTGTTGTTGAGCCTGGTATCCGTGGGCAATCCGCACGCGGTGCATTTTATCGATTATCGGGTGAACGATTTCCCGCTGGTGGATTTAGGGTCGAAAGTGGAACAACACAGATTATTTCCGGATGAAACTAATTTCGAAGTAGTTAGAGTTATCGATGAAAATAACCTCGAAGCGCGGGTTTGGGAGAGGGGAGTGGGGGAAACACTGGCCTGCGGCAGTGGTGCCTGCGCCATTATGGTCGCAGGTAATTTACTGGGAAAACTGGATAAAAAGGCGAAGATGCATTTGCCGGGTGGGGTCTTAAAAGTCGAATGGAATTATGGAATAAATAATAATATCTATCTGAGCGGACCGGCGGAGACCGTATTCCGCGGTGAATGGTGACGGGCTATTAAGCTCGTTAGAAAGGAAGTTACACGTGAGATTATCGCAAAGAGTTGAAAGTTTACCCCCTTACCTGTTTGTCGAGATCAGCCGGAAAATCTCAGAAAGAAAAGCAAAAGGCGAGGACGTAGTTAGTTTCGGCATCGGGGACCCGGACATTCCGACACCGGCGCATATCATCGAACGTTTGTGTAAAGAAGCGCATGTTCCCGCAAATCAGCGCTATCCCGAATCCGAAGGTTTGCCTGAGCTGAGGAAAACAATCGCGAGCTGGTATCAGAAGCGTTTTGGCGTATCGCTCGACCCGGACAAAGAAGTCGCGCCATTAATCGGTTCGAAAGAAGGAATCGCGCACATCGCCTTATGCCTGTTAAATCCGGGAGACATTGCGTTAATTACCGATCCGGGTTATCCTGTTTATGCCATCGGGACAAAGCTGGCCGGCGGAATCCCGTACTATTTGCCGATTTCTCCAAGAAACAATTTCTTGCCGGACCTGGATAACATTCCGGCCGAAATTTTAGCGAAAACAAAGGTATTATGGTTAAATTACCCCAATAATCCTACCGGCGCGGTGGCCGACCTCAAGTTTTTCAACAAAGCGGTCGAATTCGCAAAAAAGTATGATATCTGCATTTGTCACGACGGCCCTTATTCTGAGGTAGCATTTGACGGGTATGTCCCGGTCAGCTTTTTGCAGGCGGAAGGGGCGAAGGATGTGGGTATCGAGTTTCATTCGCTATCAAAAACCTACAACATGACCGGATGGCGTATCGGGATGGCAGTGGGGAACGCAGCCGCGATTAACGCACTGAAAACATTGAAATCCAATCTGGATTCCGGCATCCCTCAGGCAATTCAATACGCGGCGATCGAAGCTTTGACCGGACCGCAGAACTGCATTAAAGAACATAACGATGTTTATCAGCGGCGCCGCGACCTGATAGTTGATACATTGAACAAGATGGGGCTGGAAGCAAAACCACCGAAAGCCAGCCTGTATATCTGGGCAAAAGTACCCCACGGTTTTACATCGGTAGAATTTACCAATGATTTACTGGATAAAACGGGCGTGGTGGTAACGCCGGGCACCGGTTACGGCAGCAACGGGGAAGGATATGTCCGGCTTTCGCTGACAATCGCGGACGCTTTGCTGCTGAAAGGGCTTTCCCGGATGGTACAATGGCATGATGGTAAGAACATTATGAGGCCTAAAAAAATCTAGATTATCCGGCACAAATAAGGTAAATTCAAAGGGCAGGGTTTGATCCCCTGCCCTTCTTGTTATACTTTACATAATTATCTAGTCCAGGCTAAACGGCGGATATTTATCCGTTACCAGGAGAATAGCGTAAGCGGAGACGCGTAAGCCCCACCGGTATACACCTAAAACAAAATCAAAAATCCCCCGCGGATATCGGCCGGTGAAAAGAATCGCGAGCCAGGCAACGATAATGCAAATGAAAGACGCTATAGCTAAAAAGAAAAGCACAAAATAATGAGGTATTGCCAGGAACCATTTGACCAGTGGCATCCACCGGTTCAGGTCCTTTTTAACATCAGGATAGTTGATTACGAGATGGACCGACTGCTCTTCGTCGGTTGATGGGTAAACATCGGTCATCAGTAAGAGATACGTGCCGACTCTGGCGCCAAACCGGGTGACGGCCAGATTCCAGTCAAACCACCATTTCGGGTATTTTTGCCGGAAGAGAATCATCAGAAGGGTGGACCCAAACAGGATGCCGACACCACTGGCAGCTCCGACAACCCAGTTATGGGTATGCTGTCCCCAGGAAGTGCCCCTGCTGGAAAGCAGGCCCAGCACAATGGCAATGGGAATGACTGTGAAAATGCGGAAAAATGAAGTCAGCCGATTAAGCAGACGATCGGGGTAATCAATTGTCACTTTTGCGGCATAATCTATTTTGTTTTCGGCCATGTATATTGTTCTCCTTTTTGTATTTAACGTTTATAAACAAAGCCACAACTGGAACAATGATATAGCGGTTAAGGAATAGTGTCAATAATAGTTTTGGTATTGAAAATGAATGGACGGTTGACAAGTAATATGCAGAAGTAGATAATCCAATATAATTCTTCAATACTAGAAATATGAAATGGAAAGTCGTGTACTCAGATAAATGAAAATTCATCCTTTGCTCTGGATGGTTTGCTTAATAATATTCTTATGTTTTATTGTTTCGCGGATAATGTGGGTAATCCGTTTTGTATTTCCGGCGATGATACCTTTAATTTTATTATATGTGGCGGGATATTGGATTTATTCAAAAGTAAAAAATAAGAAATTAAAAAATGATAATCCGGACGGGGGAAATACTTAATCCAAATTTCTAGGCTAAAAGTGTATTCGAAGCTACTTTACACTACATAACATATATTATGCGCCCCAATAACAATGGTATTTTAAAAGATACAATTTAGCCTATTTACCGCTAATAATGCTTCGATCGCTGTTGCGTTTGTACTTTTGTAATTTTGTATTATTTTATATTGGCGATTTTATTGTTTTGGTCACCGATTAACGAATTTTGATACTTAAGCTTTGTTTCCCGCTACTAACCGTTTTCAGGAATTTCGACAAAATACCGACACCGGCAACCTACGACAACAACTATACAACAATTTCATCGAATTTCATGGTATTGTAATTATGTAATATAAAACCCTGCCGGACATTTTAAAAACAACAAACCAAAATATTTTGATAAATATTGATAACTCTAAAATAATAGAATTTGTCTTACATAAACCGGCTTTGGCTATGTCATGATACGGAATTCCCGCAAAAACGGCCTAATTTTCGATTACAGCGAATATTGAGCTCAATTTTGGTTATTTTGTGGCTGATACCCAGTTTTGTCAGTTAAAAGTTCACTGATCCGTTGCAGCAAACCGTTTAATCCCCATTTTTTTACCGCGGAGACAAAATACATGTTTTCCTGGATTTCCGTTTCGTTAGACGACAAATATTGTAAAGCTTCTTCTTCGTTCCAACTTTTATCCTTTGCCAGTGCCAGGTCAATTTTGTTCAATACGGTAATACGTGGTTTTCCCATTATTCCCAAATCATTCAGAATATTTTCAACGGCGTGATTTTCTTCTGCGGCATAGGGCGAAGAAAAATCAATGACATTCAATAACAGATCGGCTTCTTCCAGTTCTTCCAAAGTGGCGCGGAAAGCGCTGATGATATTCGTCGGTAATTTGCGGATAAACCCAACCGTATCGCTTAAAAGCGCCATTTTACCATCCGGCAGCATAATCCGCCGTGTGGTCGGGTCAAGCGTAGTAAAAACTTTATTTTCGCTAACAACATTAGCCCGGCTGATAGCGTTAAGCAAAGTACTTTTCCCGGCATTGGTATACCCGACAAGCGCGATAATGGGAATACCGCTTTTATGCCGCCTCTGCCGGTAGAGATAACGCTGCTGACTGACTTTATCCACTTCGGCGCTGAGCCGATGAATCCTTTTTTCAATCAACCGGCGGTCAGTTTCCAGCTGCGATTCGCCGGGCCCCCGGGTGCCGATACCGCCGCCGAGTCTTTCCAAATGGCTCCATTGCCCGGCCAACCGGGGTAATAAGTATTGATGCTGCGCCAGTTCCACCTGGAGTTTACCTTCGCGTGTTTGCGCGCGTTTGGCGAAAATGTCCAGAATCAAAGCAACCCGGTCGATGACTTTAACCTGCAGGGCTTCTTCCAAATTCCGTTGCTGGACCGGCGAAAGTTCATCGTCAAAAACAACCGTATCGAAATGCAATTCTTCTTTTAACGCCACGATTCCGTCGAGTTTGCCTTTACCCAAATACAATGCTTTGGTCGGCGAATCTAGGCGCTGAATAGTTGTCCCGACGACAATGCCGCCGGCTGATTTCACCAGCTGCGCCAGTTCGCTTTGGGAAGCTTCAGCAGAAACGATTTTCTCACTGTCTTTTGTGGCGACGGTCACCAAAAAAGTTTTTTCCGGTTGGATTTGTGTTGAAATAATTGTATTTTTAATAATATTCTCCGAAACCATAATACTTTATGTTAAGTATAATGTACTAATAAAGTCTGGTTTTGAACAAATGTGTATTAATCTATTCTGACACAATTCTAAGAATATTTATACCACAGCATGTAAAACAGACAAACCGCACTCGGTAAGTGTTGAAAACTACTCAACCGCCGAAACAGCATAATGGCAAGGTTAAATAAAGACCCCTTCCATCAGACAGGCATCGAATTCTTCCTGGGGCATGCCCAGAAATTCACGGCAGACGAATTCGGTGTGTTCGCCCATGCGCGGCGCGTTACGGTAAAGCTTCGCCGGAGTCCCGGATAATCTGGAGGCTTGCCCGAGATAAGTAAAATTGCCCAATATTTCATGCTGTGCCGTCCAGAAACATTCTCTTTCTTTGAGCTGGGGATCATCGCACAAATCATGCGTGTTTTCGACGACCCCGGCCGCCACGCCCGCCTTTTGCAGCAGTTTGGTCACGTCTTCGGCGGTTTGCTGTAAAGTCCAGGCCTCAACCAGTTCATTCAGTTGGCTTTCGTTCTTTTTGCGGTTAATAACAGTAGAAAACTTGGGATTCTTGCTCCATGACAATTGTCCGGCAGCCTTACAAAATACCAGCCATTCCTCGTCGGTAAACACACTGACGGCGCACCACCGGTCGTCACCTTTACAGCGGTAAATGCCGTGGGGCGCGGCATATTCACAGGAATTCCCTTTCAGGCTTTCATCGACTTTTACGCCCGGGTAATTAATCAGTTTCGGCGCGAAGAGGTTCAATCCAACTTCAAGCTGGGAAATATCCAGTTCCTGGCCTTTACCGGTCCGCCGCCGGTAATCCAAAGCGCCGATAAGAACGGCGGCGGCAAAATGCGGGACCACATAGTCGCTGTAGGCGACTTGCAGTGAAATCGGTTCTTTACCCGGCCAACCTACCATGTTGACGATGCCGGCTAAGCCGTTGATATGATTTCCCAGTCCGGGTTGTTTGGCCGCCGGGCCGGTTTGTCCCTGGTTGGAATTGCGGATTAAAATAACGCCCGGATTTATTTTCTTGAGTTCTTGATAGGAAAACCCCCAGTTTTCAAGGACACCGGGACGGTGGCTATCGGCGACAACATCTGCCCAGGCGATGAGCTTTTTCGCAATCTCAAAACCTTTCGG
>Ga0182011_10003452_pt1 | contig 12946 bp, 10 predicted proteins | sample 711E1DmetaG_FD_120481 | JGI IMG/M metagenome (GOLD analysis project Ga0182011, IMG submission 120481) | Permafrost microbial communities from Stordalen Mire, Sweden - 711E1D metaG | ecosystem: Environmental > Terrestrial > Soil > Wetlands > Permafrost | place: Sweden: Stordalen | collected... | reverse complement strand
TTCTTCAGAAGTTCGTCATCGATTTGAAAGATGACCTGGTCAATATTGGTCGGTTGGGGCAAAGAGTATATCCTTTCGCCTCTGTGTAGCTATATCTACAGCGGAACAGTGATGCCGTTATTTACATAGCAGATCCGGATCATTTCAAAGATATTCGTAGCGAAATTTAATCCCGACTAAAACTTGTTCAATACCTATGTTAGTTGAAGCGTAGGGGATTTTTCTGTTTTTACTTCAGCAAGTAAAATAATCATTACCAATCCAGCAAGACATCAGAGATTGTGCCCAAATCCGCATATATAACCGTCTGCCCGTTAACCGGAAACAACCCGACAGGTTGATAATCGATGCCTATTTTAACATTGACGATTTTGTCATTATCAGCCGGGCCAGCTTGAACGGCTTCCAACCCGGTACAATCGATGAAAACCAAACCTTTATCGGTGGTCATGAAAGCATTCAGAGCATGGCCTTCACTGTCTCCTGCAAATTTGATACCGACGAAAGCCGCCCGGATTCCGGCTTTTTCCGCATTATTGTAGACATCCCGGGCAAAATCGGCGCAGACATAGGCACCCGGAACATAAGTATTTTGGTCGGTTTTATCCGACAAGAGAAAACTTTCGAGTTGCGCAAATGTCGGATCCGTTGCCGGAGGATTACCGTCTAAAGTAATGGGCTGCCCATCCGGGCCAATCGTAGGATGCACATCTACGGATTCAACCTCACCGTAAGTATTTTGATAAAGTTTGATTTCCGTTTGTGCCGATGCCAGTTGCTCCTGAGTCGAAGTTAACTGCGTTTGCACCGACGCTAATTGATTGTTCGTCGTTATAAACCGGCCCAATTCACTTATAAATCGGTTATTAGCCCATGTTTGGTATTCGCTAACTACTGATAAAGCATCCGAATAGCTGCTTAACGCATAGATTGCAAATACGTCAACAAATAATATACTCAGCACTAAAATAGAGAGAATAACGGTTGGAAGCAACAAACGGTTGTTACTGAATACCCGGCGATTTTTCCCAGATTGATTGTGTGTCATAGTCGCCCACCTTAGATACAAAACGATTTATTCCGGTGCAGTGTTGTGAAGCAAATATCGTTGATAAAAGTGCTTAAATTTTAGTCTTCACTCATTATTGTGTCAAGCGGGATTAGTGAATGTGCCATTGGAGGGAGATGTGATACCGTAAATTTGCTTCGCATGCTGCGCAAAGTATGCACTATTTTTGTAAGTACTATAGTCTACGAGTTTTCGCCGGTGTGGAAATAATTTGTGGACGCTGGCCATCCGACCAAAGAGAGTGTAACCATAACGGAGTAACCGAATACATGCAAAAACCAGAAAGCCTTTTCTAAATTTATCGAGATCGTCCAAAATATCAAGCCAGAGTTTTTAAGCTAGACAAATTTTACTTCAATCCTAAACTTTTGAAAGCACATACCCATTTGCCTCTGTGTAGCTATATCTACAGCGGAACAGTGATGCCGTTATTTGCATGGGCGATCACCGTCAGTTAAAAGATATTCAGAACAGAACGACATTTAATCCCGATTAAAACTTGCTCAATCCCACCCGAAAAAGGCCAAATACTTTTATTGCGGGTTTACATTCATAACAATGTTCCAGTAAATGGGTTCTGCCGCTTTCGATTGCCGGGATGGGTAAACTGATTTGAAATAATTTCCGGGGAAGTAAAATGCGCCTCATTTTGGGTTTATGTTTATAATAAGTAATAGTTATTCATTCGTTGTTTCTTAATCCTCCGGAATATAAGGAGTGCATGATGAAATCAGCTGTTGTCGCAAATAAACCTAATTTATCCGGGAAATTAACTATAATGCATGCCGGGAGCCTGACCGGAATGTGCAACTCAATTCATGAAGAATTCAAGCGGATAAATCCGGACACTGAAATCGCAGACGTTTCTGGTGGCGGGGTGATGCTGGTCAGGGAACTAAACAAGGGCAAACAAGCTGATATTTACCTTTCGGTGGACTATGCCGACATCCCCAAATTAATGATACCGGAGTTTGCGCATTGGTATGTTATTTTTGCCTCTACCGGATTCGTCCTGCGCTACACCGACCAGTCAAAATATGCCCGGGAAGTGAACGCAACAAACTGGCTGGAGATTATTCAGCGGGAAGACGTTCCGTTCTGGCGGTCCGACCCGGAGAACGACCCGGCAGGATACCGCTCACTGATGGTCTTTCAACTGGCCGAGAAATACTACAAAATACCGGGGTTGGCGAAAAAACTGGCGGATAAGAGCGGCAACCAGTTCCTCTCGGCCAATACCATCGCGGAAAGAGATAAAGGCTACTCGTTTTCCTACAGTTCTTGGACGATGGGGGGCAAAATTATTCATTTACCGGATGAGATTAATCTTTCGAACGAAAAGTTTTCCGATTATTACCGGCAGGTGAGTGTGACTATCCCCGGCCTCAAACCGGGCACTTCGGTGACCATGCAGGGTGAGCCGATCCGGCTGGGATTGACGATTCCGAAAACCTGCATCAACCGCCCGGCGGCGCTGGCGTGGACGCGTCTGCTGTTGAGCGCCAAAGGAAAGGCATTGATGGAAAAAACTGGAAAACGCCCGCTGAAACCTGTATTCGGCGGCGATTTGAGTAAAGTGCCGCAGGAATTGGAAGAATTAGACCGGTAGGGACACTTTTCATACCGGAAAGATTGCGGCTTGCCCGATATTACGCCGGGTTTTTAAACCAGGGGCTGACCATTTTTAATTGGCCGTTACTGTTGGGGTCCGGCACCGAAAAAACTTTGACATCGATGCCGTAAATGACTTTAAGCGTATCTTCCGTAATCACTTCATCGGCTTTGCCGATTGCGATGAATTTGCCGTTATACATCATGGCCACGGTATTGGGGTACATCAATGCCTGGTTCGGACTATGCGTGGTCATAATCATGGAAATACCCTGGGCCGCCAGTTTGTTAATGATATTCAGACAAAGTGCCTGGTTCTTAAAATCCAGATGCGAAGTCGGTTCGTCGAACATGATCACCTGGGGTTCCTGCGTCAGCGTCCGGGCGATAAGAATGAGCTGCATTTCGCCGCCGCTGATCTCAGTATAGGGTTTGTCCTTGATGTGCAGCATCCCGACTTTGGTCAGCGCCTCCTCGGCAACCGCCATATCAGCGGAGGACGGGGCGGCAAACCGGCTGAGATAGGGCGCGCGGCCCATACTCACGACTTCCAGCACAGAGTATGGAAACGAAGCAGTATGGTCCTGAAAAACAAAGCCGATATTCCGGGCCAATTCAATGGAGTCGAAGGTCGCGATATCTTTTTCATTCAAAAGGATACTGCCGCTTTTTAATTTGAGCGCGCCGGCGAGACACCGAAGCAAGGTTGTTTTTCCACAGCCGTTCGGACCGAGAATGCTCAATACTTCTCCAGGAGTAATATCGAGGTTCAGCCCGCTGAATATTTCATGGTCACCATAATTGAAAGCTCCGTCCCGCAGCCTGATTCTGAACTCCATTATTTCCAGCCTCCTTTGGTCCGGCGCAGAAGATAAGCAAAAAACGGCGCGCCGATCAGGCCGGTGAGGATGCCGATGGGGATATCCAGCGGCGTCGCGGTCCGGGCAATATCGTCGACTACCAGCAGAAAAACCGCTCCTAACGCCATGCTCGTCGGGAGCAGCCAGCGGTGATTAGGGCCGACAATCATGCGACCGACGTGCGGTATCACCAACCCCACCCAGCCCACAATGCCGCTGACAGAAACAGCCGAGGCGGTGATGAGAGTGGTGCAGGCAATGATAAAAAACTTCAAAGACTCGGTTTTAACGCCCATCGAACGGGCTTCGTCATCGCCCATGGAGAGGACGTTCAGCCGCCAACTCACCAGTTGGAGACCGATGGAACCCAGTATGATTATCGGAACAACCGTATATAGGCTCTTGTAGGTAGCCCGGTTAAAGCTGCCCAATAACCAGTAGGTGATGGCCGGAAGTTTTGATACAGGGTCGGCAATTAATTTAGCCCCAGCCACCAGCGCGCCGAAGAAAGCTGCGACCACCACACCCGCGAGCACCAGCATCAATGTCGGCGTTGTTTTGTAAATCCTGGCGATGAAGTAGGTTAGGGTTACTCCCAGCACCCCAAAAGCAAAGGCCACCAACTGCAGTTCCCAGATATTGGCGGATAACAAAATGGCTAAAGTAGCGCCGAACCCGGCGGCGGCAGACACCCCTAAAATATCGGGGCTGACCAAAGGGTTGCGGAACATGCCTTGATAAGCGGCGCCGCTGATAGACAAGCCGGCGCCGACAAACATGGCGAGTATCGCGCGGGGCAACCTGATCTGGATGACGATGACCTCGGCGGTTGAAGACCAATTATGGGTAATCGGAAAAACTTTTGACAATAAAATACGTAATACTGTCCACGGATCCGCACTATAGCGTCCCACAAAAAGAGAGACATAAAATACGATTAGAGGGATGGCAATCAGGAGAATAATTTTCTTTTTGGACAAATCGTAACTCCAATATGGTGAGTGACAGACCGTCCCACAGTGGCTGTGGAATCAGTCTGTCACTCAGTTTATTATAATTGCGCAGTTTACGAAGGCGGACCGTTGCCGGCTAATATCGCCGCGACATCGGCATCCGTTAATTGATAATGGAAAAACGTCGAATAGAAATTTTTAGTTTCCTGAACGATATCAATATTGGCAAACTTGGTCGGCCAGAGCAGTTTGGCTGACCATAAAATCTGCAATGCCTCTTCGGCGCTGTAGCGGTCCCAGAGGTAGACACCGGTTGGATTAGCATAAACTGCCTTATTTTTCACCGCGGTCGTGCTGCTCCACTGGGGGTCGCTCAAAATTGACTGAACATTAGCGGCATTGGGGGCAGTACCGACAATGATGATACTGGGGTTCCATGCCGCAATCTGTTCCGCGGTGATGGCTTTCTGGTTGCCGGAAACTGTTGCAGAGGCGACATCGACGCCGCCGGCATAGTTAATCCAGGCATCGATCAGGCTGCCGGAGCCGTCCGTACTGAGTACGACATACTGGCTGGTATGCAGCACGGTCGGGCGCTGGGCGGCAGGAATGGCCGAGGTCACAGAAGATACTGTTTGAATATTGCCGTTGAGGTAACTGATATAATTGGCAGCAATAGGCAGGGCCTGAGGTCCAATAACCTGGGCGGTAATGTTGACCGTGGTCTGCAGATCGGCAAAGGTAGCGGCCGGCATCTGCACTACCGGGATATTGGCCGCCGCGAACTGGGCCATGGTAGCAGCGGTGAATGAACCGGCACTGCATAAGAGCACGTCGGGGTTAGTTGCGATAAGCATTTCCATGTTGACCTGACCGGCGGTGGAAGTGAACGGTGCTGGAATGGTGGTGATGGCAGGGTCCAGTTTGATGAACCAGGGGAGACCCTGCACAACGGTGGTGGTGGCAACCAGTTTACTGCCGCCGCCCAGCAGCATCACGATTTCATTATTGGCATGCCATGCATCTGCGATGCGGTTGACGGTCCAGGGAATGATAACCACGGCGCCGGTAGAATCAGTCACCGTCCTGGTAGCTGGATGGATTGTTATTTGAGTTGTCATCGGCAGCCACAAAGAAGCATCGGATGCCCGGTCGTTTTCGGTCATGATGCCAGTTTCAACCGGACCGGTCTTTGCGTCCAGAGGATTGCCGTTCATCGAATAAATCACCATGAATAAAGGCTGCTGTCCGGCCGCGGCAGTGCTGCCCGTCAGGGTATAAGTATTTACGGTCCCCTGGTAAATCTGGGCATAAGATAAATCTTCTGTCGAGCCGTTCTGTGCAGTAATGGTTAAGGCCTCACTGCTGGTCATGCCACCGGAAGCTTTCAGCAAGGTGGTGAATTTCACTCCGATATAATCATTAGGCCCTGTGATTGTGGTTCCGCTTTTAGTAGTACCGTAGGCCGCGGTAGTTTCCAAAGCCTGGAGTTGCTCCACAGTATAATTTTGGGAAGTATTACCGTTTACGACGGTTAGTACCGTTGTTGCCGCCGGGTTAGTAGTGGTTGTCGGCGGTGGAGTTGTGAAAGGGCCGGTTGTAGTTGTGGTCGTAGTAGTCGTCGGTGTAGTCGTGGTGGTGGTCAGCGTTGAAGTTGGAGTGGTGGTAGTAGTAGTGGTAGTGGTTGACGTCGAAGTCACTGCCGCACTACAAGACGCCGCGATCAGCGATAGGGCGATGAAGACCGAGCAGAGCCCGGCGATCCATCTGATTTTGCCTGGTAAGCGATTTTTCATTCATTCTCCTTTTGTTTATTGGTCGTTGATATAAATAAAAAAGGGCACCCCAAGAGGTGCCCCCATAGCCATAAAACAAATAAAGCTACATGAGTACTCTCTTCTTTCCAAACACGGGAGGCATTACAATTTCTTATAATACCCTTTGGATTTCCTGAGAAATCCAGCGGTTAAGGTACCATACCTTGCGGTTCAGGTACATTAACTCGAAGAGTGTTTACATTCAATTAAATTTACTCTAGCATGAATTGGAGGTTGAGGTCAAAGTGAACTAATCTACTCCAATCATCACGCTGGAGGCCTTAACAACCGCATAGGCGGTTTTGCCGACAGCTAATCCCAGATTCTCCGCGGACTCTTTGGTGATAACGGACACGATCTGGGCGCCCCCAGGTAATTCCAAGATAACTTCCGTATTAATCGCTCCCGGTTTGATAGTAACGACCTTACCCTTTAGGATGTTACGTGCGCTCAATTTCATAACACAACCTCCTGACCGCTGAATTTTGTTAATTACACTTTAGCTCACCGGTCATCAACAAATTATAAAATTACCTCTTAAAATGTTGCAGATTTATAACACTACCCCGGTAAAACATCTCTCCTTGGTCTCCGATTGACTTCAAAAGACCAAACCAAGTCATCAAGAAAGAATGTAACGTGGCAATATTTTGATTTTATGTAAAACTTTGAAATCACGTGCAAACCGTCCCCATCGGTGCAGTGTCATAGCCGCCGAGGGACTCAATTTGACGGCGGAAATCCCGTAATTTCAGCAATGCCAGCAGGGATTGAATCGCCGGTAATTCCAGGAAATGGTTGGGGATTACCAGATCGTAAGGTTCTTCGTTCAAGGATAAAAAGTCCAGGTCATTGGCGCGGGCGGAGGCTTCAATCCCGATGCCGCAGTCAGCAATGCCGGAAGCCACCATTTCCGCGGTCGCCAGGTCTCCGTGGGCAATAGTTTCGTAGCCGTGTATGTTTTTCGTGGACATGCCGGATTCCCAGATGAGGCGGTTCAATAACCCGCGGCTGCCGGCGCCTTTTTGACGGTTGATGAAAGTAATATTGGGCATAGCCAGGTCATCAACATGTCTGATGGACTTGGGATTTCCGGCGCTCACCATCATGCCCTGCCGCCAGACGGCGAACCTGATTACCGTGCACGGGAACGGCTCGATTTCCTTCACCAGCGGCAAATTGTACTGCCCCGAAACGCTGTCTTTGAAACTGCAGCCGGCAATATGAATTTCCCCGCGGGCCAGCGCATGCAGCGCCGGTATGCTTTCCGCTTCGAGACAGATCAGGCGCACACCCTGGTCCCTAATCATGGCGGAAATAATAGAAGCCGCCGGGTCGCAGCCGCAAAGAATCAGTGTCGGGGTTTTCACTGCCGCCGGATTCAATAATTTCAAGTCAACCAGCCCGTCATGCGCAGCGACGGCAAGCGCATCGGCGGAATTCAGGATATGACTCACGGAAAGGCCTTCTTTCATCGGGCGGGTCAATAAGCGTGAACCGAACTGGACCACCTGCATCCGGGTGCCGTTGGAGACATATGCGGGGTCCCCGACCAACTCAGCCTCAACCAGATTTTCGGTGCCGTCATCCAGTGAAAACAGGTCTTCGACACTGGCATGTAGCTTCCGGGCAATGCGCAACGCCACCTCGGTGGAAGGCACCGATTTACCGGACTCAATCGACACATAAGCCTGACGGCTGATATTACCGGCGTGAGCCAGTTCTTCCTGTGTCAGTCCGGATTTTTTACGGGCAATATGAAGATTATTCTTGACACTCATTATCTGATAATTGTATAGTAAACATTACGATGTTGTCAAGTGTACTTATCATTTATTTTGTGATAAATAACGCGTTCTTGCCGCATTTTAACACCCTCATCGACTAAAGTAAATGATGGAATTTTTGACATACATCCGACTTGCAACTATAAAGGAGAGAAAATGAAAAACCGGTTCACCAGTAAAATCAAATGGCTGACAGTGCTTTGTGCCGCTATGCTGGCCCTGTCGTTAGTCGCGGCGTCCTGCGGCAATGCAGCGACCACTTCCACAACAACAACGGCAACTACAACAGCAACTACCACGACATTGAGCCCTACGACTACAACCACAATTACACCTGTCACAACCACCACAGGAACAACGACGTCTACTACAACCATAACCACTGCCTCTCCTACCACCACCGCGGCACCAACTACGCTCACCGTCAACGACGGCAAAACCATCGATGTTTACACATTAGCCCAACTCGAATCGATGGATTCAGTTTCCGGCTATGAAGCCACCAGAAACGGCGCCGGCACAGTCAGCGCAACGAACAGCTTTGTTGGCGTGAGGTTAACTACATTGATCAAAGCTGCCGGCGGTATGGTCGCAGGTTCCGCCGTCAAAATTACCGGTTCTGGCAATTACAGCAAAACTCTATCCTACGCCCAAGTTTATTCAGGCACCTTTAACGTTTACGACCAGACCGGCGCACCCGCGGTAGCCAGTAATCAGCCGTATATGGCAATAATTTATCAAATGAACGGCAGCGCGCTGGATTCCACGACCGGTCCGTTTGAGTCCGGTGTGATTACGGCATCCAACCAGGAAGGAGATGCCTCCCTCTGGATAAAAAACGCTTATGAAATCGATATCTTGCCGCCGGTTACTCTGAATATCAGCGCGGCATCCAGCTTGAGTAATGTGCTGAAGGTAATCGATACAGCCTACACGCAGGCAAACCCCAATGTCACTATCGTCTTAAACACCGGAGCGTCCGGCACACTGCAAACCCAGATCCAGAACGGTGCCCCGGCGGACGTTTTCATTTCGGCAGCAACCGCGCAAATGACCGCGCTGGAACAATCGAATCTGGTTGTAACCAGCAGTGTGAAAAACCTCCTGAATAACACCCTCGTCATGATTGTGCCCAACGGCAGCACACTAGGGCTTTCCAGCATCAGCGACCTGGCGACATCCAAAATATCGAAAATCGCCGTTGGTGACCCTGCTTCCGTGCCTGCCGGTACTTATGCCAATTTAGCTTTTGCCGAACTCGGCATTACTGCTGCCGTGCAATCCAAGTTAATACTGTGCGCCAATGTGACACAAGTGTTGACTACCGTTGCCAGTGGCAACGTGGATGCCGGTCTCGTTTATTCAACCGATGCCTTGAGCTCAAACCAGGTTAAAGTCGTGGCCCAGGCACCAGCCGATATTAACGCGCAAATTGTATATCCGGAAGCAGTAATTAACACCAGTAAAGTTCAAGGTGCAGCCCAGACGTACCTGAGTTACCTATCCGGTTCGTCGGCTGTAACATTGTTTATTCAGTATGGTTTCACGATGGCCAGTAATTAATGAATTTTGCGTGGTTAAATTAATGGACATGAATGACTATTTGTCACTGAATCTATGATGCAGTTGCCGAGGTAATTGAATGAAATAACAAATAAATAACACAACAACCCAAAGACGCCGGGGTCAAATTTGTTTAAGTGCGCTTGAAACGGACGACTAAACATTTGAAAGCGAATACCCCTTTGCTTCTGTGTAGCTATATCTACAGCGGAACAGTGATGCCGAAGATTGGGACACAATGCATATATACCCTTTAGCCTCAAAATCGCAGGCGGAGTGAAATAAAGGGTAGCAATAGAAACTTCATCACTAAATAGTATGATGCTGGTGGATGGGGAGGGGTCGAGGCAGAACGTTCAATATTTTTGGTAGAACTTTATCCTGTTATGGTTTAGGGTAATATAGAAAAAACCGAACCAACGCCTGCTGGTTCCCCATTAATCGGAGTTCTCCAACATTTGCTTATCCGGGAGTATCTTGCTTAGTGGTTCGAGTCCCGTTATATGGCCTATATTGCATGATAGCTAGAACCTTTGAAGCTATTGCACTCCAGTAAAAAGAACGGTTCGAATCCCTTCAGCTCCACCAATGGGGACAATACCGAGAACCAAACGGTTTTATCATAAAATGGATCGTATGTATTCAATGTCTTTTGCTTGGCCGAGCTAGTCATGCGATTTATTCGAAATCAGAGGTTCAATTATGTTTATTATACAAATCATCCGGTAGAATTGCCGGTTTTTTCACCAACATAGTGGTCGCTAGATTTTTTCGTCTTATAAGGGAAAGAATTGATCAATCCGCAGTAAGAGAGATAAACCGACTCCCACTGTCTATTCAAATGCCATATTGTTAAATCTTTCTCACCTTCGCTTAAAGGTTTGTTGTCTCTGATTTTCGCTATGATTGTCCTGATCCCATTAATTTGTTCTTTCAGCGATTGCCCAAATATAACATCCCCAGGAAGGCCATTTCGGTCCGAATTCAGGTTTTCGTTAAGACTCTTCAAGTCTTCATCAAGGCGCTTTAATTCCGCGTTCAGCACCCACATTATCTTTGCCTTCTCGGCTTCGCTTGGAGCTTTATTCTCTTTGATTTTCCTGCTCTCTTCATTAACATTAAAAATCGTTATGTGCGAGTCCAATAATTCGACTTTATTGTGGAAACCATCTTGTTTACCGGTAGGATAAGCTAGACCTCTTATGTCGCCAATTGAATCGTATCGATATATCTCGCATTTTGCTAGGACCTCTACGTCCTTTTCCTGACAAGCAGGGGTCGTTCCGCAGATGAATTCATTCATATGTTCGTCAGTGACTTTTAGGATTTGATAAGTCTTCGTTTCACTTGGTAATCCTCGAATTGGATTTTCCTCAGGATATACTTCGGGTTTAGGTTTTATAGGTGGAGCGGTCCTATTTGAGCTTCGAAATTGATTTTTCTCAGGATATACTTCGGGTTTACGTTCTACCGGTGGAGTAGTCCTATTAAAAGGATTGCTATCGCTTTTGCTCACCCGTTCTAAATATGCCGCATTATACTTGGTTCTCTTTTCTGTGTTGCTTAAAATTTCATAGGCTTCGTTGATTTCCTTAGACTTCTCAGTCGCCCATCGCTCTTTACCAGGATTGTGATCTGGATGATACTTTTCCAGTAATTTCTTATACATACTTGTAATGAACTCAGGTTCAGTAGATGTATGTACCTGAAGTATTTGATAATAGTCTTTCCAGCTAATTTCCCAATTTTCGCTCATAAGTTATCCTTACCTAATTTGTATAATTACTTTATCGCTTAAAGATTTTAAAGTCAACAACTGTGATAACTAAAATAATAACAACCTGAGTGTCCCATCTCGTGCAGTAAACACTGAATTTAACGTCCTACCAAGTGTAACCATTCAGGACACAAAAGAAACGTTTTAACCGAGTTCTTTTACTTTACGTTTTGCATTATTCAAAGCTATTTTAAGTTCTGTCACCTTAAGTTCCGCCTTTTTTAAAGCTACTTCTAGCTGTGATATTTTAAGCTCGGCTGCTTCACGCTTTGCCCTGATTTTTAATGATTCGATATCAACTTCTTCTGTTTTAGCATAAGGTCCTAACTTTATGGGCTCTATTTCTTTTGATACTTCTTCTTTTTTGTCTTCTTTTGGTTGTGATGATTCCAACATCAGCTGCGCTTCTTTTGTAACTTCTTCTTTTTTGTCTTCTTCAGCTGGTTTTAATTCTAACCTAAGCTCCGCTGCTTTAAGCTCTGCAAATTCACGCTTGACGTCCTCCAACTCAGCCTTTAGTCTCGCAGCAGAAGAATCTGCCTTAGCAACGTCTTCTGACATGTGGTTTACGGCTGACCGTCCTCCATTTCTCAAATTATCTTCGATGAATGACCATGGTTCGTATGAAATTGCATAATCGAGGAAAGTTAAAGAGCGATCAATCTGACTTTGCGAGAGTTCTTTAATCTTGTCATTTGAGGTTTGCCATTCAGCCATCAACATGAATAGTCCAGGATAATTCCGATGAGCTAAAAACTGCTTCAATGCTAATTCTTTTACAAATTCAATATCTGAGGAATTGCATCCAGATTGCTGCATAAGCATTGCGGATCTAACAAAATTACGTCCTCTCATCCAATAAGCTACTTCATCGTTTACCTTTATTTTGCCCAAAATTTCTTCAATTAGAGGGATTGGTCTGCGCAATATTACCATTTTAATCAACTCCAATTCACACTTATACGGGGATATTGTAATCTCTTGCTGTCAAAATTTCAACTGGGCTAGGTATACAGGGCTAGGTGCATTTAATTGCGTTCCTTTCAAGCTTTTGTAGAGTTACTCAGAGGCCAAATCCGCAATTTTTAGCCTCAATTCATTGCTTTATTTTCTAACGCTAGTATTATAAAAATTAGATGGCAAATTTATCCATTCAAGCTATCTGGAGGGGAATATGCATAGACTTTGTGATTCGTGTCATGGTATTTTTTCAAACACACAGAGTTTTGAAACTGATCAGCGTAAAACCGGGCATCAATAGTTCATCCTAACAGATAGGGAAAAGGCTGAAAAAGTTAAAATAAATAATCTGAATCAATCGGATGATTCGTTGAAGGGAAAAGACGCCGGCATCGCTCAACGATTCAAATCTCCTTAGCTGGGCCACTCGGAACAGTTCCCGAACTTTTGTTTGAGAAGAAAGCTTTGATTCCGGCGCTCCAGCAGCTTCTTGTATCACCTGGATAATAGAACGAGGATAGGAGTTTGAGTCCTATAAGGTGGGCGGTA
>Ga0182011_10003448_pt1 | contig 12949 bp, 15 predicted proteins | sample 711E1DmetaG_FD_120481 | JGI IMG/M metagenome (GOLD analysis project Ga0182011, IMG submission 120481) | Permafrost microbial communities from Stordalen Mire, Sweden - 711E1D metaG | ecosystem: Environmental > Terrestrial > Soil > Wetlands > Permafrost | place: Sweden: Stordalen | collected... | reverse complement strand
TTCGTGACTATTTCGAGCCTACTAAAAATCGCCCCGCAAAATCATTGAGGATTTCGCCCGCCACAGGCCCGAAATCGCACCTCGCCTACATTCACCGTGTGGAAGTTGGGCTAACCGCGACGGACGGCGCAGGCAAAATTTCGATCATAGTGCGCCAGGAAAGGCGGACGCGTCGCCCTGGGTACGACGAAGCCGAGCCGGTCGTCGGCCGTCGTCACCTCAGCAGGTTGAGGCGGAGCTTCGCTAGTCCGCGCACCCGCTCGGCGATTTCGTGCCCAATCACCCAAGCCCGTTTGGAAAACGGCAGCGAGGTCCGGATCATGCAATCGACGCCGCAGCCATCCTCGCAGCCCTTGCGGCCGCGCAGGCTGCGGATGTCCTGCGCGGTGATCTCGGCAAAGGGGCGCAGGGGTGCGACGTGGTAGCAGTACTGAAAATCGCCCTCGGGCGAAACATAGAAGGCCTTGTTTCCGCCCAGGCACGTCCAATTCATGGGTCGGCCGGCCAGCGCGCGTTCGAAATAGCGGATGAGATAATACGGGTTGGAGATGGGTTTCCCCTCGCGCTTCTTCTGTCTCAGCCAGCGCAGCTTCTCCAGGTAGCGTTCGTCGAGCGGCCCCGGTTGCAGCCGGCCGCGCTCGTGCACCACCGAGAAGAAGATGGGGACGCCCAGCTCGAAGCAGTGTTCGGCCAGGGGAACCACCTCGTCCAGCGTCTCAGGGCACAGCACCGCCGCGACGAAGAACCACAGCCCCCGGCGTGCGACCATGTCGATCTTGTTGCGCAAGGTTCGCAGAGACTTGGGCGTCTCCGGCGACGGGTTCAGGCAATCGACCGAGATCTGGATGCGGCCCATGCCCAGGTCGATGAGCGCGTCCAGCTTGTCTTCGCTTAGGAGAAATCCATTCGTGGTCATCCCGGTCGACATCCCGCCGCGCACCACGTGGCGCATGAGGGGGAAGATGTCCGGGTGCAAAAGCGGCTCGCCGCCGATAAGATCCGTGTGAAGCACTCCCAGCTCCTTGCACCGGTCGATGCGGGAGTAGATGGCGGATGCCGGGACATCACCCTTGCGGTTGTCGTACTCGGTGCAGTAGTGGCAGTGGAGGTTGCATCGCCAGGTCACGTTGATCTGCGCCCAGATCGGCTTGGCATCGAACCCACGTGGAATCCCTTTCAGAATGCCCGACAGGGAGACGGGATTGTGCGCACGCTTCATGACCAGGTTCACTCCGGCTCACACGCGGAGGGCGGAACCGAGGTGGTCAGGATAGCATGGCGATCCAGCGCGACCACGGTCTCCACGTGATAGGTTTGGGGAAACAGGTCCAGCGGTTGCACCACGGAGACGCGATAGCCGAAGGGAACAAGCTCGACGAGATCGCGCGCCAGCGTGGTGGGATTGCACGACACGTAGATGATTCGCGCCGGCCCTGAGCGGGCAATCCGGCGCATCACCTTTCCCCCGGCGCCGGCTCGCGGCGGATCGAGCACCACCACGCGCGGGGTCCCGTGTTCGGCCAGCACCTGGGGCAAGATGCTGCGGGCGTCACCGGCAAAAAAACGGGTTTGGTGCAGGCCATTGCTCCGAGCATTGGCTCGCGCCGCTTCGACTGAGCTTGCCGACAACTCGATGCCCACGGCCTTGGCGCCTGCCGAGGCCAGCGCCAGGGTGAACATGCCCACGCCACAGTAGAGGTCGATGGCCAGCGCCCCGGTCACCTCGCCGGCCAGCTCGCGGACCAGTGCCACCAGACGTTCGGCCTGCGCTGAATTGGTTTGAAAGAAGGTTTCGATGCCGATGTCGAAGCGCAGGCCGTCTACGATCTCAGTGATGTGGTTCTGGCCACGCAGCAATGTGGTCTGCTGCAGGGGAGCCGAGGTGTCTGACGAGGCGCGGATGCTGCGCACTACACTCACCACGCTGGAGTCGACGGCGGCGAGACATTCGGCCATGGCGGCCGCAGCGTTGAAGGATCCCGGGCTGGTGACAATGCCAAGCATGGTTTCCGCGGTGCCCCGGCTGTGGCGCACCACCAGCTCGCGCAAAAATCCGTTGTGGGTACGTGGGTCGTGCAGCGACAGGTTCGCTTCGCGCGCAAAGGCCTGCGCTGCCTTGACCAGAGCGACAGTCAGGGGTGGCGCCAGGAAACACTCGTGCAGCGGCAGGATGCGGTGCCAGGCCCCGCGTGGATGCAGGCCCAGCACGCCCTCGGGGTGGAAGGCGAGCTCCATCTTGTTGCGGTAGTGCCAGGGACTCGGCGCCGGGATGATTGGGCGCAGAGGCAAGTCGTGCAGTCCGCCCAGCCGCGCCAGGCTGTCGCCCACGGCGGCCTCTTTGGCCCGCAACTGGCTCGGGTAGTCCACGTGCTGCCAAATGCAGCCGCCGCAGCCTTGCGCGAAGTGCACGCATCGGGGTGTCACACGTTCGGGCGAGGCTTTCTCCACCGAGACCACATCTGCTTCCACATGCCGCCGCTGCACCCGACGGACGCGCACGCGCACGGTTTCGCCGGGCGCAGCGCCCGCGGCAAACACCACCAGCCCGTCGTGGCGGCCCACCGCCTCGCCCCCGTAGGCCAGACGGTCGACGGTCACGCACAGCTCATCGCCAGGGCGAGGTCTGGGTCTCGTGCGGTTCGGATCGGTGGGCAATGACTTCCGTCTGCGTCGGTTCGGGCAGAAGACGCAATCGTAGCATGGCGGCGCAGGAAGGACCCTCGAGTCGGTGCGCGCCCTGATCGGCTACTTGAGGGCTATCTCGCCGCTCGCGTAGAGCTGGAACCTCTTGTTGATGAGCTGCCCCACCCGGATGATGTAGGTGTGTCCTTTGTTGAAACCGTTGTTCTGCTCTAGGTCGTAGCCTTCCCGGTAGACCAACCCGTCGCCAGGCGTCTGCGGCGAGAACTGATCGACAATGATCCTCGGCTCCTTCTTGTCGACCAACATGACCGTGACCGGTCCTTTGGCCGGCGGCTTCTTGAACACGGCCAGAAAATTGATCGCCCACCGATCTTCGTTGCCTTTCAGGGCGAGCTCTACGTTCGAGGGGTGTGCAGCCAGCCATTTCTCCAGCGCCTCTCCCTCGACCGTCGGGATCGAATCAGTCGCCACCCACACCTTGCCACCGTGGGCCTTGGCCACAGACACGTTGGGGTCCACGGCCGGCTTGGTCGCGGCTTCTTTGCTAGGCTTCTTCGGTGCTGCGCTGGCGGTTGTTGCTGCCAGCAATGCGACTGCGACCAGCCAGATCTTCATGATGATCTCCTTCCTTCCGGCGAAACCACGCTAGCCAACCTATTATTGTTGACAGCCGCGTCGCGAGTCAACCAAACACGATGGTGCAGTTGCCAGACAGAAGGACCCGCCGCTGAATGTGGAAGGCGCACCGCCCGTGTGAGCACCAGGTGTTCCAGGTCTCGCCCCTTGCGCATCATGTCTTCGACCGCGTCGCGCTGAGAGACGCGGCAGACGTCTTGCTCGATGATGGGGCTTTGGGCCAGGTCCGCAGTCACGTGGTGGGCTGTGGCACCGATGACCCTCACTCCTCGTTGTTGGGCCGTTGACACGGCCGCGCGCCTGCCAAGGCGGGGAGGAACGAGTGGCGTATGACGCGAGGCTACTCGTACTCGTTGACTATATACGGCTGGACAGCCCCGGCCACGTCACCGTTGCCGCCGACGTTGCCGAATCGAGAGAACTCCGCCAGCGTGCCATCACAGTCCATATCGCCTCGGACGTAAGCGGTGAATTGCGCGCTGGTCCCCGTGCCAGCCCCCGAATACCCCGGCATGTAGGAATGGGGGTCGGGAAGGGAGAACTTCAGTGCCAGCCAAACCTGGTCACTCGACCAGACCGACGCGTTGCCCGGACAGTGCGCTCCCGTCAGCCAGGCGCAATCGGATGTAGCCTCCCATGTCCCAGATGGCATTGGGAACTGGCGGGGCGCGATCCCGGCACCGGACGTTGAGAAGTCCGTCATATAATAGGTGACCGATCCTGCCCATTCCTTGTTGAGAAACCCGAAGGCTTCAACGGTACGCGATTTCTTGATGTACCTGGTGAAGGCAGGTATGGCGATTGCGGCAAGGATACCGATGATCGCCACCACGATCATCAGCTCGACTAGAGTGAATCCGCTGCTTTTCTTGTTTCGCATGATTGCCCAGTTGGGGCTCCTGCATTCCCGGTGCCACAGCACAAGAAGACAGCCACCAATCAGCCTAACCATCCGACAACCATAGGAAATGGAGTCGCCCCTGCTTGCTGCAGGACCCCATGGGGGGCGACCTTTTTCGTCCTCCTGACGAAAGTTTTTCCGAGCGGACAGACGAAACGCGTCCTAACGAAAGAGCGGACTGGCCAACCCATCCCGGGTCGAATCCACTCCCTTGCTCTGGAAAGCTCTGTGGCTCAGTCAGTCGAGCCGTCGTCGCCGCCACCGTCCACGGCGCTGCTGCCGGCTTCGACTTCAACTTCCGCTGCAATAGTGTCAACGGAAGTGACAACATCTTCGGCGGCATCAGGGGCCACGCTCGGCTCGACGTCAATGCCGGCGTCTTCGGCTGCATCAGCAATCACGCTCGCGAGGACGTCACTGCCAGCCTCTTCGGCGGCATCAGGAGCAGGGACGCTCGGGGGGGCATCAATGCCAGAGTTTGGAGCATCAGGATTCTCGTTCGGGGCAGCATCAGTGCCAGCGGCATCATGATTGATGCTCGGGCCGACGTCACCACCAACCGGTGGAACGTCAGACTGAACGTGCTGGACGTCGGCACCGCCACCGCCATCGGGTTTTCCAGTGTCGACCGGGCTGGCGTCAGGAGCAAGAGAACCGAGATCCTTCCCGGCAGCGCCGCCATCGGGCACGGATGCAACGTCTGCCGGTGCGGTATCAGTGGGAACGATTCCGGCGTCCGGCGGGAGAGTGGTTACATCTGTCTGCTGTGCTAGGTCGGCGGCCTGCCCTGCTTCGATTCCCGTCGGGGCAACCACATCGAGCGCTACAGCGTCCACCGTGCTACCGTCAGGCGTCGCAAGCTTCGCGTCGCCTCCTGCATCGACTTTGGTCGCGCTGCTGCTGCCGCAGCCAACCAGCGCAAGGGACATCGCAAACACCGTTACAGCAATCTTCCTCGTCATAGCCTTGTCTCCTGTTTTCATCTAGTTAAGCCTATTGGGGGCGACACATTACTCGAATCTGAAAAGAAAGCGAACAAGATCAGCGATGGCTTTGGAATAGCTCATGAAGCGCCGCAGCAGCCGTCGCGCGGCAATTCGATAGCAAGATCATAGCGGACATGCAAGAAGATTCTGATCAAGGAGATGCCGGGTGGGCGAGCAACGTCATCGACGGACTGGTGGCGGTTGGCGGAGCCGTGACACCGGAGAGCTTGCTGCGCGCGTATCGCACGGGGGTGTTTCCCTGGTCATCGGACCCGATGGTGACATGGTGGTCTCCCGATCCCCGCGCCATCTTTGACACGGAACGCTATCGCTCGTCGAGGAGCTTGCTCAAGCGCATCCGCCGAAAGGGATGGACCTTCGCGCTTGATCAGGATTTCGAGGGCGTGATGCGCAAATGCGCTGAGCCCGCACCCAGCCGGCCGACCACCTGGATCACTGGAGATTTCATCGCCGCGTACACGGAACTCCACCGGCGTGGAGCCGCTCATAGCGTCGAGGTCTATGAGAAGGACGAGCTGGTCGGCGGTCTCTACGGCGTGAGCATTGGGGGGTTTTTCGGGGGCGAATCGATGTTCCATCGCAGGCCCGATGCCTCGAAGGCAGCGCTCGCATACCTCGTCCAGCACCTGCGTCAGCGCGGTTTCGTGTTGCTCGATGCCCAGGTACCGACGCCGCATCTGGCCCGCCTGGGCGCGGTCGAGATTTCGCGCGATGAGTACCTCGCGCGTTTGCGCCACGCCATGGCCCTTCAGGTCACGTTCTGATCGTGCTGCGGGAGATGGTCGGCTATCATGGGTTCCACCATGTCCATGCGGCGGAATGCCTGTTCAGTCGCGTGGGGAGCCCGCCGGCCCTTCGGGACGGACAGCCCACCCTGCCCGCCTCGCGCGCTTCGCGCGCGCCCTCGCCAGCGGCGCACAATCGCGCGGGGGTATGGGAACCCTTTCAGGGTTCCCATGTTGGTGTCGGTGGCGAGCGTGGCTCTGTGGGCAGTCGCCGCCTGCGCCAAGCCGACTGCCCGGCCCGCGCATGCAGCCTCGGCCGCCAAGCTGAGGCTCAAGGTCGTTCGCACTTTTCCGCACGATCCCAACGCGTTTACTCAAGGCCTGCTCTTCTTCGAGGGCAAGTTCTATGAAAGCACCGGGCTCCATGGGCGCTCGTCGTTGCGCCTGGTGGACCCGGACAGCGGTGTGGTTGAGCGCAAGGTCGATCTGCCGGCGGATCTCTTTGGCGAGGGACTGGCGCGAGTCGGCGGTCGCCTGGTTCAACGCACTTGGCAGAACGGGCGTGCGCTGGTCTGGAACCTGGCGACGCTGCGCAAGGAGAGGGAGATTCCTTACCAGGGCGAGGGGTGGGGCCTGTGTTTCGACGGCCGTCACCTGATCATGAGCGACGGCAGCGAGACTCTTACGTTGCGCGATCCCGAGAGCTTCGCCAGGGTCGGCGAGATCGTGGTCCGCCGTGCCGGACGTCCCGTGCGCAACCTCAACGAACTTGAATGCCCGGAGGGCGTCGTCTATGCCAACGTATGGCAAGACAACCACATTGCGCGCATCGACCCGCGCACCGGCGAGGTGACGGGATGGATTGACGCCTCCGGCCTGCTCACGCCCGAGGAGGCGGGTGCGGCCGACGTTCTGAACGGAATCGCATACCTGCCTGCCACCGGGCATTTGGTGCTCACGGGCAAGCTGTGGCCGCGGGTCTTTGAGGTGGAGGTGGTGCCGGATGTGTCGCCGGCAGCCAAGTGATAGTGCGGCGTCGGATTTGCTCTGGGGACGCGCGCCTGACCTGGTAGGTTGATTATTCATGAGCTTGCGAGTCTTTTCTGCGGTGGCGCTTGCGGTGCTTGTCATCGCGGGTGCGCGGTTTGCGCGAGCTGAGACCGGAGAGGACCTGACCGTCTTCGTTCTCACCTTTGGCCCCGGCGATCATCCGTTCTTCAAATTCGGGCACAACGCCATCCTGGTGGAGCCCAAAGATGAGAGTGGGCTGGTCTACAACTTCGGCACTTTTGAGTTCGACTCGCCCGCGCTCATCCCTAAGTTCCTGCGTGGTCGCTTCAAGTACTGGCTGTCGGTATCGAGGATGGAGGACACGTTCGCGTCGTATGTTTCCGACAATCGGACGATTGAGGCTCAGGAACTGGATCTGACGGCTGCGCAGAAATGGGCCTTGTGGCAGAGCCTGCGCGACAATGCGCGTCCCGAGAACCGAGAGTACCTCTACGACTACTTCCGGGACAACTGTTCGACCCGGGTGCGCGATGCCATCGACCGCGCGGCGGGCGGACGGGTCCGGCAGGCGGGCCAACGGCCAGTCGCCATGACCTTCCGAGCAGACGCGCTTCGCATGACCGCGGATTTCTTCCCCGAGTATCTTGGCCTGGACCTGGGACTGGGACGGCCGACCGATGCCCCCATTACCCTGTGGGACGAGGCGTTTCTGCCGGAGCGAATGCGAGATCTTCTGCGCGAGGTTCGCATCCCGGGAGAATTTGGCGACAAGCCGCTGGTCAAGGCTGAGCGCACCCTGTTCGCGGCGCGCCGGCCGCCCAAGCCTGACCGGCCACCCAATTGGACCCTATTTTTCTTGGCCGCCGGGCTTGCGCTCGGCGCGCTCCTGGCAGGGCTCGGCCGACTTGGAGGCAAGCATCCGGCCGCGCGCGTCGGACTGGGTATTGCGGGCAGCCTGCTGGGACTCGTCTTCGGCGTGCTGGGGCTCATCCTGCTTTCTTTCTGGTTGTTCACCGACCACAAGGCTGCCTATGCCAATGCCAACATCTTCCTGCTCGCGCCCTGGTCGGTCCTGCTTGCCGGCTACGGAGTTGGGGTGGCCTTGGGACGGCCGGCAGCCATACGCAAGGCATTCTGGTTGATGGTTGCGGCTGCTGGTTTCGCCGCCATCGGGGTTCTTGCCAAGGTCATTCCTGGCCTGTCGCAAGACAACCTGGCCCTAGGCGCCTTTCTGCTTCCGGTTTGGCTTGGCTTGGCTGCGGGCTTTCGCTGGGCGATGCATCGTGGTTAGCCTTGGTTCACCTGCGTCATGGCGACTCTGTGGGGAATCGTATGTGTCTTCGTGCTAACCTATTCTTTTCACCACGGCGAAGAGGATCGCGGCGTGGTTTCCATGGATGGTCGTGGCTGTTAGCCTGCGCCTAGTTATTCTGATCGTCCCAGAGCGGCCGTCCGTTCGACATGGGAGGTAGCACATGCCCGCGACCGAGGACTCAGTACTCACGTCATTGAATGAACTGCGCAGGCTCAGAAAGGAGCGGCGGAAGAAAGGCCACTCGTCCCGTGGCGCTGGGGGCAACGCCAGTTCTCAGAAACCAGCGGCCGCGGCGTATGATCGCATGGGAGAGCAAGTCACTCCGCCGCCGCGGTCAGATCTGGGCGTGGGAGCGAAAGGCATGCGGGCGGGCATCCAGACCGGAATGGAGTCGACCGCCAGGGCCGCATCGGCTGGCCACGGCTTCGCAGGACCCGCGGCGGCCACATGGAATGCACCCGTCGATCCAGCGGCATTTGCCCGCATGGCACAGCCCAAGTCGTCGGCCAAGCCGGCAATTGTCGTGGCGGTCGTGCTGCTGGCGGCGGCCGGCGCTGGCTACGTGAAACTCCAAAACGACACACAGGCTTTGCTAGACGAGAAGAACGCCAATATCCGGCGGGTCGAGGACGCGCGCGCGCAGGCCGTGGAAGCCGCGGTTCAGGCAGAGCGGCAAGCGCAGGCCAAGCTCAAGGCCTGTGAGGCCAAGACTGCCTCGACGGTCTCGCCGACAACTGCCGCGGCGCCCGTCGCGCCGGCTGCGACCGCAGCCATGGCCCCAGCGTCGTCCGCGGCTTACGAGCGGGCAAGCAGCCGAAGCCGGCATAGGGCATCGGCGGGTCGACATGCGGCTTCGGCGTCGTCCGCTCCTGCACCGAGCACCGAAACCACTGCGGTTCCGAACTTGCCGCGGAAGAAGAGGTTGGACAACGATCCGCTAGCAGGGATCAAGATCTGAAAGCCTCACGGCGAGTACGGGGAAGGTGTGTCTTGGCGCGTCTGGTCTAATGGACAAGATAGCGTTTTTTTGACGGGAGCGGAGCTTGCCCCCACTCTGGCAGCATGCTCTCCGCACAAGAGGAAACTCACTTCTTCGACACCTGCAAGCACGCTTTGCTGGAGCGGTACGCCGGGCAGTTTGCCGTCGTGTGTGGCCGCAGACTGGTGGGCGTCCATGCCTCGCTCGATCTCGCGCTCAAGGCGGCCTCCGATGCGTTCTCGGCGGGCTTCCTCGAGGATGGGGCTCCCATCCTCATAAATGAGATCGGCGAAACCCCCCGGGTCCGCGTGGTCGCCCAGCCAACCAGATAGAAGATAGAACCCAAGGTTTGCAAATCCGCCGCGTCTCCAGTAAAAAGGGCTGCGCTGGCTGAAGTCCGAGAAGATCTGATGTAGGCCGGCTAGGAAAGGGAGAGCATCGATGTCACGAGTCTCAGGAACACTGAGTGCAGTCCGCTTGCGCGCTGATGGTTGGCTTTGCGTTGCAACGCTTTGGGGTTTTGCCTTCGGCTGCGTGGAGCAGGCTGAGGACAAGCCGACCAAAGAGGACGAGGAATTCGTCAAGAAGAACCTGCTGGCCTCCGACCCCACGCCGAAGTTTGCCACCCACGCTGACCTGGACGGCAAGGTCGAGTACATCGGGCTCGACGTGTCCCCGGTCCCTGCCGAGCCCGGAAAGGACATTCGACTGACCCACTACTGGAAGGTGAAGTCCGCGCCCAGCGACGGCTGGCGGCTTTTCACCCATGTCGGCGGTCCCAACAAACAGGGATTCATCAACATTGACCACGGACCCATCAGCAACAAGTACCCGGTTGCGCGCTGGAAGGCAGGCGACATCATCCGCGACGAACACACCTTCCGTCTGCCGCCGAATTGGGCATTCAATACCTTCAACATCTACGTGGGCCTCTGGCGCGGGCACGAGCGCATGCCCATCAAGTCCGGGCCGCGCGAGGAGGACCGCGTTCTGGCCGCGACCATCCCGGTCCTGACCAAGGCACCGCCCGCCCTCAAGCGGTACCTGGTACGCAAGACACCCAAGCCCATCAAGATCGACGGCAAGTTGGACGAACCAGGGTGGAAGACCGCCCCGTCGACCGGAATGTTCGTCAACACCGTTACCGGCGAGACAGCGCAGCCCAACACCGAGGCCAAGCTGCTTTGGGACAATCAGAATCTCTACATCGCATTCGAGAATACCGACACCGATGTCTGGGGCACTCTCACCGAGCGCGACTCCAAGCTGTGGACGCAGGAGATGGACGAGGTGATGATCGACGCCAATGGCGACGGCAAGGGGTATATCGAGCTGCAGGTGGCTCCCAATGGCACCATCTTTGACACCTATCTACCCACCTATCGCAAGTATGAAGACAGCCTTGATCCCAAGCGAAAGCCCTACGACTGGAACTCGAAGCTGAAAGCGGCGGTGAAGGTCGACGGCACTCTCAACAAGCGCGACGACAAGGACACGGGCTGGACGGTAGAAATGGCACTGCCGCTTGCGGACGTGAACGGCCTGGACAAGAACGGCGTCAAGGTTCCGCCGGCGTTGGGCGACAAGTGGCGCCTCAACATGTTCCGCATGGACTATCCCAAAGACGCCAAGTCGCAGACGGCACTGGGCTGGTCTCCGCCTTTGGTAGGCGACTTCCACAAACTGGATCGGTTCGGCGAAATCGTGTTCGTCGACGAGAAGGGTGAGTTGCCAGTGGCCAAGGAGAGCCCGGCGAAGGGCGAGAGCGCGGCCAAGGGCGCCAAGAAGGCCGAGGCCAAGCCGGAACCGGCCAGCAAGGCTGCCGAGAAGAAGCCGGCCAAGAAGTAGTTACCTGTTAAACACAGAGAGAACAGAAAACGCAGAGGCACGGAGTACGCCGCAGGCGTCCTCTGTGCGTCAGTCTCTGTGGTGAATTTCCGGGGAGGGATGGTCGAGTGTCATCACGGCGTAGTCGGGTTTGGGTTGCCATCGGGACCGCGCTTCTCGCCGGGTCGACGGAGGCAAATGATGCCGGGGCACTGGCTGCTTCCGACCTGATTCCCAGTGGCCCCGCGGCTCAGGAGTATCAGGCTCTGCCGCTCGGTCAGATTCGTGTAGGACGTGATTCCGATCCCTTGATGGCGCAGGTGGCGGCGGAGGTGCAGAGGGCAGCGGCTGCGGTGCGCGCGCCCGTACCCTTGCGCGATGGTCGCTTGGACCTGGTAGCGACGGACATCGCGCGCACTACCGTGGCCAAGCGTCTGCCCTCATTCGACGCCATCGCATTTTTGGTGCACCACTACGGCATGGTCGAGCCGGAGCCTTACCTGGTGATGATGCGCGGCTCCCCCCAAGCTGAGGTGTCGCTCTTGGATGACCTGCGCAAGCAGGTACCCGGGGTTTTCAAAACCGACGACTGGCGCCGCATTGGCGTCGGGGTGAAGCGGGGCGCTGACGAGCTCATCGTGGTCTTGGCCCTCCAGCCGCAGAACCTGGAGCTGCGGGCTGTGCCACGGCGGTTGCCCTCGCGGGGCACCGTCACTCTGGTGGGCCGCTTGCTTGGTCGCTTTGTCCGGCCCTCGGTATTGCTGGCTGTCCCGCGCGGAGGTGTGCGGAACCTGGTCCTGTCGGCCAGGAAAGGCCACTTCGAGTTCACGCTAGCGTGTGATTCCGGCGACGGAGCGTACCAGTTGGAGATCGAAGGCGATGATGGCCACGGGCCGGGTGTGCTGGCGAACTTCCCCTTGTACTGTGGCGTGGAGCCGCCCGCGCGCGTCGCTGCTACGCCCAACCAGGTGACCCGCCCACAGGACGCGACCGAGGCCGAGCGCGAGTTGTTGGCCTTGCTCAACCGAGACCGCGCGGCCGCCGGCCTCCGAGCCCTTCAGAGCGATGCGCGTTTGCAGGGGATCGCCCGCGGCCATAGCCGCGAGATGGCGCGCACAGGCGAGGTAGTCCACGTGTCAGACAAGAGCGGCAGCGCCGTGGATCGCGTCCGCGCCGCCCATGTGTCGCCGGTCCCGCGCACCCTGGCCGAGAATGTGGGACGGGCGTTCTCGGCGGCAGAGGTCGAGCAGGGATTCATGGGAAGCCCCGGCCACCGGGCCAACGTCCTCAACCCCAACATGACCCACGTGGGAATCGGGGTAGCCGTGGGCCAGGCCGAGGGTGGGGCAGTGCCGCTCTTTTTCACTCAGCTTTTTGCCGGTTGGTAGTTGGCTTCGGATCACCAAGCCCAAGCCGCTTTTGCTTGTGCCACTCGCGGGCTGCTACCAGGTCGGCCTCGGCGGCCGGTCGTATGATGATAGGCCTCATCGGGACGAGCGAATCCGCGCAATCGCTTCGTCCCACGTCGAACCGGTTGGGCCCTCACGATCTAGGTCATCGAGTCGACGATCCAGCTCGTCCCGCTGGGAAGGAGTCAACGGTATCATGCTCGCTTCCGCGCCAAGGCTGTCCCAAACCTTTTCAATGAGGTCAAGACGCTCATCCATGGTCAGGCGATCGAGGTCAATGGCGGGAACCGACATGGCTTAAGTATCCCACAGCCCGGGACTTGGGCCAATCCACCCCTGCGGCGCGAAGGCGTTCACCCGGCCTTGGTGATGGGTAACCAGTTCACAGACGGGTCCCCCCCTCCCAACACCCGATACCGCCAGCACCGCCGCCGCCCCGGCAGCAGCGCTAGGCCGGTGGGCACCACGGTGGCCCCGACCCACGGGGCCGAGCGCG
>Ga0182011_10003447_pt1 | contig 12955 bp, 8 predicted proteins | sample 711E1DmetaG_FD_120481 | JGI IMG/M metagenome (GOLD analysis project Ga0182011, IMG submission 120481) | Permafrost microbial communities from Stordalen Mire, Sweden - 711E1D metaG | ecosystem: Environmental > Terrestrial > Soil > Wetlands > Permafrost | place: Sweden: Stordalen | collected... | reverse complement strand
TGAACTCTTGCGTCTTGAGGTGACCATAACGATAGTCCCCACAGCGACCACGAGGATAATCACAGCCAAAATCCACCAATGTTTAAACAGGAAAGGAGTGCTCGCAGCAGGTTCCTTCACAGTTAAGGTTCCGGATTGCCCATTCACGTCGATGCTATAAGTCCCTGCCGTATCCTTTGAGACGGTAAAGACCGCGTCCTGACTCTCACCCGCGGCAAGCAGTAAACTCTTGGTCCCAACAATATTGTTGTCGATCTTTAACACTGCTGTGGACGTGCCGGCCAGATTCCCCTTGTTGGTAACAGTAACTTTGACCGTTGCTGTTTCAGTAGTAGAGATCTCATTGGGTGATATCACCAGACCACTGACAGAAAACGCCGCTGCTGGCGCGGTTGTCGGCTGGGTCGTCGTCGGCACCGGCTGCGTGGTCGTTGTTGTACCCGGGGTTGTTGTCGTCTCCACCGGTTGCGTGGTCGTCGTTGCCGGTAGGGTAGTGGTAATAACCGGTAATGTTGTTATTGGTGCCGGTGGCGTTGTCGTGGTCGTTGGTACTGGAGCAGGTGCCGGCACGCCATAGGTCACTGCGTATGTAGTAAAATGGGCAATCTGCGCAAAAATGAAGTGATTATTAGTATCTATAGTTGTTGGTAAAGGTACCCATACATTACGAGCGGTGTCGAAATAAGCGATCTGCAGACTACTTTCCGCTACGCCGACAGGTAATAAGGCCGGGTTATAACTGAATCTGACCGGAACCGTCGGAGTAAATACAGCGCCCGATTGTTCAAAATCATAGGCCAGACCCACCACATGTGCACCTGCCGGTAGAGTAGGTACAGTCGTCATACCTAAAATGCTGATCTGCGTTAAAGGCACTCCGGTCGAGTCCACTCCCTTGGTAGTAGTTCCAATCACGAATGCGACAAGTTTGTCATCGCTCCAAGCTACCACATCCAAAGTGAATACGCCTTGGGCGTTGATCGCACCTGTTAACGCGGTAACACCGGCAACCGTGGTTGGGGCGCTGGGTCCGTAGCCACCGCCGCCTCCACCACCGCCACCGCTGGGAGGAGGATTATAAGTGGTTGTAGTGGTTGTAGTGGTCGTAGTAGTGGTTGTGGTAGTACCAGAGGAAGTAGTGAAAATACCCTGAGTTCCATACCATATCCCGTATGTACCGGCATCAACTTTTGCCCGGAAGTAATAAGTCGTGTTCGGGTTTAAAGAACCAAGATTATAAGTGAAAGTGCCGGATAACATCTGCGGAACTGTTGCCGCTACTGTGCTGCCGTACGAAGTAGTGGTCCCATATTCGAAATTCACACTGACATTACCAGTCAAAACTGAATTGGCCAGACTACCGTTTATAGTTGCCGAGGTAACTGCAACATTAGTTGCTGCAGCAGTAATGGCACTGTAGGCTGCCTGATCAGGCCCAAAAGGAGAAACAATGGGAGCCGGATCAGCATAGTGTCTGACTCTTAAATTATCAAACTGTGTATCGAATGCTCCCGTATCATTATAAGTTAACATCGCCAAACCAGGGAAAGAAGCGGGAGGCAAACCATTATCATTTATCGCGGGAGTCATCGAAATTGCATCGTTTACCCCGGTTAGCAATATATTGTTGGTCAAGTCCCACAAGATTGTAGAGTGAAGAGTATACCATGTCCCTACAATGGTCTGGTAACCGAGAGGTTGAGTACCTGTTGGGAAATTAGTCCAAATATCGCCAACCACTTTATTAACTGAGATCTGGTCGGTACTAAAGGTAAGAACTTGTTCATATTTGTTAGAAACGTTTGTATATCTTCCGGTAATATACGCTCCACCCGACTTAACCATCGGCTTTACATCAACATCAACAATATAGTTATCCGGCATCGGGGTTAAAGCACCGGCCTGACCAACCTCAATCAGGGTTTCACTTTTATTACCGGTATTGGTTGTGGAATTAAGACCGGATTGTTCATAAGCATGGTTATCCCCATCTACCACAATACCCTGTGTTGTGGAACCGCCAACATTGTTGGCATAAATGTGCGCATTTGTCCAAGTTGGGTCTTCGAAATCGTCACCAAAAATAAAGGTGGTATGGATATTACTAGTTGTCAGGGCTGAAGCGTTACCATAATACATATAAATTGTCACCGAACCACTGGCCGGAATAGACGGAACCTGTATCCACATCTCAGCAGACGTTGATGGCACAAGTTTCTGAGGGTTTATCCAGTAATTAAGGACTGCGTTAGTTTTATCATTAATCACGAAGCGAACATCGCTAAAATTAGCATTCATGGCAACGGAATGAGGAACGACGATTTTAACCTCATAGGGCTCAAGAACTGAAGTTGTTTGATTTGAGATGGTTAACAGAGATCTGTGAGTATATGTACCGCTAGCATCACCGGCCCACCAGTTCGGTGTATAGGTAAATCCATTACCGCTAATACCGGTCAAACTAGCTGTAAACGTTCCGATGGTTACTACTACATCTTTAGTCCCCGTTGTAGTAGAAGCAGGAACAGTCGTGGTAATTGAGGAAGTACTCACTACGACAACATTAGTAGCCGCTACTCCACCCACAGTCACGGTCGCCCCGGCCACAAAACCTGAACCTGCAATGGTGACATTAGTACCGCCGGTGACTGGACCGAAATTGGGGGAAATTGACGTCGCGGTGATGGCTCCGGATACGATATTAAAGGTACTGCTAGTGGCTGCGGTCAAGGAAGTACCGGTAGCCGTTAGAGTATAGCCGGTGCCCACCTTATCGATGCTGAGAGTATTGAAGGTCACTACACCATTGATAGCGTTAACCGTTTTTGTTCCCGACAATGTGCCGGCAGCCGGATTGGTACCGATTGCGATTGTAACTGAAGCAGTGGAAGAAGTGATTGTAATACCGGCCGCATCCTGAACTAGAACCGTTACAGCAGGTGTAATTGTTGCTCCTGCTGCTGTACTCGCAGCAGGTTGGATCCCAAAAGCTAATTTAGCCGGCGGACCAAAAACATTAAAGGCGTTGCTGGCAGCAGATGTCAGGGTACCGTCTCCCGCGACCAGGGTATAACCGATACCTGCGGTATTGATGGTAAGGCCACTAAACGTAGCTACACCGTGGACAGCAGCAGCTGTGATGGTACCGCTTAAAGCACCGGTGCCTGGATTCGTACCGATCGTCATTGTGATGGGGAGAACGTAATTGTAAACCGTGATACCCGCCGCATCCCTGGCAGTAACTGTAACGGCTGGAGTAATACTGGCTGCAACTGATGTGTTAGTGGGTTGCGCGGTTATAACCAGACTGGCCGCCGGACCGAATACATTAAAGGCAGTGGTGGTAGCAGAGGCCAGGGAAGCGCTGGTTGCAGTGAGTGTATAGCCCGCACCCGCGCTGCTAATTGTTAAGTCATTGAAGGTAGCAACCCCATTAACCGGAGTAACACTTAAAGTTCCTCCTAAGGTGCCGCTACCGGGATTAGTGCCAATCGCGATTACAACAGGCGTGGCATAAGTTGTCACGGTATTACCAACTACATCCTGAACGGTGACTGTTATCGCAGGATTAATGGCAACTCCCACCGCGGTATTACCGGGTTGCGCAGTAATTACCAATTTGGTTGCCGTACCGATGGTGATGTCAAATAGGGTGCTTGTGGCCGCAGTTAACGGGCTGCTGGTAGCAACTAAAGTATACCCTGTGCCTGGCTTATTGACCGTTAAATTACTGAAAGTTGCGACACCGTTAGCAGCAGTAACGCTAAGGGTTCCACCGAGCGTCGCGCCGCCGGGGTTATTGCCCAAGGCGATCGTAACAGAAGCTGCAGAATTAGCAATTGTGTTTCCCGCTGCATCCTGAACGGTCACAACTACCGCGGGAAGAAGGGTTGCACCGGCCGCAACACTGGGCGGCTGGACAGTGAAAGCTAATTTGTTGGCCGTACCAAATATTGTAAACGCATTTGTAGTGGCAGTATTAAGAGTATCGCTGGATGCAATTAATGTGTAACCGACATGTACGTTGTTTATTTGCAGATTACTAAAAGTGGCTACACCATTAACAGCGTTAACCGGACCGCCACCGGTTAAAGTTCCCCAGCTTGGGTCAATCCCGATTGCCAGAGTTATTGGAGCAGAAGAAGTGGTCACCGTGTTACCAGCAGCATCCTGAACCGCAACCGTTACTGCCGGAGTGATGTTAGTGTTTTGCGCAGTATTTGTCGGTTGGACTGTAATTGCCAGCTTGGCCGCAATACCGACAGTGATATTAAATGTAGCACTAATGGCGGAGGTGACGCCGGCAGATGAAGCAGTCAATTTATAGCCATTGCCCGCCTTGGCTATACTAAGATCGTTGAAGGTAGCTATACCAGCTATCGCGTTGACAGGGGTAGTGCCAAATAATGTACCGCCCGTTGGATTGGTAGTGATTGCCATAGCAATTGGCGCAGTAGAAGTAACAACTGTATTGTTATAATGATCTTCAATAGTAACTACAACAGCGGTAATTGTACTGCCGGCCGTTGTATTAGAAGGCGGGGTCGAAAACACCAATTTTTCCGGCGCGCCAATAGTTATATTAAAAGTCGAACTCGTTGCGCCGGTCAGCCCGGTGCTCGCAGCGGTTAGAATATATCCTGTACCAGGCTTATCGATAGTGAGATTGTTAAAGGTAGCTATACCACCCGACGCGGCCATTGTAACAGTGCCACCTAAAGTGCCGCCGGATGGATTGGTGCCTATTGCCAATGTTATAGAAGCAGTAGAAGACACCAGGTTACCACCTGCATCTTCAACAAGCACCGTTACGGCCGGAGTAATAACGGCCCCGGCGACAGTATTTAAAGGTGCCTGCCCAAATACTAATTTTGCTGCATCCGCCGCGGCGACCGGAACCACGCTGATAAAGCTGGATAGCATGGCTGCGATGACCAAAACTGGAATTACTTTACGAAATAACGACCAAACCCGCATATGTTTCCTCCAATAAACTATCTGTATCTCTGAGCATAAAAAAACCGATCTTTTTGGAACCGGTTTCACTACTGGCTCCCCTTCACCCAAGTGACCACATTACGGGTAAAGGTTCCATGCCCTCTTTGCTTGTATAACCTTTTAAATATCAGGGCATTATCAACACGATGCCCAAACCATCATGTGCTTCCTCCCTAATCCTCCGGAAATAAAAATAACGGCCTTGTCATGATCGGTTTCACCATTGGCTCGTCTTTACCCAAGTGAACACATTACGGGTAAAGGTTCAAAGCCCTTTTCCAACTTATCAAACCTAATTTAACATCCCACGGTTCTCAACACAATGACCTAAAGGATGATATTTCCATAGCAAAAGGATTAGTCCTTCCAGTCAAATTCATCGTTCATTCAGATTCAGATTACCTTTATACTACCGTAAATTCAGGAACTATTGCAATATACTATATTATACTTAACTTACCATAACCTCCCATCTTTCAGGTCGTTACCAAAATTTTACTACACGTTTTTCATCCGGTAATAGTTATGTTAAGTACAATAAATTAGTGTTTATGCGGTTCAGCTATTCATTTTAGTTGCTGATGTTATCGGTCCAGTCTAACGGACAATTTGTTTCACGTTGACCTCGCGAGGGAATTAATCCCTTATTGACATGAGTTATTTAAGAAGTAAAATAAAATTAGAGGCAGCAAGCCGCTCCGGAATATTTAAAAAATTGGAGTGGCCGCAAATAGTAGCTATTTGATAGTTATTATTGTGGGTTGAAAGAAGGTGGACTAGATGACGCAAGCAGTATTTCATAAGGGCTCTTTTTGCTGTTATACATCTATATTCTGTCAGGAAGGTTATTGTTCAGAGTGCGAAATCCACGTGAAGAAAACATCCCTGAAAGCTGACATAAAAAAATGTAAAGCAATGAAGTCACAAAGAACCCCTGAACTTCTTACCACTAATTAGACGAATTTATTGAAGTTTTTGGTCTAATGGTAAAAATATTCGGAAGGTATTTTGTCTTGCGCCTTCCATATATCTGTCCTGCATGAACCCGATTCCAAATCCTATTCTCAATCTAAAGCAAATTCAGCATTGTGGGATTATGCAAATAATTTCGAATGCGGCTGGAATAGAGAGCGGCTGGAAAAAGTTCTTTAGAATGTCTACGAACATCGATGTTGCTAATGATAGTTTATAACCAGCTGAGGAGCGTAGCTGTTGTTTTCAAAAGTGTTACCTACCATCTCGGCGCCGTTTGGACTTCCATTATTATCGATGAGTAGCTGGATAACTCCATTGTTGTAACCATAGCCCTTCACCACTTCCTGGATTACAGAAGTAAGATCTGGACTATTTTGCCATTGCAGATTACTGGAGCCGTTCGACCATGCTACACCTGTAGATGTGCGCCTTCTGCCGGACTGGTCTGTTACGCTGTTTGGCGGCAGAGGATTCTTGGTAGACTCTGCGTAAATCTTGAGTGTGGTGCCTGCATCCCATCTGTTTACGACCACGCCCAGATGAGCTTCGTCGATAACGGCACCGGCTGGGATAGTGATATCAGTAAAACGCATCCATGCATTATAGGGTTGACCTGCTTCAAACCAGGTATCGGTATTGTCAAAGACATCACCGCCGCTAAAGCCGTCATCCGGCCCTGAAGTAACTTTTACCTGAACAGTATTGGCGTAAGTCTTAAAAACCACATCGTCTCCATATATGATGCCATTATTCTCAGCCTTGGCCCGGAAGTGATACGTGGTATTGGGAGATAGCCCTGTTATATTGGTGCTGAATGGACCACTGGTCGTCAAATCCTGCGTTACTGTGGTATTGTCATAAGACGGTGTGAGACCCCATTCAAAACTGACCGAAACACCAGGAGTTGAATTCAAAATAGAAAGATTTCCATTAAGGGTGACGCTGTTCGCTGTTAAAACACCAGCTTTTATAGTGGTTGCCGAAGCGAACAGTAAATTGGCTTGGGTTTCGTTGGTTGAGGTTGTTATTACTGCCGCTGCGGTATTATGCGTCTCAAGAGATGTCGTCGTCGTGGGCGAAGCCTGGCACCCAACAGCCAACAACATAATAATGAGCAGGGCTACGATAATAATGCCGATTAACTTGAATTTTAAACGCACCATAAGTAATATTTTAGCAGATTACGAAGCAAAAACAAGAATTTGTTATATTTTATACGGAACAACCTCAATATTATATTATGAAAGATCACCTCGATGGTTTTTTATGGTAAGGTATATTTCAACATATCCGGGATTTAGTAATATTAAGGTAAACATTAGCGGCAAACAACTGGACTTAAATTTTATCTCGTCCGGCACAATAAAATTGATTGACAAGATCTAAAACTCCGCTTTATGATATTGCCCAATATTTGGTATCATTATTTTATTACAGAAGAGGTAAAAAGATTTGCAGAAGGCTAACAGTTTACCGCGTCCACTAACGATTACCTCGGATGAGGTATTGTACAAGTTTTATTTGACGAGCCTGAGAACATTGTGCAGTTGGGAAACTGACCCATCCGAATCAAAACCTGAACACGTCTTCAGTGAAGAGAAGCTGCAGGAAATAGTTGAAACTGTCAAACTGAGCTTTGATTCATAGGTAAGACGGCGAAACCAGCTTTTTTATTTGATTTGTCACCAATTTTTATATCAATCATCACTTTGCTAAGTTTAGTAGCAATACTATTAAAATAATAAATAATATTATTATTGACCATGAAATAACTTGCGTCTCAATCAATTTTGGTAATGTCCCCTTTTTTCCTCTTAAAACCAATTTACGGTATAATCCTCCAATACATGCGCTAACACCGCACAAGATAACGCAACTAATAATGGCAAGAGGAACGTGATCCGCTCTGGTAGCTTTTCCCGTAATCCAGTAAGTGATAGGATGGTCGATGTCAACAAGAACGCCAACCAGCCCACAACTGCCGATAACCCAAAGTGGCACACTTCGCACTTTATAATGTAGAACACTGACCAACTTGGGTAACCAAACATTCATTACCTCATTCCTTCCAAATTTATCAGAATTACAACTCAGTCTTCGCTAAGAATATAGTAGCACGATTATCGAAATGTCTGCTATTTCCTCAGTACATATTCGAAGCGCTTGGAAGAAAGTATTGGTTAATTTGTCCATCTTTGTCTTTTTATGCGGTTGGCAAAAAAACAATGGGTTATCCGTGAATTTGGAGTCGCTGTTCTGTTAGTTACAATAATTTGCGCTTTTCTATTGATGTCGTCTTTGGCTGTTAAGATTAAATATTAGAGGACAATCTACCATTAACATTGAAGGTTAACCATAATCGACGGCAAATGGTTTATGTTAACCAACATATGCATCAATTGAATAAATGTGAAATTATCGGCTTTATTCTGCGTCCCCCTGCCTGTTATGCGATGGGTTCCCGGGTTTGCCGCGTTTTTTGGTAAAAGTCTCATGAAGGGAGTCCCAGACAATGCTTTAATCAACCATTTTCCTTCACACGTGTCCAAAGATAGTTGTAACGGCTTCTCTCGGACATCAATGTCCATTTGACCCGGAATATCAGTTTACGTAAAAAATTTCTCATAACGAATTGCCTTTATAGTTTTATATTATTGTAGCCGCCTAATCACTCTTTCTATCATAATTTTACGTCGTCTTTAACGCCTGTCAATGGTGAATAAAGGAAATTACTGAACCATGAGAAGATTTAAATTCTAATAAATCAGAACTCCAAGATAGCTATAGACTGCGGTTGAAGTTTTAGCCGTCTTCCACTTAACAGCAGTAAATCACCAGGCAATTAATAAGACCTGCAATGTTCTGTGCAAAATCCATAATCCCGCAGCAAGGCTCTCATTACAAATTCTTAATGGATTGCTTGTACCATGAATAGGCTGGGGCAGGCAAAACACATCATTGACATGTATAAAAAGCGAAGTAAAATTAAGTTAGCAGAATAGAATCAAAATAATCAAGCCTTAAATTTTATCCGGCACAGATTCGATAAAGACCATAGAGTAAAAACCACACAACCTAATTGACAATAATTTGCGCTGAAGTCCTGAGAATCTGCGACTCCGGACGGATATTTTGCCTATTAATATGTTAAGTTAATAGTTTACCGGGGAGAATAGTAAAATGGCTAAAAAGAAAATAATATCAGCAATCGACGCGGGCAACACCAAGGTTTGCACCCTGGTTGCCGAAGTGGAAGATGACGGCCGGATGCGCATAGCAGGGGTCGGTATTGTACCTTCCAAAGGAATACACAAAGGGGCGATAGTCAACGTCGCCGAAGCCAAGGAGACAATTCGGGACTCAATTAAAAAAGCGGAACAAGCAAGCGGCCACAGGGTCGAATCTGCATATGTTGCTGTAACCGGTCACCACATTATTGGGCAAAACTACAAGGGTATCGTTGCCATAACGCATAGTGGCCACTTAGTCCGTCCTGATGATATCCGCCGGGTCCTGCAAGTTGAGCAAATTTCCAATCCGGGCAACAATCAGAAAATTCTACACGTAATCCCGCGCCATTATACGGTGGATGGGCAGGAAGGAGTACTGAATCCTGTAGGTATGAATGCCTTCAGATTGGAAGCAGAGACTTATGTCATTACCGCGCCGGTTTCGCCGGTCCAGGAATTGGTCAGATGCATAATGGGGGTGGATGTCGATGTCGAGGACCTTGTTTTCGATGGATTAGCCAGCGCTGAAGCTGTCCTGACCGAGGACGACAAGCTGGCCGGGACGATCATGGCTGATATCGGCGGCGGCACCACAAATATCACAGTTTACAAAGATGGCACCGTCTGGCGTGCTGCAGTTATTCCAGTCGGTGGTCACCAGGTAACCGAAGATCTCACAATCGGTTTGAATTTATCTTTTGATATAGTTGATGAAATGAAGAAAAAATATGGAACCGCTTTTCCAGTCTATGAAGGAAGGCCGGAAAATGAATCTGTTATCCTTAACGGCCATAGTGTTTCGTACCGGGGTTTGTGCGATATCATTCACGCGCGTATGGAAGAACTTTTAAGACTTATTGTAATGGGTTTGCCGCAGGATGAAAAGAACGTATTGTTGCCGGGCGGACTTGTTCTTACAGGCGGAGGTTCCAACCTTGCCGACATCGCTGCCCTGGGCAGTGAAGCTTTAAAGATACCTTTGAGAATAAGCGCACCGTTAAATGTTTACGGCGCCGGCGACCAGTTAAATGACCCTGCATATTCAACCGCAGTGGGACTATTGAGCTGGGGCATCAGACCGAAGAGCAATGCAAAAATAAAATAGAACATAATAGTTTTGGCACATTAGTCTAACTGATCATCGACAAAAGGTCCATCGCGAGATACTATGAAAGTAGCAGTTGATAAGTTTGAAGGAGATTTCGTAATCTGCAGGAAAGAGGATCATAGCATTTTAAATATAAACCGGCGGGATGTGCCCATTGAAGCCAAAGAAGGAGATGTCCTCAACATCGATGGCGACACCGTTACGATTGACATTGTTGAAACATCCAAAAGGAAAGAGATGGCGAGGTTGTTAGCGGTTAACGTTTGGGATATCAACAATCTGATCTGATTATATTATTGGGGAGACTGATGAAAATTGACGGTGACGAATTAGCGCTTCAGGACTCCTCTCTATTAATGACCGATATCGTAGTTCCTAGCCCGATTTTCACGTTAAGACTGGCCAATTCGCCTCGCCTTAAACCGGACATGTAAGCGGTTTGCACTCATAGAATGTCACGTTCAAAAGACTACCCGTGACTTTTTTTGTAACGCAAAACATTTATCAATAAATCAATATATTCCTTATTCACATATTGAGATACCCTGTCAGTTTCTCTTATATTTGGGGGAATTTCGCCTAACCCAGAATAGCGGAAAAAACCTTTTAAGCTATAGCGGTTTCGCACCCTTGTGGAAGATTTCCGGTTGTTATAGGACGCGATAAACTGAATCGCCAATTCGGGTATTGGAGGGAATTCGTCCGGGGGTGGTCCGGAATTTTTCCAGCACCCGCTTGTTTTCTTATAACTGCAGTTTGGGGCGGCAAGCACTGGACAAAGTGTAATACTCAGTGAAGAGTTGGGACGTTGGTTTGGTGCGCTTTTGTATTTTCCTAAACGCGTCTGCTCCCTGTAATTCTATCGCAAGTTCATACAGCGAGAGCTCGCCGAGGGCCATTGACTTGGTGTAAATGGTGGGCCATCGCGTCCAATATGCAGAACTAACACATTTGAATTTACCTTTAAGTTATAAGTACTCAGCGAGATTTGGATGGACTAATAGTTTCAAGAACCATATCGTCAGCTGAGAAAGAGGTCTCTCATTTTCAGAGCACATGATTCAACATATCCTTTGCGCTGACGTTGAAATACCGGTATTAGCAAGGCGAAGCTGAAGAGACGGAAGAGAAACGGGCAAGTTTGTGGACAAGTTTTGACCTAATGTTTACAAACAGCTATACTTTGTGTACATGTCTCAGGAGGATGTACCCAAATGAACCCGATAGAGATAGGTAAACTAATAACTCAACAAGGTGGTTTCCAGGCCTTTATTCCCAATCACTTTCCTCCCGAAGACGGATTTGAATTTAGCCCGGCCATTTTAAAGAAAGATCGCCAGGCCACCCGTCTTCTAGGTAAATTGGATGGGATTACCAAATTACTGCCTGATGCCGATTTCTTCCTGCTGATGTATCAACGCAAAGACGCCGCTGCATCCAGCCAGATTGAAGGAACTGTAGCTACAATGGTGGATGCGATTGAAGCCGATGTAAAGGCCAATGAGAAAGTCCCCCCGGACGTCGATGATATTCAACATTACATCAAGGCTATTAATTATGGAATACAACGAATAACTAAAGATGATTTCCCCATGGCGCTACGTTTGGTTCGGGAGCTCCATAAAGAACTAATGCACCAAGCACGAGCGACCGATTACTCCGCTCCGGGCCAATATCGCACCAGTCAGAACTGGATCGGCGGCACACGTCCGGACAACGCCCGGTTCGTACCACCACCACCAACTGAAATGCTCGCATCATTGGGAGAACTCGAGAAGTTTATGAATGCTGAAGATAATATCCCGATTATTATCAAAGCAGGACTGGTTCATGCTCAATTTGAAACTATACATCCGTTCCTGGACGGTAACGGAAGAACAGGACGAATGTTAATCAGTTTTTACCTATGGAAAGAACACTACCTGGAAAAGCCGGTACTCTTTTTGTCTTCTTATTTTAAAAGGCATCAGAAAGTATACTATGAAAGGCTGATGGGTTACCATGACGGAAAGGTTTCAGAATGGATAGAGTTTTTTCTGGACGGTGTGATTGAAATTACCAATGAAGCCATCGATATTGTGGGCAAAATTACAGTTTTACGTGAAAAAGACATGGCTAAAATTCAATCTCTGGGTAAAAGAGCTTCGGAGAGTGCCATCATGGTTCTACCTCGTCTATATGGGCAACCGATCGTTAATGTGGCTACGATTCAAAAATGGACGGGATTTCGCTCCCGTACGGGAGCTCAAATAGTAATCGACCGCTTCATTGCAAAAGGCATTCTTATTCCCAAAGATAAAGATATTAAATACGGCCAATCTTATGTCTACAAAGAATATTTGGACATTTTTGTCGGTAAAGATTAGCAGATTGTCAAATAATATCTTTGCAATGCTGCCTAAAGGGATATATGAAAAAGAACTTATTAGTTCTGCCTGCAGGACCGGCTGGTGGGCGATTCAAGATTCGAACTTGAGACCCCAGTCTTATCAGGACTGTGCTCTAACCAGCTGAGCTAATCGCCCACAGATTCTTATTTTACGATAGAAGCAGTGATTAAATCAAGCCTGCCTGGAAATTCACCGTTCTTTATTCATTATTTAACTATAATATTCTTTTGTTTTCCGTAATAAAAAGGGAGCGT
>Ga0182011_10003445_pt1 | contig 12956 bp, 12 predicted proteins | sample 711E1DmetaG_FD_120481 | JGI IMG/M metagenome (GOLD analysis project Ga0182011, IMG submission 120481) | Permafrost microbial communities from Stordalen Mire, Sweden - 711E1D metaG | ecosystem: Environmental > Terrestrial > Soil > Wetlands > Permafrost | place: Sweden: Stordalen | collected... | reverse complement strand
GTTTCCCATAATTCCCTTTTGCTCCGTTGGCTCATCATTTGCTCCTCCCGGCATCTTTTCTATGCCGGATAGTAACTTCTTTTTTGAGTCAACGTTATTCTTAATAGTTACTTTTTATTTGAGCCAAGTCGCGATGAAAACATGTCACACACTTTAAGGTACAAAAAAGAACAAGTCTGAAAACAGGATATGGCCACTGCAAACGCACGAATCCAGGTTTTAAAAATGATCGAGGAAGGCAAGATCACCGCTTCTGAGGGAGTACGCTTGCTGGAAAAGGGTGAGGCTGAACCACATGTGGGCGTGAATGGAAATTCTCCCACTGGCCCCCGCTGGCTTCATGTGCTGGTAACCGATACCTCCAGCGGAAAAACGCGGGTCAACGTGCGCCTGCCCGCCAACCTGGTCAATGCCGGCGTCAAACTGGGAGCCAGGCTGGCCACCGAAACGGATGGCTTGAACATGGAACAGATTAGCGAGTCCATCCGCAATGGTTATATCGGTCCTGTGATTGATGTGATCGATGAGGATGACGAAGAACACGTGCAAATATTTCTCGAATAACAAAACTGCGGCAGAGCCGCAGTTTTGGTTTAATTGACCGATTCCACTTTTTCGATGTTCGGGAAGAATTGCCGTACTGTCCCTTCCACCCAGCCTTTGACAGTCACCGGGGATAGCGGGCAACCCAGACAGGCGCCGCCTAATTTCACTTTGACCACTTTGCCGTCGAAAGAGATCAATTCCACCGAACCGCCGTGGTAGTTCGTGATGTACGCATTCAGTTGTTCGATGAGTCCGCGCAGTTGTTCGCTTTCAGAAAATGTAGGGGGTTGATTGGTCATACTGACTTCCTTGACAGGATTGATTATGTCCCGGGCCATTCCCCGGTTTGAAATGCTCATGATTCTGTGATTAACATATTCCAAGCGCCCCACGATTACCGACGCCAACCTTTTTAATCTTACCACACCTGTCTCAAACTCCCATGCGCAAGGATCGCCTCCCCGTGATGGGTGTACACTGGGGTGAAAGGCCTATGGATTTTTGCCCGATTTTTTCCGTAATACCTTAAGGTTGGCATCAGTTTTGTCCCCTTTTACAGGTTTCCCCGACTTATTAATAACATGCCAGAGGCAATTCGCTACGGAAATTTGCAAGTTAATTGAGAAAGGAATCTATGGCAGAAAGTAGCCGGGAAACAATGACTGAATCTCAACGGCCAGAGGTCGATATCGGCCTGGTGAAAGCCGCCAAAGGGGATCCCAGGGCATTTGCCGAACTGTACCAAAGCTTTGTCGAACCGGTCTTTCGTTATCTTTACAGCCGTACGGGCAATGTCCACGACGCCGAGGATGCTACAGCGCAGACTTTTCTGGTTGCGTTTGAGACGATCGCCAGTCTGCGCCAGGAAGAACACTTGGCTTCATGGTTGTTCTCGATTGCGCGCCACAAGGTGATGGACCAATATCGTACCCAAAAGCGCATAGTCTCCATCGATTTTGTTGCAGAAATAACGACCGAAAAAGATCCTTTGAGCGAAGTGATCCGGTCTGAACAGTCTGCGACCTTGGCTCAACTCATCGCTGCACTGCCTGAAGATGAACGCGAGCTGCTGCGGTTGCGTTTTCTGGCCTCGCTCAGTTTTCCGGAAATGGCCCGGCTCCTGCGCCGTAACGAAGAGGCGGTCAAGAAATCACTTTACCGCTTGCTGGCCCGATTGCACGACCAGGTGGAGGTGACACATGACTAGCTGGACTTCGTCCGATATCTTCGAAGAAAACATCAAGAACTCTTTTAATGTGCCTGCGATTCGCCCCGAATTTGAGGCTCACTTGAATGAAGAACTCATGCAACGGGCTATCTCAACAAAGCGAAAAACTTGGCGGATATTGGGTTTGCGTCCTGCCTGGGCAATATCGCTGGCAATTCTCCTGATGCTTCTCCTCGGCACATTGGTGATCGGGCCGCAGCGTGTTTATGCGGAGTTTGCCAGAATGCTGGGTTACATCCCGGGGGTGGGCATCGTAGATGAGAGTGCACCCATACGCGTGCTGGCCGAACCGGTCAGCGTTACCCGTGATGGCATCACGATCACGGTAACCTCGGCCACTTTGACCGCAGATAGAACCCAAATTGCCTACCGTATCTTTGGCTTACCTGCGTCGGCCTACCCAACCCGTGAAGATATAGAAGGATGCATGCCGAGCGAATATTTGCACCTTGCCGATGGCACTAAGCTGGTTCAAATCAATGGGGGATACGAGCCAGTTCCTGCCAAAGTGAATCAGGCTTTCTTGGAGATCCCATGTATTACCAATACTTTGCCTGGCAAAGCGCCTGAAAACTGGGAGCTGCCACTGCGTTTTGTAGCAGCTCCGCCGGATCTGACCGTGATGCCGGTGATCAATCTCACTCCTTTTCCTCAGGTCGCCCAGACCCAAGGTAATGTTGGTGGCGCCACGCTGGTTACACCGGGGAACAGTGCTGTGAATGTGGATCAAGAGATCGAGACCAGCGACGGCTATATCCTTATTGGCCATTTCCAACCGCAAACCGGTTCCGGCGAATCGTTTCAACAGACGGACATGTTCAAGATCACGGATGCTTCCGGAAAGAACGTATCATACACCTATCCGCAAGATGTGAATGAGAATGTCAATCTGGATTCGGCTGGAATGCCCGGAACTGGCTGGGCTGCACAGTTCGAGGCGGCCGGTCTGGTCTATCCCCTGACGATCAGTTTTCCGGGAGTCCTTTTAGAAAATGCCGATCCTGCAGCAACTGCCGATATCACCTTTGATGCCGGGAATGATCCGCAGCCCGGTCAAACCTGGAACCTGAATCAGGATATACAGCTTGCCGGACATACCTTGAGGGTGGTCTCTGTGACTGTGGATTCGCGCAATGGCTATTCGTTCAATTTCAAAGTGGGACCGGAGGTTTATAGTGCCGATGTGCAAATCGCTGGGACGACTCCTAATGGTGGTGGAGGTGGCGGGGGTGGTGGATTGACCAATGGCACCTTTGAGTCCAGTCTTAGCTATGCAAAGCTTCCGACCGGCGTGCTCACGGTCACTGTCTCTAATTTGATTCTCATTGGCGATTCAAAAACCTGGCAGAGTCAATGGTCTCCTGCTACGATTCGCACTGACCTTCCTGCCCATCCGACGCCTCAAGCTGGCGTGTGTCTGACGGAGAACTCATTCGCGCACCTGCAAGCGGTTCCGGCCGATCTGGCCAATGGCAAAATACTGATGTATGAAGCCTTGGATAATAATAATCATTGGGGACTCGTGCTCTATGCTCTGGACGGCAGTGACAGGCAGGTACTGGCTGCGAACGCGAGTGGGGGTACGTTCAGCCCGGATGGTAACCAGATGGCTTACCCGGCTGAAGACGGTTTCCATGTGATGGATTTGGCAACGAAGGCCGAAAAGGTTTTGACTGGAGTAAATGGGTTTGATCTTCACTGGTCACCGGATGGGAAACAAATTGCTTATGTGGGGACGAGTGAAAATGTCATCGACAGTGTATTCATCGTCAACTCGGACGGAACCCAGATGAGCCAGGTTTCCGAGCCGAGCTACGAATCGATCATCGGTTGGTCGTCGGATAGTAAAGAACTCTTTTTCGTTGTTCCCTACACTGGCGGTGCCGGGTGGAAAGTATACTCGTATACCCCGGCCAGTGCCTCAACGCAAGATTTATTCACCATCGACAATGGTTCTTACAAAGCACTTAATGCAGCCCTTTCGCCGGATGGCCAATGGATCGCTTACCGCAGCCAGCAATTGAACAATCTTTATCTGGTGCACCCCGATGGAAGCAAGATGCACCTCGTCCTGGATAGCCCGGCTCAAGGGATTGGTGATCTTGAATGGAGCCAATCCGGCTGGTTGGCAGTGAGTCTGTCGACGGATTCAGATAACAACACCGCAACAATTCTGGTCAGACCGGAAGACTGCCAGGTGTACTTGCTGCCGAATTTGCATGGCGAGGTGCAGGGAATATTCACGCCTTAGTGCTGTTTCCATATTTACATGTCGGACACAGTGCTAAGTCTATGGGTTGGAATATGTATCTAAAAATACGTTCCGGAAAACCGTCTGATAGGACGGTTTTCCGGATACGATTATTCGAGGGAAACATGAAGCAATGCATCTATAAATTTGTCATGGTCATGGTTTTGGTTTTGACTGCTTGCTCGCCGGTTACCCCAACGATGTTCACATCCCCCACGGCTACATCGACGCCTGTAGCGATGGTGACCGCGATACCTGTGTCCACAACCGACACCCTTGCAGTCACCTCGACTTCTCCTGTGATATCCGCCACGAGTCAGGCGGTCATTTCCGTGCAGGATAAGGCTTCTTTCGTAAGCGAAACCTTCCCCGATAATTCAGTCATAGCACCAGGGCAGGCCTTCACCAAGACCTGGACGATCAAAAACACGGGCTCCTTGATCTGGACGACGGCATATCGAATGGTCCTGTTCGCGGCCCCTCAAGGGGATACACTTGGTGCTCCCGCCGAAATCAACTTCACTCAATCCACACCTCCGGGTGCAACGATGAGCCTTTCTCTTCCCATGGTCGCACCGGCCACGGGCGGAACTTATGCAGTTTACTGGTCGATCCAAAATGAGCAGGGGGAGACGGTGGCCGTGGACGGCGGGAATTTATGGGTGAAGATTCAGGTGTGTGAGTCAGGCCAAGCCTGCAACGACCCGGTTGCCGCGAGTGGAACCACAGCCACGATCAAGGGAGCATCGGTTACGGTGACCCATTTTACCTACGATGCAGACAGCGCCACAGTGAACTATTGTATCGCGGTGCCTAATTTACCTGACTGGAGGTACTTGCGCGAATATAGGTCCTGGCCCAGTACTCCAAAATTGCTCGTTGATCAAAAACCGGTGCCTTTTTTGGCTGGCGGTAGTGATTACCCCAGCGGCAATGGCTGTGCGTATATGCAGTATCAAGTGGGTGCCACCGAGATCGAGCAAGCGCAACAAGTCACCTTCGTCATCGACTCTTTACGCATGGATTTACCCCCTGGCGAGCCGGATGCTGCCTGTCTGTCCGCTCGGCCGAAACTGATGACTCAATACCCCGGCCTGGATTTTCAATGTCACTTCAGTATGGCGGGGTTCTACACTGATCTGCAAGTCCCTTCTGGTATGACACGTCAACAGGCGGATCAGATCATCATGGATACGATCCAGGGGGCGATTTATGGCCCCTGGACCCTGACGATAAAATAGGCAATGATCACTTTCATTTTTATTCTTTCCGGCTGGTAAAATCAAGGTTGTTACTTCGGTAGGGGCTCCAGCATCTAATCAACTAAAGGAGAGATTTCATGGAAATGATCATCGATTTTCCCGGCGGGGCGCGAGTGGATGCGCATTTTGGTAAATTTACAGTCCAGACCGATCAACCGACGCAGGGTGGTGGCGAGGATAGTGCCCCGACCCCGTTTGCCGTGTTCCTGGCTTCGATCGGTACCTGTGCGGGGATTTATGTGCTGGGCTTTTGCCGCCAGCGCGGTTTGCCCACCGAGGGCATCCGCATCGTTGAACGGATCAATTATGCACAGACGGGTATGGTCGACAGCATCGACCTCGAGATTCAGGTTCCCCCGCAATTCCCATCTAAATATTACGACGCATTAATCCGGAGCGCCGATCAATGCAAAGTCAAGCAAACCATCGCCACCCCACCAAAGTTTAACGTGCATACCAAAGTAGCTTGACCAAACTCAGAACCCCGGTTTTCTAAACTGGGGTTCTGAGTTTGAATCACTCAATTTTACTGATGTCCAATCTTTGGCAATAATGCGGTCTGCCCATTATTAGGGTCGCGTAGCAATGTGAGCGGAACGTCGTAGACCTGGCTGAGTAGTTCCGGTTGCAGCACATCCGCCGGGGTGCCCAGGTGAAGGATTTCGCCTTTGACCAGCAGGGCGACGCGGTCGGCAAACTCGAGTGCGAGATTGAGGTCATGGACGGCGATCAGCACTGCACGAGTGGGGAGAGCGGATGTGCCGGGATGCGCCAGTTGGTGAATGCGTTCCATTAATCCGATTTGGAATTGCAAATCCAGGTGAGTGGTCGGTTCATCCAGAAGCAGGTAAGGGGTTTGCTGCACCAGCGCACGCGCCAGTAGTAGCCGTTGTTGTTCCCCGCCTGAGAGTTCACCCACCGGCCGGCTGGCATAATCAAGCGTATCTGTCTGGCGCATGACCTCTTCGATGAGTGCTTCATCCGAAGCAGAGAGCTGCCCCAGCCAATTGAGATAGGGAGTCCGCCCCATTGCCACCACTTCTCTGGCACTGAAGGCGGGGGGCAAGTTACGCGCCTGAGGAACCACCGCGATCTTGCGCGCCCGTTGGCCTTCGTTCATGTGAACGATATCCTGCCCGTCGATGACGATGGAACCATGCTGGAGTGGCAACAATCCGCTGATGGCGCGCAGCAGGGTCGATTTTCCCGATCCGTTGGGGCCGATTAGAGCGACCAGTTCGCCGGGTTCCAGCTTCAGGCTGACCCCGTGTAGGACGGTTCTTGCGCTATATCCGGTTTGAATTTGCTCGACGGTTAACATCATTTCACCAGTAATTCTGCGACTTGGAACGGCGCAGGATCCATAAGAAGAAGGGTGCGCCTAACAAGGCGGTGATGATTCCCACCGGAATTTCCTGTGGAGCGAACAAACTGCGGGCGGCTACGTCTGTCAATAAGAGCAGGCTGGCTCCGCCTAGAAAAGAAAGCGGGATCAATTTGCGATAGTCTCCACCCCAGACCAGGCGCAGGATGTGCGGCACGATCAATCCGACGAAACCGATGATCCCGGCATAGGCGACGGCTGCGGCGGTAGTCATTGTGGCGGCGATGATGATTAACCAGCGGACCCGCGTCACGGGAATACCCAGTTGGCTGGCTTGCTCATCGCCAAATTGCATGACGTTCAGGGGGTTGCCCATGGTCAGTAGCAGGCCCATGCCGATTAGGGCATAGGGGAGTATGGCCAGTACCGGCGACCAGCCGGACTGCGTCGATCCGCCTAACAGCCATACCAGCGCTCGGCGCAGATCCCCACTGGCATTGATCATCAATAGGGAGGACAATGCGGTACAAAATGAACTGACCACGACCCCCGCCAGAATTAGATTGGTGGTTGGGATGGTTTTGCCCACCCGGGCGATCATGCTGACGATAGCTACGGCCAGCACCGCGCCCACAAAAGCGGAGAAGGGAATAGCCATAAGGCCCAGAGTGGTATAGGGCCATTGGACGGTCATGGCGATGACGGCTCCCAGACCGGCACCAGAGGCGACGCCGATCAGGTAGGGGTCAGCCAGCGGATTGCGGAACAGCCCCTGATAGGCGGCTCCACTCCCGGCCAGAGCTGCCCCTACCAGCAGTAGCAAGAACATGTGAGGGATACGTAAGCTATAGAGAATGGTGGTGAACACTCCGTTTGGGTCTGAGGTCGCCGTGGTACCGCGGATGGAGGAAACAACGACGTCCAGAATCGTCCGCACCGGCATCATGCTGCTGCCGACCATCACACTCAGGATTGCAGCGATGACCAGGAGCAGGCTACAGACAGCAAACGGGTTTAACCACTTTTTCATCAGTTTCGCCCTTTATTTGAACAATTCAGGATGAATTAATTTCGCCAGGGCTTCCAGTCCGTCCACCATGCGGGGACCGGCTCGGCTGACGAGGTTGTCGTCGAAGGTGTAAATATGCTTTTCCTGAACAGCGCTGAGCTTATCCCAACCGGTGCGGGCAGCCACCTGGTCTACAGTAGTGCCGTATGCACTATCTCCCAGGATGATCAGATCCGGATTTTTCACCAACAAGTTTTCGACGCTGATTTGCGCCCACTGGCTGGAAAGGTCTGCACCGACGTTTTTACCGCCAGCCAGCGTGATTAGTTGGTCAACGAAGCTGCCCGGACCGGGTGTATACGGGTTGCCGGGATCGGTGGCGTCCAGTTCGTAGTACACGCTGGGTTGGCTGGTCGCTTTGGCGATGGCAGCCGAAACCGCTTGCACCCGCTGGTTCAGGGCATCGGTGACTTTCTTGGCTTCGCTTTCGTGTCCGCTGAGTTGGCCCAGGGTGATCATTTCAGCGAACAGATCATTAAAACCAGCCGGGTTGGGCAGGTAATAAACCGTTAGTCCCAGGTTTTCGAGTGCTTTCACCTGGTCTGCAGTATTGATTTCGGCAGCAATGACCAGGTCGGGATTCAGGGAGGTGATGGTTTCGTAGGAATAATCACCATTCGAACCGCCCACATCCTTGATCTTGGAGGCAGCTTCCGGGTAGTCGGAGAAGCTGTCACGACCGACCACTTGATCGCCGGCACCGATGGCAAAGAGCATTTCTGTGACCGAAGGTGCCAGCGATACGATCCGTTGGGCGCTGGCTTTGAGGGTGACGGTACGGCCCAGACCATCAGTCAAAGTCAGAGTACTCGCGGTTGGGATTGGGGGTACGGTCGGGGTTGTTGCGGAAGAACAGGCTGAAAAGAGGATGCTGCCGATCAGGCCCAGGCTCAGCACGAGAGTTAATTTTTTCATGAAATAAATCTCCTAATTATATGGCAGTCCATTAACGAACAATCCCCCAGCTGGTTGGGCCGGGGGAAAAAATCGAGTGATACATTTCGAGTGTCCACCTCCTATCAGCGAGATTGTGGTTACACCCTTTTGGGCGGGCGACCTGGCTGATCAGGGGAGACCTGAATTACAGTTGCGCGACAGCACCGGACTTGCACCGGTTTCGCCTTTGAGCTTTCCCATCCGGGGGAAAAAGCACCCAAAAGGACTATTCAATTGTTAGCTCATTCTACAATGCTTCCAAAAGATCGTCAAGCGCTGGCAGGTCGTTTTGTAGGCAAGAGCTTACTCCCGTTTCAGGTTCAGCAGATTCATCAGACCGCCGGATATTTCAGGTTTATGCGCGTATTGCGGGGTCTCTTTCTGCAGTTTGGCAAATTCATTTGCCAGTTCCTCTTCGGGGTTGCGGAATTGCATCGAGTACAGCTTGGCATACAGGCCTGCTTTCGCCATCAATTCTTCGTGCGTGCCCAGCTCGACGATTTTGCCTTCGTCCAACACGGCGATGCGGTGGGCCACTTTCACAGTGCTGAGGCGATGGGCGATGATGACCGTGGTGCGATGCTGCATCAGGTGGTTCAAGGCTTCCTGCACCAATTCTTCAGATTCGTTGTCCAGCGAACTGGTGGCCTCGTCGAGCAGCAGCACGCGCGGATCTTTCAGGATGGCGCGGGCAATCGAAATGCGCTGGCGCTGTCCACCGCTGAGATTGGCTCCCCGCTCGCCGACGAGCGTCTCGTATTGTTTGGGGAAGCTCATGATGAAGTCATGCGCGTTGGCGGCTCTGGCGGCTGCGATCATTTCCGCTTCGGAGGCATCCAGTTTGCCGTAAAGGATGTTCTCGCGGATAGTGCCGCCGAAGAGGAGGGTTTCTTGCGGCACAATGGCCATCTGCGCCCGCAGGCTTTCCTGGGTGATCGTGCGCAGGTCGGTGCCGTCGATCTCGATGCTACCGCTGCTGGGGTCATAGAAGCGCGGAATGAGGTTGAAGATCGTGCTCTTGCCGGCGCCGCTTGGGCCCACCAGCGCCAGAATTTCTCCGGCCTTGATATCGAGCGACACGTTTTTCAGCACGGCTGAATCGCCATCATAGCTGAAGGACACATTCTTGAATGAGATTTCTCCCTGGCTGGCCGGGATGCGGATGGCGTCCACAGCGTCGCGCACGGAGGGTTCCGTATCCAGTAGCTCGAACACACGCCGGATGCCGCCAACGGCAGCGCTGAACTGTGCATACAGTCCGCCCAATCCGCCCAGGCTGCCGGCGATGGAGATTCCGTAGATGAGGAACCCGGTGATCATAGCCAGGGTGAGTTTGCCGGCGATGACCTGGCGGCCGCCGTACCATAGGATACCGCCGATGGCGCTGAAGCCCAGGAACATCATGATAGCCGCGAAAGAAGAGTTATAAACTGCCATCTTCAAAGAAGATAAGAAAGTCTTTTCCATGGCTTGGTCGTACCGCTGCGTTTCGAAGGATTCGCGTCCGAAGCTCTTGACCACGCGGATGCCCTGCAACCCCTCTTCGGCCACGATGGTCGAATCGGCCAGTTGGTCCTGAATCTTGGTGCTGCCTTTTTGAATGCTCCGCCCGAAGGTGAAGGCAATGAGCAAGATAATCGGTACCAAGCCCAAGATAAACAGGGTAAAGCTGGCATTCATGGTGAGCAAAATGATGATCGAGCCGATCAGTGAAAGCGCCTGGCTGAGCAGGCTGGTGAGGGTGCTGGTCAGCACGTTGCGCATCTGGGTGACATCACTTGATAGGCGAGAAACCAGATCGCCGACGCGCCGTACCGAGTAAAAATCAAGAGAAAGCTCCTGCAGGTGGGCATAAAGTTTGGTACGCAGGTCATAAACGATGTGCTCGCCGACATAAGCTAGCAAGTACGATTGGATGAAGTTGAACAAGGCCTGCAGCAAGAAGATCAATACCAGTAAGCCGGCCAGCATATTTAGCGGCCCGTAACTGTGGGTTTTGGTCACCGAATCGAGCAGGCGCACGATGATCAGCGGAAACGAAAGCCCGAAGGCGCTCGAAATCAGCAGTGCCAACACAGCCAAGATCATTTGTTTGCGATAGGGCTTGAGGTAACCAAACAGGCGCCCCCAGTTGATCGATTTCAAGGAGAGATTGGCTTTCTCCGGTTGTTCGGGTTGAGTATGACCACGCTCGTGGTCGCCGCGACTCATAAACATAAAATACACTCCTTAATCATTAATTGTTCGTATCATAAGGGGGCGATGTAAACCGAATGTTAATTACTCAGAGGGGAATAATGATTTTTTTTATAACGAAGTGTACTGATCAAATCAGGCATGCATATGCTGCAGCGGTAGCGAGACGGTGAAGGTGGTGCCTGTACCGGGACTGCTTACGACGTCGATGCTCCCTCCGTGCAGATTGATGATCTTCTTAACGATCGATAGGCCTAACCCGCTGCCTTCTTTCGAGCGCGTGCGTGATTTATCCGCTTTGTAGAACCGTTCGAAGATATGGATTTGGTCTTCAGGCGCGATGCCGATGCCGTTGTCGGTAATGCTGACTACAGCATGATTTCCCTCGGTCTGCAACTTGACTTTGATCGTTCCGCCGATGGGGGTAAATTTGATGCTATTTTGCAGTAAGTTCAACCAAACCTGGTTCAGCAAATCTTCATCGGCGTTGATCGACAGGCTGTTCAAATCGATTTCCATGTTGAGTTTCTTTTCCGCCCACTGCGGCTCGCACACGAGTACCACGCTGCGGAGTTGTTTATCCAGTGCATAGGGTCTGGTCTCGAACTTGACCTGATCGGATTCGAGAGAGGCCAGTTTGAGCAGGTCGTCTGCCAACCGGGAAAGGCGTTTGCTCTCGGTTTCGATGATCTCCAGATAGTGCCGCCTTTCTGGCGGGGCGAGTTGGTCGTTTTGCAGCACCTGGGCGAACCCGCGGATCGAGGTTAGCGGCGATTGAATTTCGTGCGAGACATTCGAGACGAATTCCTGACGCATGTTTTCCATTTGTCCCAGTTCGGCGGCCATTTTATTGATGCTGGCGGTGAGATCTCTCAACATACCATCGTCCTCATTATCGTCCAGGTGAATGGAGAAATCGCCTTTGGCGATGCGATCCATGGCATCGATAAGAGGTTGAAAGGTATTGAACTGTTGCCGCCTGAAGTACTGAGAAAAGAGCCGGAAGAAACTGCTTGTAATGATCAGCCCAACAAAAGAGTTAATGATCTGGACGACCGGAGCCGGGAGATTCAAATGCAAAACTTGATACAATAAGCTGGTCAGATAATAAGCGACGGCAAAGCTTGCCGCTGTGAACAAAAAGAAAGTGATCATCCAAAAAAGGCCGAACCATCTGGAATGAGGTCGTCTCATGCCACCACCTCCAGTCGGTACCCCAGCCCGCGGATAGTGGTGATCTTGAAGCCGTTCTGTCCCAAGCCGAAACGTTCGCGCAGCCGGTTGATGTGCACGTCCAGGGTGCGGTCGGTGCCGACGAAATCGTAGCCCCAGATATCCTCGATCAACTGTTCGCGTGAAAAGGTTCGCCCCGGATAACAAGCCAGTTTGAATAGCAATTCAAATTCCTTGAGGGGTAAGGTAAGCTTTTCATCGCCTGCTTGTACTTCGAATGTTTTCCGATCCATGAACAAATTGCCTACCTGTACCGATTGAGATGAAGCGATACGGTAGCGTTTGAGTAAAGCTTTCACCCGTTCAACCAGTTCCAGCGGTTCGAAGGGTTTGACTAGGTAATCGTCCGTTCCCAACTGGAACCCCTTGATTTTCTGGCTAATTTCAGCCTTGGCCGTCAGCATTAAAATGGGCAGGTCGTAAGATTCCCGCAACTCCCGGCATAATTCCCAACCATCCATCCTGGGCATCATGATATCGATGATGAAAAGATCCACCTTGGTCGATTCCAGTTTGGCCAGCGCATCGACGCCGTCATTAGCTTCCACGATCTCGAAGCCCGCGTTGCGTAGGAACACGCCGGAAAGTTCACGAATATGGGGGTCATCATCGACGATCAAAATCTTGCTCACAGAATCAGCTCCTTCTTTTTGCACTTGTACTGCTTTAAAAACAATATAAACCCTCTATGTAAACTGAGTGTGAATTACCACCCGCTTTAGCGGGTGGCTTTCGGGTTCTACGAGGGTTGCCAGCTTTTGAGGACTGGACTTACATCCTCTCCCCCAGCGTAACTTTGGGCGATTCCTGCCCTAGTTTTTGCTTCGTTTTCAATATTTTTCGCCGCGTTATGGTCGCGGTCGTGGTGCGTGCCGCAAACAGGACAATCCCATTCACGCACACTCAGTTTG
>Ga0182011_10003442_pt1 | contig 12969 bp, 6 predicted proteins | sample 711E1DmetaG_FD_120481 | JGI IMG/M metagenome (GOLD analysis project Ga0182011, IMG submission 120481) | Permafrost microbial communities from Stordalen Mire, Sweden - 711E1D metaG | ecosystem: Environmental > Terrestrial > Soil > Wetlands > Permafrost | place: Sweden: Stordalen | collected... | reverse complement strand
GGTAATATTGCCGATGGTATTATAGGCATAACTCTGGGTATAAGCGCCGGAGACGGCCGTCAACCGGTCGAGGGAATCATAGGTGAAGTTCTCCGTCTCGCTGGAAACCAGGTTCTGCCGCTGGGTCAGGTTGCCGGCGGCGTCCCAGGTGTATTGCATATCCTGCAGGGCAGTACCGCCACTCTGCGGCTGGGTCTTTATCTCCCAGAGTTTGCCGTAAGCAGTTGTCCCATAATCAAGACCCCAATATGTGTAATTGGTTTTCAAATTGTTGCCGAGGTTAATCTGGGTGATGTCTCCCAGTTGATTATAGGTAGTGCCTGTAACCAGACTGCCGGCGACACTGCCGGAAACAGTGGTCGGTAAACCGCGTCCGTTATAGGCATTGGTGACGATTTCGCCTGTAGGATAAGTAACAGTAACGGCTCTATCCAAGCCGTCATAAGTATAACTTGTGGTATAGCTATTCCAAGTGCCATTGGAATATTCCCATCGCTTCTCCTCACTAACTCGTCCCCTGTTATCGTATTTATAAGTTGAAGGATGGGTGGCATCGCTCATCGCATCCGTCATTTTTGTACGTTTACCATTGCCGTTATCATTTGCTGCTTGTGTATCGTAGGTATAAACGACGTTGGTCATACCGGAACCGGTCGGATAATTCTTGTTGGTGAGGCGGTTCATGGAATCATAGACCATGGTAATCGTCTGGCTTTTGGCATCCGTCTGGGTGGTAAGATTACCGTTGCTGTCATAGCCGTAGCTCCAACTGCCCATGTCCGGATCAGACATGCCCGTTTTGCGGGCAAGCCAGTCATAGGACATTGTGGTGGTATTATTATTAGCATCCACCACCTGGGTGAGATTGCCAAGTGTATCGTAAGTATAGGTTGTTGTGACGACAGAATTTACCGATTGGCTGGTCTGGAAAACCATGTCGCTACCGTAGGTGGTTGTTGCTCCCACCGCTTTAGCTCGCACATGATAGACGGTATTAGAGTTCAAGCCGGTCAAACCGGCGGTAAACGCGCCGGTAGCCGTCTTAGCCTGCGGTGTGGTGGCATTACCGTAGTTGGTGTCCGTTCCCCATTCGAAGGACACTTGCACGCTGGAAACGCTGCCAAGGCTGGTGAGTGTACCGTTCAATGTCGCCGAGGTTGCCACGATACTACTGGCGGCATCCGTACCAACCGCCGGCGGTGAACTACCGCCGCCACCGGTATGGTAACGGATGTAGAGTTTAGGCGCGTAACCGGAATCTTCATAAGTGCTGCCTTCCGCCTCTTTTCCACTGGTGCTGCCGTTATTATCCACCAGGATTTGGATGGCGCCGCTGGAGTATGTATAACTATTAACGAGTTCCTGGATGACGGCGGTAAAGCTGGGACTGTTATGCCATGCATAATCGCTATAGCCGCTGGTCCAGGCGACATTGGCGGTAGTCCGTACCTTGCTTGTATGGTTTGATTGACTGGTGGGAGCTGTGGGACTAGCGGAATCGTCGGCAGATATCTTGAGGACCGTGCCGGAATCAAACTGCCCCTGTACCAGGGTCAGATAGGCATCTTCGATCGTTGCGCCCGCGGGAATCGTGATACCGGTGAACCGGAACCATGCGTTGTAGGTTGTACTGGAATCGGGATGGCCGATCTCATACCAATCATCGGTATTATCGAAGTCCCCGCTGCCGCTGAAACCGTCATCGGCCCCGGTGGCGACTGACTTGTTGATTTCCACCGGGCTGCCGCCGGATGCCTGGGTGGTAAATTGCTGGTCGGAGCCGTAAACTGTACTCGACCCTACTGCCTTGGCCCGGAAATGATAGGTCGTAGTGGCCGTTAGCCCGGAGATGGCAGCATAGAAATTGGCCGGAGAAGTTAAAGCTTGCCCGGTCGTGGTATTCCCGTAGCTCGTGGTTAAGCCCCATTGGAAACTGATAGTCACGCTGGTAGCACTGCCCAGAGTGGTAAGGGCGCCATTTAACATGGCAGTAGTCGGGTTTATGCCGCTGGCGGCACTGGAGGTCACCGCGGGCGCTACAGTAGGTGTCGTCAGCGTGAAATCATTACCGTAGCCAGTAGACATACCGACCGCCTTTGCCCGGAAATGATAAGTCGTACCGCCAGACAGTCCCGATATTGCCGCATTAAAGTTACCGGTGGCCGACATCGGCTGGCCGGTGGTGGTATTGCCATAGCTGGTGGTTAATCCCCACTCGAAGTTGACGGTGACACTGCCGGCCCCGCCCAGACTAGCCAGGTTACCGTTCAAGGTAGCGGATGAACCTGTGATACTGGTCGCCGTATTGGTAATTACCGTTGGTACACCGGAATTCTGTACCTGAGTCAAGCGGTTAAAAGCGTCATACAAATAGGTGGTCAGAAAACCTCTTTCGTTGGTGACGACGGTTTGCCAGACATTGGTATAGTCGTTGCTGACGGTCGTGCCGTCGGCAGCGGTTTGCGTGACGATCCTGCCCAGGGCATCGTAAGTCGAAGTACTGTACTTCCAATTGCCGATCCCGGTGTTATAGTAGGCAGTCAGTGCCGATGGAATATCCTGCGAGACATATTGCTTATCGACCTGCCCACAGGTGTTGAAAGTAGTCGTGCCGGTAATCATAGTATGGCCGCTGGTTTCACTCTGGGCTTGTGTCTGCACTACTCTACCCAGACCGTCGAAGTAATCCGCCGACCAGATGGAATTACTGCCATCGACTTTGGTAATCGTCTTGAGATTCTGGCTGTTGATGGTGCCCCAGCTATTATATTGATAAGTAATCGAAGGACTGCCGGATGAATCACCCGGTTTGATGGTTTTGGTGAGACGTTTGAAGGTGTCGTATTCGTAACTGGTAACATGACTGTTGACGTCAGTATGGGTCAACACATTCCCGGTGCCCGCGTCGAAGGTGCAGCTTTCGGATAGTCCGGTAATGGGGTAGGTTTTACTGATCGGATAAATATGATACGTCGTATCGTAGCCGGTCGAGGTGGTATTACTATTGGCATCTACACTGGTCAGCACATTGCCGTAGGAATCATAAGTAGAATAAGTGCTGACTGAGTTCGATGCGTCTTTCTTGCTTTCAACGCGGGTGACCATGCCTTTAGTGGGCGGGGTGGTCAATGCAGTATTGTTACCGTCATAATAATAGTTAGTCTGTTGTTTAAGATTGGATTCATTGATGGTAAAAGTGTCATCGGCGGCCAGGTAGACTTTCTCTATGGCGACCTTGTCTACAATGTTTGTAGTGGTATTGGGATAGTAAGTGCGGGTGATAATACTATTATCGGTAGTGATGCCGGTATCACCCCAATCCTTTTCCGTGGTCACATTGCCGTAGCTATCGTAAGTGTATTCAGTACGGGTAGTCTTTTTCGTGTTGGTATCCCCGACTTTATACGTTGTTACCTCTTCTTTATCCATCTTGATGAACCAGTTGGTAGTAAGGACATTTATCCAACTCCAATAGTTGAAATTTTCCTGCAGTAAATGGCTATTACTATCATAATAGTCGGTCTTATATTCCTTACCGGTCAGCTTCTCGGCGTCATTGCCATTAATCGTCCCGGTAGTATAGAAATAATGCTGAGTATAATTGCTGGCAGCATCAGTATCCTGCACCTTTTCAAAACCGCGGAATTGTTCCGTAGTGCCGGTGCCAAAATATTGCGGATTGGGGTCGCTGGTAGCAACATTACCCAGGTAGGTATAATTGTGGGTCTCAACAGTGCTGCCGATTCCGCTATTAATAGTTTTGGTGGTCACTACTTCCCTCGACCAGATAGCCGCAGCAGTACTGGGAATCTGGGTATAGGAAAACGCGATCGTACCGCCGTAACCGCTGTTGACCTGAGTCAAGTGCGGCCAGCTGAACGAGGGGCTACCGTTGTAATTGGTTGTTAAGTTGCTATAGGTAAAAGACATGGCCGGTAAGGCTGATGCCCCATCGGCACCGATTTGGGTGATGGAATTCAGGGTCATTGTCCCGGCGTAATAGGTAGTACCGGACAAGTAACAAGGAGTTGTGGTATAACTGAAATCATACCGTCTGAGTAGAGTACTGCTAGTCCCGCCGACTTTGATTTCGACCGATGACAAACGGCGATTTTCCATCACCATCGGAGCAGGATCAGTCGCATAGCAGGTGTCCCAACACGTGTTTTGGCTTGGTACCCAACGGCAATTACAATCATATGGTACGAAGGTACAGCCGGGCGCGCCACAGCCGCTTAATATACAATAATCGGAGGGTGGGCTACAACTATAGCAAGTGTCACATGTCCAGGTAGGAGGACATTGGTGAGGATTGCAGGAATATGAATATGTATAAGATCTCGGGTTGTCCGGTCTGAGTTGCCCATCAGTGCCGCCGTAATCGGTCTCCGCGGCGGTATTAAACTTCACCTCAAATTTATAGGTCGTTGCATTGGCCGGATTGGTGAAGCCGTATCGCAGGTAGTCCGGATAGGCTGAGCGCACCCAATCATTGGGGTTTGTGCTTCTGATATCTTGGACATAATGAACGATTGCCGGGTTGCCGTTGGTGTCCTTCATCATGTCGAGGTCCCATTGATAATATTGCTTGGTCCCGGCATTATTGATATATTGCTGCGAATCGGTCGTGCCGCCGAACTCATAGGTATAGCCATCACGGTCCAGCATTGTCCATTTGTTGTTGCCCGTGTCACGGGTAACTTTGTAGTATGATTCGGGATTGGTGTGATAATTAATCCCGTCGGTAGACATTAATTCATAAGAAACCCCGTTCAGGTCCAAGTAATATTTGCCGGTAGCAGCGTCATAGCTGATCTGTCCCAACGAGAAACTCCACCCGATACCGACCCAGGAGCCCCCCGCTTTTAGGTCTTTCATTTCATCGGCGGAGCCGCTGTTATAAGAAAGCTCCAGTTTGGGCTGGAACCCACCCTGGGCAACGGGTAGGTCTAAAGGATAGCTAAATGTACCTGTTCCGGATTGCAGATCAACCTGGGTAGCCATGATCCGTCCCGGCCCGACAATATTAGGATTACCCTGTTCGCCGTAGATACTGAAGTGGTCGGTGGTCGCCGTCAGTTCATTGGTCTTCGGGTCGAACTTACTATTCGCCAGTACTTCCCAGGATTGGGTTTTTTCATTGTAATAGTAAAGTTTTAAAGAACTCGTATCGATTCCCGCCAGGTCTTCCGGAGTATTTTGGATATCGATTTCCAGGTTTTTTTGAAACGTGCTTACCGCCGTCAGGGAAACCGTTTCCTTCGCGCTCAGCTCAAATAAGGAAAGCATTTTGCCGCTGCCGGGGGACAGTGAGATACTTTTCGCTCCTTGCGGATTATCTTCCACAAAATCTATAGTTGTTTGGTTTTTTACCGCGCCGGCGGGTATTTTCAGAGTAACCTTGCCGCTGGGTGATTTAATATCGGTTTCTTTATCCGGTCCGACTGCGGCGGAGGTCGTTTGGAAATCCGGAGTAGCCGATGCGTTACTATTCGTCAAGAGGAAATGCTTAATTGGCTTTAGTATATCAAGATACATATCGGTAGACACGGAATGCCATATTTTTTCTGTTGTTCGAATAACATTACCGGTGACATTGCCCAAATCAATATGTTTTTGGGCAATGTTTTGCGGAGAGATAGAAAGAACCGTCGCCAGAGCTACCGTGAAACAGAACATTTTGAAGACGCGATTGTTTAGACGCATTATGGCACTCCTCCTATTTATGAATAGTTGTAGAAAACAGCGAACAAATGCATTCTAATTGTGATAAATTGCAAAAAGTATACCACAAAACCTCTTACAAACTGGCGATAAATTGCATATATTTTGCATACATTTTGCGGATATTCAGTTAAACCCATTGAATTATAAGAGACTTTAATGTAATGTAATAGACAATTATGAATTAGACCTATATCATTGATTAGACTATTGCGGTTGCGGTATCAATCTAAATCAGATTTTTAACGGAAGATCTTTTAATAAATACTCATTGCTGCAATAGCAATTTTGCGAATATATGGAGGACGAAATCACGCGTGGCAGAACTTATGACTCTCGAAGAAGTATCCCAATATCTGCGTGTCACTGAAAAAACGATATATCGTTTGCTGGACAAACGTGGTATTCCCGCTACCAGAGTAGGACATTTGTGGAGATTTGATAAAGCCGTTATTGATGTATGGCTGCAAAGTTCGACAAGGGCAGCGACTTCTATTCTTATTATCGATGACGACAAGACAATTTGTTCTCTTTTCAAGGATACTCTGGAGGATGAAGGATATAGCGTCACAACCGTTAATGATTCTCACCAGGCGCTGGAATTGGTGAAAGGAGGAGATTATGCTCTGCTTTTCCTTGATCTTAAGATGCCGGAAATGGATGGGGCTGAACTATTAAAACAGATAAAAGCGGTTAAACCTGAAATACCAGTCATGGTAATAACCGGGTACCCGGAAAGTGATTTAATGATGAAAGTTCTCAATTACGGCCCGCTGGGGGTAATGAAAAAACCCTTCAAATCATCCGATGTTCTGACTAGCGTGAGAAATTATCTCCGTGTTGGCTTGCCTTATATATAGGTTTTAATCAGCAATTGGTACCGAATTGAAATATAAAGGTGAAAATCGAAAACAATTGGGAATTATTTGGATCCGGTTGTTCCATTGATTAATAGTCTACAAATGGCAATTATAAATTTTAAAAGAATAGGAAGGAGGTCAACATATGAAATCACAGGCATTACAGGAACTTGTCAGGGAAATCTTTACTGATGAGAAAATCAGGGCTCAATTCGTGTCTAACCCGGATAGTCTCCTCTCTCAGTTCTCGTTAACTGAGGATGAAAAGAAGGCAGTATTAAAAACACAAGCCAGGTTGGGACAAATGACATCCCCATCCGCCCAATTAGAAGCAACCATCGACCCCTATAATACCTGGTTTTAGAATGTAGTAAATGATGTTACCGTCAGAATTGAATAGACTTTTTCAGGATGAGATTGACTCACTTCTGGTTCCTTTTTCCGACAATAAAGACTTCTATAGTTTGATCAGAGAGTCTCTTGTTAAAATAGGGCAGGATTCAGGTGTTGACAACGTCTATCGCCGGCGTTTTTTACCTTTGATTGTGTGTGATGCTATTTGCGACCGTTCCGAGCATGCACTGCCTGCATGTACCGGTATTGAACTGTTAAATGCCTCTGCCGAAATATTTGACGACATTGAGGATGCCGACTCTGTCGAGTCACTTCCGGCTAAATACGGCGCCCCGATAGCAATAAACATCGGCTCTATTCTAATAATGCTGGCGGAGAGAGCATTCACCCGTCTTTCAAGTAGAGGAGTAGATAGTGATACCGTGCTGAATCTGATGGACACCGTGAATTCATATTATGCGGCTGCATGCTCCGGTCAACACAGAGATCTATCTCTTACTCCTGAAAAGGCCGCAACGGAGGACGAATATTTTAGAGTCATTGCAATGAAATCCGCCTTTATGGTTGAATGCGCTTGTTATACCGGAGCATCGCTTGCAAAAGCGAATCAAGATACTTTTCGATTATTCATAGGATTTGGTCACAATCTGGGAATGGCGTCTCAAATAGCCAATGATATTAAAGGCGTTATGAGTTTGCGAGATATCAGAAAACGTAAGATAACGCTACCGGTGATCTATGCTTTGGCGCAAACAGACGGCGAGACTTCCATTATTCTAAATAATGTGTTCTGTAGACCCGCCGTCGAATTTATCTATTCTCCAGAAAATATCAGAGATTTACTATTTAGCACCGGTGCTATCCAATACACAACGATTAAGATGGAGCTTTATAAGCAGCAGGCAGCAGATCTCCTTATTAAATTAGAACAGATAGGTATCAAAGGGGAGCAACTGCAGCAATTCCTGATCTGATTTCTAAAGGGTTCACATGGTTAAACTTATTAAGATGATATACAAAAAGCAAATAATATTGGTATCAGGCATCGGTATTGTCGCTATTTCTCTGGCCTTCTTTGCCTTGAGTGTCGTTAAACCGAACATGGGTATCCAGCTTACCAAAGGCCAACAAGGCTGGGTTGTTGGATATTTGGATGCCACGGGACTAGCGCAATCAAATGGGATTAAGGTAGGAGATAAACCGGTAGAGATTAACGGACAGCCTGCGCAAGTGTTCCTGGAGAAATATGACAAGGATGGAACAGTATTTAGCAGCCTTATTAATGAATTAACTGTTACCGATAATCAGGGGCAATCCATCACCGTCTCGCTCAATGGTCACTCTCCCCCCACCCTATCAATAATAGAATCAGCGACGTCGATCTTTCTCTGTATAGCATTCTGGATAGTAGGGTTTTACGTCTTCCTTAAGAAACCTAAAAATCAGGCTGCGTTATTGCTATATTTCTGTGGCCTTACCGTAGGGCTGATCTTCAGTGCCAACTCTGCTGCAACGCAAGCTATTAGCATTGCGCCCTACATTGAAGGAGCAGCTACTCTAGTCGGCCCCTGGCTCTTAATGCATTTTTTCCTTGTCCTACCAGATGAACGGACGGGACTTCGTGATGGTCCCCGAATATTCCTTTTGTATCTTCCAGTAGCGATAACATTGATACTATTTATTTCAATCGGTATTCGTGGCGGACAACCCGTAATCTGGTTCCGTTCCCTACGCTATTCTGAGTATGCCCTGGCATTTATCTTCGCGGTTGGCGTGGCAATTTACAATTACGCAAAAGCCACTTTGATTAAAACAAGACAGCAAATGAAAATCGTGCTCATTGGATGCCTCGCTGCCTTGATTCCCGTCCTGTTTCTTAATGTGCTGCCACAAGCCATTTGGGGCTATGAAACAATCATCTTACCATCGGGATTTAGTGTTTTATTCATTGTGTTCATACCGTTAGCAATGGGATATGCAATAATTAATCAGAAATTAATGGATATAGACGTTGTCCTCAGGCGAAGCGTGATTTATGGTTTGATTACAATAGTAATGACAATTATTTTATCAACCGCAATTCTTATTAGTGTCAACTTTCAAAAGGTTATCGGCGTTCCTCAAAGAATCTTCTTAGCCCTAGTGCTTGGCGGTATCGCCACGGCTCTTTTTGGCCCCACGAAAAAGGGAATTGAGTTCTTGGTAGATAAATACTTGTATAAAGACAGGTACGACTATCGTCAGATAATTAAGAACCTCAATACCTCACTCAATGGGATGAAAGACTTCTCAGAAACATCACGTCTTATTATAGGTACTATTGTGCAAACTCTAAACCTGGAAGGGGGCTGTTTATTCGTCAAGACTCAGGATGGTTCATTTGAATTAAGTGCAACACAGGGTACTTGTATTGATAATCAGGACCATCTTTTGGCGTTGATCGCCCATCGGAACCGCAATAACGAATTTCCCAATTTACTACCAAATAACGATGAAAATATGGCGTTCTTGATTCCGCTAACAGCGGGTGAAAAAGAAGTTGGTATCCTCTACCTTTCACAAAAGAGGTCAAGGCAAGATTTCTCCTCAAATGACTTATTTTTGATAGAAGGTTTAGCTTCGGTTGCCGCCATGTCGTTGCACAACGCCATGTTAATACGTGATGTTAGCATAAGGGATACTTTCGTTTCTATCGCATCTCACGAACTACGAACTCCTTTAACATCCGTTTCGGGCTATGCTGAACTTCTTATGTGCAAGGATCCTCCCGAAGCTACTAGGAAACAATGGCTTCAACATATTATTAGTAACAGCCAACAACTTACAGATATGGTTGATGATTTGTTAAATGTCACCCGTATTCAATCGGGCAAGATCGTTTTAAAAATACAGCAGGTCGCTTTATCGGAAATAGTCGAAGAACGCTTGGCTGTCTCATGGGAAAGTACCGAAAAACATCAATTTGCCGTTGATATCGAACAGGGCTTGCCTGATGTTCTAATAGACCGTGATAAGTTCGGGGAAGTTATCAGTAACTTATTGAGTAACGCGGTTAAATATAGCCCAAAGGGCGGCTGCATTACAATTTCAGCCCGTCACGAACCGCAGACACATCATGTAGTGGTAAGTGTAACCGATGAGGGTATTGGAATCGGACCATCGGATAGAGACTCTCTTTTCACAACATTCCATCGAATACAAAGACCGGAGACCCAAGGTATAAGAGGAAGCGGGCTGGGTCTTTATATCGCCAAAGAGTGGACGAAGGCGATGGGAGGTGATATCTGGCTAAAGAGCGAATTAAACAAAGGCTCCACCTTCTTTGTTGCAGTTCCAACGCAGGATTCTTAAGGTATTCAAGATACTTGGCAGGTGAATACGGCAATGAAGATTTTAGTCGTTGATGACGAACAAGAAATAAGAGGATTGCTACTAGAAACTCTTCGAGAGGGCGCGTATGACATTCTCGAAGCGGAAAACGGTGCTGACGCGCTCCGAATAATTGAAGCGGAATCCCCTGACTTGGTGATTCTCGATATTTTAATGCCTAATATGAATGGTTTCCAGGTTCTGCAACAGATTCGTGAAACCGCGGAGACACCGGTCATAATGCTCAGTGCCCGGGCGGATACAGTTGACAAAGTAAAGTCTTTTGAACTCGGTGCAGACGACTATGTCACCAAACCTTTTAAATTGATAGAACTCACAGCTCGAGTTGCGGCGGTACTCCGTCGCACCGTTACAAACACTCATAATAAAGGGAAAGCTAACTTCAACGATGGACGCTTATTCATTGACTTCACCAGACATCAGGTCTTTGTAGATGGGAAAGAACTTGAGTTAACTCCAAAAGAATATGAACTGCTTCAGGAACTAGTTCTCCATGCTGGGAACGTCTTGGAATATAAACGTCTTCTCAAGAATATTTGGGGGCCAGAGTACGAGAAAGAAAAGTATTTGGTTCAAGCAGTCGTAAGGAGACTCCGTGGCAAGATAGAGGTTAACCTGGAAAAACCTCAATATATTTTGGCCGTTGGGGGCGTAGGATATCGTTTTAAAACTATTCCACAATATTTTGAAGAATAGTAATGATGGCAGTTACAGATTGTATCTTTAACTCGCTCGACTAATCTTTTAGTGCTCCTAGATGACTGACGCACCTTTACTAAATCTATGTTTTCATTACCAGACAAATTATTGCAGAAATTAATCTAGACACAACTTTATTGCCTCCAAATGATTGTTAAACACTATATTAATTTTATTCCGTTCATGAATCGGCAAAATATCTACAAATTATCGGCAAAATATCAATGAAATATCGATAGATTATCAAAGGTTTTATGCTAACCTGTGGTAGAAAGAAAAAAGGAGGACTGACATGAAGCTTCATAAGTCCTACGGGGTGTGGCAAGTGGATCGTACGACTCCCTACCTCAAGTAAAAAGGTGGGGTTTATTTAAATTATTTAAATAAATTGTGTAAGGAGAAAATTTTTCATGAAAATCAATAATAAAATTATTGCAATTTTAATTGCGATGATATCAATTCTTGTATTGACTATTCCATTACAAGCAAGTGCGTCTGATCAGTCCAAATATCCGACTTTGATCGGAGGGCTGCCGGTTATCTATGTCCATACTTCAGAAAATTCAGCGGGTTTAAAAAATGATGAGGTAATCCTAACTATATTTGATAAAAATTTAACACTAGATGAACAATCAATTGCAAAAACAAGGACATTTATTTACGAAGATCTGGCAAAAAATCCTCTACCCAAAAATTGTAGGATTTCTCTGTATGGGGGCCCCGGAGCTTCAGTGGAATTATATGAAAAAACAAACAATGAAATTTATAACTATGAAAAGACTAAAGGTTCGATACTACCCGGTAACTCTCCCGCTCTTCCCATGACCAATTATGACACCACTTTCGCCATTGATAAAAACAGAGATCCATATTATTCTACCAGTGTTACTTTTCAATACGCCTATTGGTATTCACCCACTGTGGGCCACAGTCAAAACCATTCTTCGGAATTATTAGTTAACGGCATGACGAATACGAACTATGTTATGCAAGCAGGACAAGCTTACTTAAATGATGGAACTGGAATGAATACATGGACGGATCAGTCGCAAAATCCCCCATTAATAAATCGATGGTTTTTAGGTGTTTCGTATCATGCAGGTAATAATTGTAAGTTCGCTATAGGTTACCTCGGTGCCGGAAATGGTTGGTTTATGTCTTGTACTGATTACACAGCCGGTCTCTATCAAGAAATAGATGAGCCACTTGCAACAGGAGACAACCTAAAGTATGATAATGCGACGAGCGTCTGGTTCGAGAATAAGAATACCAATAGTAACTGGTATAGCGGGTTTTCTCAGCAAGGCTCACCCAATTCTTTAACCGTAAGAAACGCTTATGATGTTGTCTTCGGAACTTTTAAAACTTGGACCTATGATTATCGTCTTACAATTGATGGTCATGGCGGTTACCACGAAGAGCAAAACCAAAATGTAATAACTGGACATCTAACAGGCGGCAATAGTGCTTCATGGTCTTTGCCCAATGTTTTTCTCGCTTATTAATTGAATTGATTTTTCATAATACTTGACAGTGATGGAACCACAACTTTGACAGAACCATCACTGTCAAGTTAGAATAAGCTCCCTGCATTGTATTGGGCCAATGAACCGAAGCTGATCTGATTGCCTGAAGGGACATAAATTGGATTTTCGTGAAATCAAATGGCCTTTAGTTTAGCATAGAACTTTTATCCAAATTGGCTAATAGGAGAAACTACATGGCTATTAATAAAATTATATTGGTAACATTGCTCTTTGTAATAACATTACCGATTATTAGCTGTATAAATGGTTCTCCGGCAGAGATTCCAATTACCCGTAATGTGGCGATCATGATCGCTGCTGCAAATGTACCATCCAGTGTTAGCGGGAATGCAGATGTGGTAACACTTTGGGATAACAGCAAATGGACAGTCTATTTTTCACTTACAAAGACTGTT
>Ga0182011_10003440_pt1 | contig 12974 bp, 6 predicted proteins | sample 711E1DmetaG_FD_120481 | JGI IMG/M metagenome (GOLD analysis project Ga0182011, IMG submission 120481) | Permafrost microbial communities from Stordalen Mire, Sweden - 711E1D metaG | ecosystem: Environmental > Terrestrial > Soil > Wetlands > Permafrost | place: Sweden: Stordalen | collected... | reverse complement strand
CCCGGTGATGGAATTTTTGATCTTCCGGCCGATGAGGAACATCAGTACGGTATTCAATGTACCGAATACTACCGGTCCCAGGCGGATAAAGAAGACACTGTCGAGGTGAAGGTTCAGCGTAAAAAACTGTATGACCCACCCCACCATCGGGGGATGATCAAAATGGCTCCAGCCGGGGAACTTTGCATAGGTCCAGTAATAAACCTCGTCATTCCCGAAATCAACGAAACCTGCGATGAATGCCCTTACCAGAAAAGAGATCAGCAACAAAAGAAGCAGGGCCCTGTATATGGTTTTATCATTGGTCATGTGCGATCTTTTTATCCCGCTGTTTCCTTCGCATGTAAAAGATGAGTGCGATCAATGCAAAGAGTGAGGGGATGGAAAACAGTCTCAGTATCCAGGTCCTTGTATAATTGATCTTTGCCCGGAGTTCATTGCCGGGAATTTTTCCACGATACCGGAATACGGGGTTCAGGTAAAAGATGGTTCCTGTTCCCCCGGAATTGTTGAAGAACCTGATCTCCGGCCTGACATAGGGATCTTCAGGACGGATCTTGTACCAGCCGGAACTTGCAGAATCCATCTCTTTCAGAAGCCTGCCATCCTGCCCGATAAACTCAATACTTTTTGCCTGCTTATCTGTGCTGACCCATAAGGTGTCATTCCTGACCTCAACCGATCTCAGCACTGGAATTTCCCTGGCCCGGATGGCCTTTTCGTCAAAGGTCTCCCCTGTTGCCATGTATATTTCAGCCCCGAAGGCCAGGCCTTTTCTTAAGGCTGCCAGGATGTCCCTGGCATTCAGGACCGGAGAATTTACAAAAGTGCAACACCTTCCGATCTGGTAGGGATCTCTGAGGTTATGTGCATCATCATCCGAAACGATAAATACCGGATGGCCCGAGGATAGTGCGGCATCCCATAGAGGTACCGACCGCCAGTTGGCATCGAGAACTTCCAGCAGGTCATAATTTGAGAGGTATTTAAGGTCGTTGAGCGAAAATCCATTTTCCCAATCCGGATGAGCAATAGCAACGATCTCATTCTGACCGCGGAGCAGGTTCAGGAGATGTTGTTTGTGGTTGAGATTCTGGAAAACAGAATAATCCATCCAAAGGACTTTTTTAGCCCCCAGCAGCAGGTGATGCTTTTTCCATATACCGAAGCCATGTTCGTATGCCGGGATGTAAAACAGGGAATCTTTGTTAAAGGTATTGATGCGCATATAATCCGAAACACAGGGAACGTCGTACCCCAGTTTTTTATATGTCTTCCAGAATTTGCCGGGCGTATTGCCCCGCCCGCTGGTGATACCGCCCCATGCACGCAGGTGAAAATGAAAATTTGCTTTTTTCCAGTTCCCCGGATCCATGCCCTGGTAAGGATTATGGATCTTTTCCCCGTAAAATGGCTGTGGGGTCGGAAAATCATAAACCGGAGCCGAAAAATAGAGGAGCAGTTCGATGATCAGCAACACGAGCAGGAAAGCAAAGAGGATCTTCAGAATTTTTTTTACCACAGCACTATTTTAATAAAAGGCATTCAAACTGTCGATCTGTACAACCGGCAAAGTTAAAGGATTTACCTTAACAGGTAAAGAAGTAAGCGGATGTTGAGAAGAATCACGATCCCGCCGACCACGATGATCAGGAATGTGGTTCTTTTTTTGTTTACATATTTTCCCATTACTTTCTTCGACGAGGTGAGGTATACCTGGAGAATGATGGTAAAGGGAAGCTGAATGCTCAGAACCATCTGGGAGAGAATAAGTCCATAATACGGATTTCGGATGAAAAGGATGATCACCAGTGCGAGGAGCAATGAAATAACAACCCCCAGGCGGGAGTGGTTGTCGCGCATGTCATAGGGTTCGCCGAAAAATCCGGCGAAAATACTGGCCCCCGCCATCCCGGATGTAAGCGTGGAGGCAATTCCAGAAAGTAACAGGGCTACGGCGAAGATCACCACGGCATGGGGGCCCAGTAAAGGCCGCAGCATATCGGACGCCTGCTGAAGCTCGCCCACATGGACCTTGTGCTGGAAAAATGTCGCGGCTGCAAGGATGATCATGGCACTGTTGATAGCCCATCCCAGGATCATGGAGAAAAGGGTATCAAAAAGTTCATAATCGAGTTGTTTTTTGATTACTTTTTCATCTGCCAGGTTCCACTGGCGGCTTTGTATGATCTCGGAATGAAGGAAAAGATTATGCGGCATCACCACCGCTCCAAGAACGCTCATGACAACGATGATCGATCCTTCGGGGATGGAGGGCTTTACCCAGCCGATACCGGCAGCAACCCAATCGATATCCACCAGGGTCAGCTCATAGAGGAAGGACAACCCAATAATGGAAACAAATGCGATGATGAATTTCTCGGCCCGGGTATAGGTATTCGTCAACAGTAGGATCAGGACGAAGATAAAAGTCAGGATGGCGCCGGCCGGAATGGGAATTTTCAGAAGCATGTTCAATGCAATGGCCGACCCAAGAATTTCAGCCAGGGAAGTGGAAACGGAAGCCCCCATAGCTGAGATCAGCATGGACCGTGACACCCAATGGGGCGTATATTTTGTGGCGGCTTCTGCAAGGCACAGACCACTCGCGATACCCAGGTGGGCGACATTGTGCTGCAGAATGATCAGCATGAGGGTGGAGAGTGTGACCATCCACAACAAGGGATATCCATAATCAGACCCGGCGGCCAGGTTGGAAGCCCAGTTGCCGGGATCAATAAAACCTACCGTTACCAGTAATCCGGGGCCGATGTACTTGATGATATCGAGCGCTCCGAAGCCGGGTTTCCGACGGTCACGGAAGATTTCTTTTAATTTGTCCAGGTTCATCCCTTCACTGTCATTCGATTTTCAAAGATATAAAGAAAGGCAGGAAATATCATATATCCTGCAAACTCAGTAAGCTTTTATTGATTCTTTCTATCTTTGTGAAGAACCTATTACTTATTTAAAGATTTTTTTCACCGCGAAGACGCGAAGACGCGAAGGCGCTAAAACTTATGACATATGATAAAGATCAGGAACAACAAAATCCTTTTTCTTGCAACCGGACTCTTGCTCTTATTCTCAGTCAGGGTATCGGCGCAAAAAGCAGATGCAGGAGCCACGGAGATCATCATCCTTCATGTAAATGACATGCATGCAAAGATTGACAATCTTCCGAAGCTGGCTTACCTTGCAGACAGTCTGCGGAAAACGCATCCTTTTGTTTTCCTGGTTTCGGCGGGCGATAATTTCACGGGGAATCCGGTGGTGGATATGATTTCCGATAAAGGATACCCGATGATAGACCTGATGAACCGGTGCAGGTTCAACGTGAGTGCAATGGGGAACCATGAATTTGACCTTGGACAGGAGACCCTTAACAAAAGGTTCCTCCAGGCAACATTTCCATTTATTTGCTGCAATTTCGATGCATCCCTTGCCCTGCTGAAACAACCCAAGCCCTATTTAATCCTGAATGCGGGCAAGAAGATCCATATTGCTTTGCTCGGCATCATAGAAATAAACGACAAGGGGATTCCCGACACGCATCCCTCAAAAGTTACCGGGATTAAATTTTACAATGGGCTCAGTAAAGCCAGGGAATATACCTGGCTGAAGAAAAAGTACGGGATCCTGATTGGCCTGACCCACCTCGGGGTGGAAGCCGACATTCAGCTTGCCGACTCCATGCCTGAATTCGATGAGATCATCGGCGGGCATTCCCATACCCTTATTGATAAACCCAGGATTGAAAACGGTGTCAGGATCGTGCAGGCCGGATCAAACCTGAAGTATATCGGGAAGACCACGCTTCGGATCGAAAAAGGGCACGTAAAAGAATGTACGGATGAGGTTATCCCGGTAAGTCTCCTGAAGAATGCCGATACCGCCATGGTACGTCTTTGCAATCAATACAACAGCAATGAAGAATTCCGGAAGGTGGTTGGAATTGCAGATACCCCGCTGGAAGGATATGATGCCATCGGGAGCCTGATGACCGATGCGATCACCCATGAGCTGAAAACGGATATTGCCTTTCAGAACCGCGGCGGCATTCGAACATCTTCGATGCCGAAAGGCAACATTACCCTGAAGGACATTTACCAGCTTGATCCGTTCGGCAATCTCGTGGTGATCTATAAGATGAATGTCGCCGAAATCCGGACCCTGTTAACTTATTCCTACAATCTTTCCAAAGGCATCGATCTCCTGCCTTCCGGGATGACGTATACTGTTATTTCAGATGGAAAAGGGAACTGTCTCAATGTGGATCTTTTCGATTCATCGGGTAAAATCCTGGATCCGGATAAGGAATATTCCGTAGCGATGAACAGTTATATATCAGCCAGTTACCAGTTTGATCACCGTGATGCCGGGATAACATCTTCGCAAACGACGGCTGAGATCCTGGCTGGCTACCTGAGAAAAATAACCCATGTGAATTATCAGGGGATAAAACGGGTTTCGGAAAAAATTTCCGGTACAAAATGATCCCGTATAAATATTTTAAATTCACACCGGAAAATGGTATACATTTGAAAAAAAAATGAATTAAACTTTTAAGACAGATGAGAATCAGCATCCGGACAAAATTACTGGGCACGTTCGGTTTCATATTGTTATTAGTAGGTATCACCAGCCTTTTTGCCGTATTCAGGATCAGGGACCTGAAAGACTCTCTCACCGGCATTTTACAAAATCCCATGACTGTCAGTCGTGTATCGCAGGATATTGAAGTTTCCGTCCTCACGATGCAACAGCTGATGTATGATATTTCCATTTCCAGGGATCAGAAACAACACAATAAAATCCTGGGTGAACTTGGTAAGATAGAAAACAATGTAATGCATGGCTTTACCACCATTCAGCAAAGTACCCTCAGCAATGAGATCAAGGTTATGACATTGAAATCACGGATCCTTTTCCTGCAATGGAGACCGATCCGGGAACGGATCATTTCTTTGGCCGATAGTGGGGATTTCAGCGGAGCCAGAACCATTTCCAAGAACCGGGGCGATAACATCGTGAAATCCTTACAGGTCGCCATGGAAAAGATCAGCGATCTGAGTGCCCGGAAGGCCAAGGATTTTACTGAAGAAACAGCCAGGATGGCGAACAGCGCCAGGCTGATCACGATCATCTCACTGATCGTTGCCTGTGTAATCGGGATCTTTATTGCGCTTACCTTGTCCCTTTCCATAACCCGCAGGTTGAATATTATCAGTGAAGCAACCACAAACATGTCTGAACGCAAGTTCGGCCAGGTGATCAGGGTCGTGGGCACCGATGAGCTCAGCCGTGTTGCCTGGAACTTCAATTCAATGGCCATCCAGTTATCGGATCTCTATGAAACCCTGGAGAAAAAAGTAGAGGACCGTACACTTGAACTTCAATCGGCAAACCTGGAGCTTCAAAAAGTCAAAAATGAACTGGAGCAGAAAGTAGCAGAAAGGACGGAAGACCTGGAAAGCAATATCCGGGAACTGAACAAGAGCCATATGGCTATGTTGTATATGATCGAAGACCTTAACAAGACCTCCACACAGCTCAAAGAAACACAGGCTGAACTGATCCGTAAGGAAAGGCTGGCCGTTCTCGGTCAGTTTTCAGGAAACATTTCCCACGAACTCAGGAATCCCTTGGGGGTGATCGACAGTTCAATCTATTTCCTTCAGATGAGGTTAAAAGATGCGGATGAAAAAGTGTTGCAACATCTTGACCGCATCAGTACCAGTGTTAAGACTTCCACTTCCATTATTGAGAACTTGCTGGATCTGTCGCGGATGACAAAACCGGTAATGGAAAAGTATGCGGTTAGCCCGTTACTCACTGAATTTATTGAAAATTCAAAACCCCCTGAATCCATCAATATCCTGAGAAATTTCCCCGAGGAAGAGACGGAGATCATGGTGGAGAAGGAACAATTCCGGATGGCAATCGGCAACATCCTGAAAAACGCTTTTGCCGCCATGAATGAGAATGGAACGCTGGAAATCTCAATCTTCAAATCGAATGGAAACGTAGTCATGTCCTTTAAGGATTCCGGCCAGGGGATCGAGGCCAACCATATCAACCAGGTATTCCAACCCCTGTTCAGCACAAAGTCGAAAGGAATTGGTCTGGGGTTATCGATAACCAAAATGATCATTGAGAACCACGGAGGAACTATCCGTGTTGATTCGGAGCCGGGAAAGGGCGCGAATTTTATTATCGAGATGCCCCTGTTGTCCGTGAAAGATGAACCATCAACCTGAAAAGTATTACCAACCAACCCCTTTCATGAAGGAACCGTTTCAAATATTGATCGTTGACGACAACCAGGAACTGGCCCAGAATCTTAAAGACATCCTGGAAGTCAATGAGTATAATGTGACGGTTGCATCCGACGGGACCAGCGCCATAGCCCTTTGTGCCGAAAGGGAAATCGGGCTGGCGATGATCGACATCAAACTACCGGATATCGGCGGAATGGAACTGGTTGAAAAGCTGACTGAAATATCACCCTCCACAGAATATATTATTATTACCGGATTCGGGACCATGGAAATTGCCGTGGAAGCCATCCGGCAAAAAAAGATCATTTCACTCGAGACAAAACCACTCGATTTATACCGTCTCCTTGCATTTATACGTCAGGTGATCGAGCGGAGACTTGCCGGTGAAGCCTTAAGACTGAGCGAGGAACAAAAATTACTGGTTGAAAGGATTGTATCCACGGTTTCGTCACGATTTGTCGGGATCGTTGATTTTGAGCAAGCCATTACAGAATCGCTTAAAGAGATTGGCGCGTATTACAAGGCCCGCAGGTCGTTCCTGTTCATCCGGGACATTTCCGGGACCATTGGTCAGATGTATATCTGGAGCAACACGGATACCTCTTCCGGCAGCAAGGCATCCCATGAAAATATCATGTCCCTGTTCAACCATTTCCTGATGGAGATGGGTACACAGAAGGAACTGGTCATCACCAGCCTGGAGCTTCTTTCACCTGAACTTTCTTCTTTCAGGGAGGACCTGCAAGCACTCGGCATTCAATCCCTTGTCCTTCTTCCGATCCACAGTAAAGGTGAAATCATCGGTTGCCTGGGTTTGGATAACATCGAAAACGCGGGGCAGTGGACATTGGTGGAATTCCATCTTCTTACCGTTCTTTCAAACCTTTTTTCCAATGCATTTCACCGGCAAATGGTTGAACAGGATCTCATTGAATCAGAGGAGATCCACCGCATCCTGCTGAACGCCACACGGGAAGGTATTGTGATCCTGGACCGAATCGGCCGGATAACCGAAGTTTCGAACATCACCATGGAACTTTTTGGAGCTGAAACCAAAGATTTCCTGGTCGGCCGGAGGTTCCTTGAGCTCGTTCCTCAAAAATTGCATGAAAAAGGATTTAACCTGGGGAAAAAAACCCTGGAGGAAGGGATCCCGCAGAATATTGAACTTAATTTCCTGAAAGAAGACGGGACCCAGTTCACAGGAGAAGTGAACCTCACCCTGCTGCGGGAAAGTTCCGGCGAACCCAAGGGATTTCTTGCAGTTTTACGTGATATTTCCAAGCGAAAAAGCATGGAGAAACAACTGATCCATACCGAACGTATGGCAGGTATAGGGGAAATGGCTGCAGGGATCGCCCATGAGATTAACCAGCCCCTGAATACCATATCGCTTACATTGGATAATCTGCTGTATTCCATCCGTAAAGGAAGTTTTGATACGGGTTACCTGGAAACCAAGACCAATAAAGTATTTGAGAATATTACCCGCATGCGTAACATCATCGACCACGTGCGGACCTTCTCGAAGCAACAGGACGATTTTATCCTTTCCAGATTCAGTATCAATGAAAGTATCCGTAATGCCAAGTCGATGGTTTCCGAACAATTCAAGCACAACGGGATCCATATCATGCTTAACCTGGATGATGATCTGTTGTCCCCGCTCGGAAACACTTACCGGTTTGAACAGGTAGTCCTTAACCTCATCATCAATTCAAAGGATGCCATTGAAGAAAAAAAGAGGCTCCTCGATGAAGATTTTTCAAAAGTCGTTGAGATCCATACCCATCAGGATGAGTTTAACATTTATGTAGAAGTCAGGGATAATGGGATCGGCATTGATCAAAAAGACATAGACAAGGTCATGCTGCCATTCTATTCTACAAAAAAAGAGGGAGCCGGAACAGGGCTCGGATTGTCCATTTCGTTTGGGATCATCCAGGAAATGAACGGAAAAATTGAGATCCAGAGTGAACGTTTAAAAGGGACAAATATTAAGATCACTATCCCGATTGATAAACACTTAAATTAGAACCCAATATTTATATTCCCCATCACCAGGGAGACCGGCAAAAAAGATCACAGAAAATCGCTGACATGGAACAAATGATTACGATTCTTGTTATTGATGACGAGCGGAGTTTTACGGAAGAAATGCAGGAATTTCTTGAGAACGCCGGTTTTACGGCTTATACTGCAAATACAGCCCGGCAAGGCCTCAATCTTCTCAAGACGAATCCCATCGATCTGCTTATTTTGGATATCCGGCTTCCAGGAGCCAACGGATTGGATATCCTTAAGGAAGTAAAGGCCTTATACCCTAAGCTTGAAGTGATCATTGTTTCGGCCCACGGAGATATGGATTCCGTCATCCAGTCGATGCGCTCCGGTGCCTTGGATTACCTAAGGAAGCCATTCCGGCATGTTGATTTCCAGATTGCGATCGAACGGACCCAGAAATTCCTGAACCTGAACCGGCAGTTAAAGGTGATGGAAGAAAGGAATTCCCTTATCTCGAAGAGCCTGGAAGATAAGATCGAGCGGAATTTCATCGGCGAGAGTAAAAAGATCCAGGAGGTTCTTGATCTTGCCATGACTGCTGCCAAATTCCCTGAGACGAATGTACTGATCACCGGTGAGAGCGGTACCGGGAAAGAAAATATTGCCCGCATCATCCACTATTCCAGCGACCGGAAAGACAACATTTTCATGGGCGTGAACAGCAGTGCGATCACAGAATCCCTGCTGGAGAGCGAATTTTTCGGGCATAAGAAAGGATCCTTTACCGGCGCTATAGCCGATAAAAAAGGTTTCTTTGAAGTATGCGACCAGGGAACCCTGTTCCTGGATGAGATTGCAGATATGCCGATGGCGCTGCAGGCCAAGATCCTGCGTGCACTGGAAGAAAAGAAAATAACCCGGGTTGGGGATACCGACCAGATCTCGGTAAATTTCCGCATCATTGCCGCTACCAACCATGACATCGATCAGCTTATCCGGGATTGTAAATTCCGGCTGGACCTGATGCACCGGCTAAATACCCTTCATATCCATATCCCTCCCTTACGCGAGCGGGTAGAAGATATCGAACCCCTGTTACGGTATTTCATGGCAGAGTTCTCTGTAAAACTGAATAAACGATCCCCGGAGATCGGGAAGCAGGTTATTGATTTTTTGAAAAAATATGATTTCCCAGGTAATGTAAGGGAACTTAAAAATATGTCAGAAAGAGCAATCATCCTGGCAAAAGATGATAAATTACAGGAAAGTGATTTCCCCATCAATGAAAAAAATGTCTCCGGCACTGAAAGTCTTTTCGGGACGTTAAATCTCCAGGAAAATGAAATCCGCATCATTCGTCATGCTTTGCGCGAAAATGAATATAACCAGAAAGCAACTTCGGATGTATTGGGTATTACCCGGGATGCTTTGATCCGGAGGATGAAAAAATACAAGATTCGGATCAAAAAAGAAGATTAATCCTGCCCTTAAATCCGCACACTTGTGCGGATTTTTTTTGTTTATAACACACTATTTTACTGATCTTTCCCTCTCTCATCCCGTGGGCAGTATTTTTTTATTCTTTGTAACATGCTGATTATATCTTCGTTACAAATTATTTTTTCATTCTTGTCTCATCCTCTTTCCCCCGGTGGCACAGCCTTTGCCTAAGACCGGTCGCTGCACTAAAGAACTTTTACGAGGAAAAACCAAACAAATGGAACCAATTTTTATCTCTATTCTCTTCTCGTTGTACAGTTCAGGGAATGTTTCCTGTAACTCAAATGATCCGACGATCACCTGGTGGTATGATCAACCGAAGAGTTCCATAGTCCATGCATTCAGCAAAGGCATTAAAATTTCTTTGAAATCCAAAACTCAATTATATGGAAAAGTTTACGAGTATTAGCAGGAAGCTTTTACAAAGTAAATGCAGAAAGGCGCAGATTAAATATGCAGGATGGTTCCTGCTTTTTCTGCTGGGCGCAGGCATGAGTAACGTCGTAAACGGGCAGTGTCCGTCGACGATTTCCGCATTTCCGTCCACTACGGTTTGCCAGGGGACCAGTGTGATCCTAACGGCCCAGGCCGATCCGGGGTCTACATTCCTGTGGTATAAGAATGGAGTATCGACCGACTCAACCCGGAATCAGCTGGTTGTAACCACAAGCGGGAATTATTATGTGGAGACCGAACCTTGCGGATTGAATTCAAATGCCCTGATGATAACGGTAAATCCATTACCTCCGGCCAACTTCACCTATTCGCCGAATATTACACCCTGTGCTTCGACTCTGATCAATTTCTTTGGTCCTTCAGGTTTTGGTTTTCATTATTTATGGAATTTCGGAGATCCCGGTAGCGGCGTTTCCAATACGGATACCAATCAGAACCCGGTTCATATTTTTGACGCAATCGGTAACGGTACACAAAATTTTACCGTCACACTAACCGTGACCTCATCGGCGGGTTGTATGTCATCAACTGCTCAAACCGTCACAGTTACCCAGAAGCCGGATGCTACACTGTCAGATCCGAATAACTTCCCTCCGTTTACATACTGTGCGGTGCTCACCGATACATTTGCACTGACTGTACTTTATACCCCGGTTATTATTACCTCGAATATTAATTATCAGATCCAATGGGGAGACGGTTCTCCTAACTGGAGTTCTACTACATTTCCTGCCGGTGGAGTAAATCATACCTATCTTGTTTCCGGATCATTCAACCTTGTATTTACCGTAACCGGTGCAAACGGCTGCCAGAACTCCGTAACCTATATCGTCTTCAACGGAAGTAATCCGAGTCTAACCATCGGGAGTCCGGGAAGTACAACAGGATGTGCTCCGGAAACTTTTTGTTTTCCATTAAGTGGCTGGACCAACAATGCACCTTCCACTACTTATACTTTTAATTTCGGGGACGGAACAGCCCCGGTGGTATTGACAGCGCCTTTACCCGCTTCAATTTGTCATACCTATACACATTCTTCCTGTTCACAACCGCCGCCAAATTATGCTTACACCATCTCAGCTATTGCTTTGAACCAGTGCGGATCGACGACTCTGACAGTCGGTGGTATCCAGATCTCTGAGAAACCATTTGCACTGTTCACGGTACCGGACAGTATATTCTGTATCACTACGAATATCCATTTCACCAATGTAACTACGCCGGGATGCTTCATCGTAGGTAATAATATAAACCTTAACACCAATTTTCGCTGGGATTTTGGAGATGGTACCTTTCTAAACATCAACAATGTCTCCCCGGCGAATATCAACCTGCTGGGATCTGCGAATCACCTCTATGGCGCACCGGGAAACTATACCATTACCCTGAAGGCAACCAATTTCGGAGCCGGCACCTGTGGGGATTCCATCTATACAAGGCATATCTGTATCAGTCCGACTCCCGTATCCAATTTCACATTGAATACGCATAGCGGATGCCGCACCCTGACGGTCACTGCCACGAATAACACCCCGACATCAAATCTTTGCGGTGATCTTCAATTTACATGGACAGTCGCCTTCAACGGGTCACCTTGTGCACCCAACACCGGGAACTGGGCATTTGCTCCCGGAAGTGGTATCCATACCCATGACGCCACCTTTATCTTTACGGATCCCGGGACCTATATCATCACCCTGGCTTCCCATAACCGCTGTCCGATCGCAACTTCATCGGATACCGTCAAAGTATTCACCATTCCAACGGTTACGGTAACCCCGATACCTGCCATGTGTGAAACCGGATGTATTTCCCCCACTGCTGCCTTCAGCAGTTGTCTTGGAACGATTTCTGCCTATAACTGGACCTTCCCCGGCGGTTCGCCGGTTTCTTCGAACCTCCAGGTACCCGGAAGCGTTTGTTATAATACGGCAGGTTCTTATGTCATTACTGCTTCCGCAACCAATCAGTGCGGAACCGGTTCCGGTACGACAAATCTGCTGGTGAAGCCTTTGCCCGTCGTCACCGCAACACCTTCTTCACAGTCGGTTTGCTCAGGGGGAACCACGATACCTATCGCATTAACGTCTTCCCTTATTGGTACGTCTTATTCATGGACAGCATCAAATCCGGGCGGAGTCGGTGGTGTTATCCCCGGTCCTTCGGGAGTGAATCCGATTCCTGCCATGACGCTTACAAATCTGACCAATGTTCCGAAAACAGTTACTTATACCATTATAGGCACGGTAAATGGTTGCCCCGGCACTTCCGTTACTGCCACGATTATCGTGAACCCGATCCCGACGGTCACCAACAATCCGATGAATCAGTCGGTTTGTTCCGATCAGCCCACAACACTTGTCACACTGACCTCTAATGTCGCCGGAGCAACCTTTACCTGGACCGCCACTGCAACGGGCGGGCTAACCGGATTTAATCCCGGCCCCGGCGGATCAACCATTCCTGTCCAGACCATTCATAATCCCGGATTTATAGCCGGAACCGTGACATACACCATTATCCCTACAGCAAACGGATGTACAGGCGCCCCCTACAATTATGTGATCACCGTAAAGCCTACACCGGATGTCTCAAATAACCCTCTTGCAAAGACTATATGTTCGGGAACCCATACGGGTATCAATCTGACTTCAAATGTGGCAGGAACTACATTTACCTGGACTGCTTCAAATACTTCCGGTACGGTAACGGGTTTCACAGCCAATGGGGTTG
>Ga0182011_10003438_pt1 | contig 12975 bp, 11 predicted proteins | sample 711E1DmetaG_FD_120481 | JGI IMG/M metagenome (GOLD analysis project Ga0182011, IMG submission 120481) | Permafrost microbial communities from Stordalen Mire, Sweden - 711E1D metaG | ecosystem: Environmental > Terrestrial > Soil > Wetlands > Permafrost | place: Sweden: Stordalen | collected... | reverse complement strand
GCAGGCTGCGGAAAAACTCTTCGAAACTGTCATTCTGAGCGAAGCGAAGAATCTGGCCCTGTGCATTTTCAAGAAGATACGCAGAGCGAGATCCTTCGCTGCGCTCAGGATGACACCCGTGGAGAGTTTTTCCGCAGCCTGCTAGGGCCGGGGCTTGCCCCGGCCTCTGGAGTTTCTGCATTTCTCGGTTAGGGGTACGGTGTCCCGGGTGCGGCTCTGCCGCCTGACTTGCGGAAAGGCTCGGCCTTTCCGCAGGCCAGCCCATCCCGCTTCCCTTCAAGGGAAGGCTGCGCCTTCCCGCGGCTTCCAGGCTATGGCGGCCTGCGCCAATCAATCCCCTCCAGGTCCATGCGCAGCGGTTCGTCCTCTACCACCTGCCCCCACCACTGCCGCGCGGTCGACCAGCGGTAGTCCTCCGGGCGCGCCACCAGCCCCGCCTTAACGGGGTTCAGGTGAATATAGTTCACCTTCTGCATGAAGAACCCTTCGCTGAACACCGGCAACCCGTTGGAGTGATGATCCACCAGAGAGTACTGGTGCCCGTGGCCTTTCCGACCACCACGCAGTTTCTCCAGCGAGGTCATGAAGCCGCTTTCCTTCAAAAAGGCGATGACGCGGTGGCTGAGAATCCCGTTGAGGTAACGCAAAGTGTCGGAGGCCTTGAGTGTCCCGTCGGCAACAACATGAAGGTGGTCAGGCATGATGACGTAGGCGAAAAGGGAGAAGCCACCGGAACAACGCGCTTCGTCCAGGGCGCGACAGGCAACGCCCTTCAGGGCGTCGGTCCGAAACACGGGAAGGCGATTGCGGGCTACGGTGGTGACGAAGAGGCAGGGGTTGTCCTTGTTGATTTTGGCCATGGCCGAAGCTCAGCCGAGGCGTAGCCTCGGCTGGCAGGTATAATAGTAGCATTGCGGCCTTGCGGAAAGGCAAAGCCTTTCCGCAAGTCAGGCGGCCGAGCCGCGCCGCCTAGATCGTCTCCGGCGAAAATGTGGAAACCCCATGGGCCGGGGCAAGCCCCGGCCTCACCCTCGGCCGCCAAGGCGACTCGGCCCTATAATCCAAACCCCTCTCCGCAGAACGGATAAAGCAAATGAAACAAAGTCATGACCTGCTGTCGCGGGTACGAGCGTCCGTCCCGGAGGAAGGCATAGTCTCCAGTGGTGTAGGCGAAGCTTCCGTCAGGCCGCTGCCGCGCCAGAACTCGGGCATAGCACCGGTCACTGAGGCTGGTGTTTTCAATCAGCTTCAGTTTCGCCGCTTGGTGAAGAGCTGCGGCGAGCACGGCCGTAAAGTAATCTGTCTCCGGCAGGCGGTGGGAGCAATCCACGGCGCTGGCGCCCGAGGCCGTTACACCCGTCATGAGAAACCTGGCTAGGGAAGAGAGAATCTTACGCGTGCGGGAGCCGGGAAGCAGCGCCTCTGACCAAGCCAGCTTCAGGAATTGAAAGGCGTTGTATTGATAGCAGAGATAGTGAACGCGCCGGCGCTCGTACGGACCCTCGACAATGTAAGGAAGTTCGCCCGAGGGGAGCTGAACGGCGGCAAGGAAATCCAGCATAGACGTAACATGTGCGAGAAAGCGAGCCTCACCGGTGGCTTGCCACAGGCGAAGAAAAAACCAAGCGGCTTCGACGGAGTTATTCGGGATCTTACCGCGAGGTTTATCAAAGTAGTTAATGGCCTTGCCTGAGGTGTGCTCCTGGAACCCAATGGAGTGGACCAAATAGTCATACCACCTGACTGCGCCCGCGAGAAAGTCCGGGCGTGGCTCGCGCGCCTGGCCAGCCAGCAATCCGATCGCGCCCCAGTTCCCCTCCACGGTGGCGATCAGATGCTTTCGCTCCGGAAGCGGGTAAATCCAGTAGCCTTGGGGTTGCTGAAGAAGAAGCGTGGCTTCAGCGGTCTCGATCGCGATGTCGTGGTAGCGGCGCTCGCTGATGGCCTCGTGGAGCATCCAGTTGGCGAGAATCCAGTAACCTTGGCTTTGGATGAAAACGTAATCGTCTTTCCAGGGCAGGAAGTCGAGCGCACTCTTGAAGAATCGCCACAGGCGAAGGTTAAAGCGGATGCCGGCGTCCGGCCCGTGAACCCGGCCAGCCGAATAGTGACGGCGCAGGATGTGCGCGTGCAAGCGCTCGGCGGCGTCGAGGAGTTCTTGGCGTGTGGGCACGTTGGCGGACCAGTATAATCCAGATTCCGAGATCTGGGGACATGGTTTCGTTCCAACGGCCCTCACGGACTGCCGCGGGGGGATTAGTTCGCGACTTGCACCAGGCGGTTGGCGTCCTCCTTCGTGGCTTTCGGGTCGAAGGGCACGGAGAATTGCCGCTCGATTTTCTCGCGCATGCAGGGCCCGGAGTTGTAAATGCAGAAGGGATAGACAAGGCCATTAGGGGCAGCGTAGTGGATGACGCAGCGCTTGACGCGGTTGAAATCGTAATTATACGAGTCCATGAAATGCATGCCCGCCACGAGCAACGTCTTGTAGGTGAATGTGCCGTCGCCCTTGCCCCGCCCGTATTCGTGGTCAGTCATGCCCTGTAAGGTCTGCAGGAAGCGCTCGAAGGTCAAACCCGGTGGGGCAAACTGCGACTTGAAATGCCGGCGAAGCTTCTGCCAGGCATTGATCTTAGTGAACATCTTGATTCGTGCACCCTTGGCTTGCTGGGCGAGCCGGTCGATATCGCGCAGCATGGCGGGCATATCGAAGAAGCGGGTGATGGGGATGGCCGTCTTCGTCCCGGGGTTAACGTAGAGGTAGGTTCCCATGGCGCAGTGGGGGTGAGAGGTGAGGTTGGGGCGTTCGTAGTCCTGCAAGTTCGTCAGCAATTTCGAGAAGGGTGATGTGCAGGACAGGGGGAACCAATCCTCATACTTGTCGGTCAGGCCGGTCTGGTCGGCGACGGCGTGCGCCAGATCCGATTGCGTGAAGCGCTTACTCTCGAGTTCCCTGCGGTTGATGCGACCTGTGAAACAAACCGGCTGGAAGCTGAAGCCGCTGATACAGTCCACATTGTCGATGGCCAGGCGAATCATGTCGCCGATCTGCTGGTCGTTCACGCCTTTCACGATGGTGGGAACAAGGATGATCTTCAGCCCCGCCTTTCGGCAGTTTTCAATGCACGCCAGCTTTTTTTCCAGCAGCCTCTGGCCACGAGTGCGAAGGTAAACTTCATCGGTGACCCCGTCGAACTGTAAGTAGAGCGTGTGGAGGCCGGCTTCCTTGCATTTCTGGGCGAACTCCTGGTTGGAGAATTCAATGCCGTTGGTCGCGCACTGGATGTGAGTGAAGCCCATCTCGGTGGCCATCCGCAGCACGTCGTGGAAACGCGGATAAATGGTGGGCTCACCGCCGGAGAACTGGACCACGCGGTTGGGCACAGGGCGCTGCTCACGAAGCGTCTTGAGCATCCCGCGCACCTGCTCGAAGGAAGGCTCGTACAGGTACCCGGCGGTGTTGGCGTTGGCAAAGCACACCGGGCAGGTGAGGTTGCAGCGGTTCGTGAGGTCGACATTGGAAAGCACCGTGTGCGAGGTATGGAGCGAGCACAAACCACAATCCTCCGGGCAACGTGTCGCGTCGGGGAATTGCGGGTTTTCAAGTCCCCGGTTGTCACCGAACTCGAACTCCTCCATCTTGAGATACAGCTTGACGTCGGAATAGATCTTGTCCCGAAAGTCGCCGTGCTCCACGCAGGTTTTTTCCATGTAAACCGCGCCACTCTCTTCGAACAACTGCGCCTCGATCACCTTCAGGCATTCCGGGCAGACTGACTGCGTGGTCTTGGGCAGGCCCTTCTGCAAAGGTTCGATACGCGCGCCCGTAAAAGTCGCTTCAGGCTGAACGTTCTGGAAATCCCTCCCTCGCGACGTTCGCACCTCGGGAGTGATAGTAATAGTTGCCATTATGCCTCCTTGAAGAATAATCGCGATGCAATTACGCACGATTGGATAACGAGGACACGGGACAAGACTCAAACCCCAACCGTAAAACAAGATGGCGAGAGATGAAGTCTGCTAACCAAAGAAGGCATCTCCTGCCCGGCCTGAATTAGACCATCCCAATCTTTCCGGGAGCAATGCATATGTCTCGGATGGCGGCATCCAAGCAGCGAATGGCAGGGAAGAGAGGTTGAATGGGATAGCTAAAGAATTGAAAACAGAAGGGGTAGTGACATTTTGTCATGCTCGACGCAACGCCCCAGTACTGGTGTCATTTGCGAGACGTCAGCGCTCGAAGTCGCAGTCATTCCCGCGAAAACGGGAATCCACTCCGCAACCCTTCGGAAATACCCTTGGACGCCCTGGATTCCCGCTTTCGCGGGAATGACTGGCGTTCCGAAAGGGATCGCATCCCAAATGACAGCAACCCCGGCACCCTGCCTGGTGAACCTGTACGACAATTTTGGCGTCCTCAGTGAAAGGTGGAACCCTCCCCCACTCCACCCAACCAAAAAACATTCTCGCGCTGGTGTGGTGCCCCAGAAATAACTGGAGAGTCCGTTCGACGCAGCGCCGCTACTTTCGGAAAAGGTTTTCGAAGGCTTGGCGTGCATCCAGAGGCCTGGAAGTGGAGGTCTCACGTTCGATGGTCGTACGCGGCGAATAGAAGTTGCAATGGTTCTGGGCGTCTTTCTTCGGGATACGGGCAGTAATCGGCTGGGTGCATTCAAACCGGCTGGCGGTGTCGAAAAAGGCGCACTGCTTGCAACTGTGCAATTCAAAGCCACACTTTGGACAGCGCCCTTGCAGATCGATCCCGCCCGGCAAAATCATTGCGCAGGAAGCACACCGTACCACCTCGCGCTTTCCCGGCATGGCCGGAGTCTTCGGCCCGAACTGTTCCCTCCGGGGGGTAGGCTTCCTCTCGGACCTGTCGCGATCGCGGTCCGAGTCCATGTATCCCCGCTGTCCGTACTTGCGCGCCATCCTTAACTCCCTTCGGCTGGAGGAATTGCAATCGACAAAGGACTTCCCCTGTTTTTCATCATACGCTCAGCTATCATCGGTAGCAATCAAGAAAATTGGTAGTGGGCCAGCTTGGCCTCGTAGCGGCGATTTTATCCGTCAACTGACGGACCAAATGGCGGCCCGATAAGATCGGGACAGGTTCCGCTGCCTCTACATCAAAATGACCCACCACCTGAAAATTCCGGGTTCCTCAACAACTTCGTCAACGGCGCCCGACTAAAGCTGGCCGCTTGCGCAGAGAAGGCGTCAAGGGGTTTTCGCTGCGTCCGTGGGGGCCGTTCCGGGCGCCAGCAACCCACGGGCGCGAAGCCAATCCGCCAGCCGTTGCGGCCACGAAGACAGAATGGGATCTTTCTGCGCCAAGCCCACCCCGTGCGCACCATGCTGGTAAATGTGGAGTTCCGCCGGCACACGCGCTTTTCGCAGGGCCATGTAGAACGCCACGCTGTTTTCAGCCGGAACAGCCCCATCGTCATTGGTAAGAAAAAGAAAAGTTGGCGGCGTTTGAGCGCTGACCTGTTTTTCATTGGAGAGATAGTCCGCCAGCTTGGGATCGGGGTGATCGCCCAGCAGGCCCCGGCAAGAACCCTCGTGCTTGAACCACTCGCTGCATGTGATCACCGGATAAGCCAGGATGGCAAAGTCCGGCCGTGAACTCACTCGTTCGATGGTATCGGCGGCGGAAGGGTCTCCGGCGTCAAAGTGTGTGGCTGCGGTAGAGGCCAGGTGTCCGCCGGCGGAAAAACCCCAGATGCCGATGCGGTCCGAGGCGATCCCCCATTCCTGCGCGTGTGCGCGGACGTAGCGCAGGGCACGCTGCGCATCTTCCATCATGGCGGGATGATGGTAGCGTGGCGCCAGGCGATACTTCAGGATATATGCAGCGATTCCTAAGGAATTTAGCCACTCCGCCACTTGGCGTCCCTCGTGATCCATGGCCAGCGCGTGGTATCCGCCTCCCGGGCACACGACGACGGCGCTGCGGGCGGGTTGGCCCCCCGGGAGCGAGTAAAGCGTTAACGATGGCCGATCAGCATCTTCCATGCCCACAGCTCCCGGCGCTCCACCCGGCCAAAGAAGTACAGCCTTGTGCTCCGCCGGCCCCGTCTGTCCTAATCCCATCTGGGCCGAAATCAAAGCGCCTGACATTAGCGCCCACCATAGAATGAGTCCTCTTCTTTTCACCTCAACCTCCGGAAACAGTAATCCAAATATTCTTGTGAACTCAACGGTTCCCACCACGCCGCACTGGTAGTGGTGTCATTTGCGAGACACGGGCGTTCCAGGCCGCAGTCATTCCCGTCCCGCCATGACGGAGCGGACATGACCAGAGTTTCGTAAGGGATGATATTCCAATTGACACCACTACCGCCGGGCTTTGCTACTTCCTCTCAGCCTGTTATGATGACCCTTGCAGGGCGAGAGGAAAAAGACGATTCTGCGCAGTCCCAGATTCGATTATCTCGGCGGTCTATTCTCACTGGTTCTCGTCGCCATGTTGCTTTTTGGCGGCTCGCCGACCCTTTCTCCTGCGCCGGCTCCCACGCAAGGGAAGACGCAACTCACGGGCCAGAAGCCGGTTTCGCCGCCGGCTTCCACTCCGGCTGGGACTAAGAATATACCCCAGAAACCCGGAACAACGCCTGTCGAAAACGTCCCGCCACCTGCGCCCGGCGAGGCGGGAACGCAGACTGTAGTCCACACCGTGACTCGGGGAGAAAGTCTCCCTTCGCTTACGCGCCATTATCTGTCGCAAACACCTTACATGACCACGGGGGAACTCGAGGCCGCCATAAGACTGGCGAACGTCGGCAAAATAGGAAAGTACCTTCGACCCGGCGACCAAGTAGTCATCCCCGGCATTCTCCTCGCGCCGCTGGTCGAGCAGCCGGTTCCCGTCACCAGGGATTTCGAGATGCGCGGCATCTACCTTACGGGCTACATGGCTGGCAGTGAGCATGGTTTGCAATTGATTCGACAGTGGCGGGAAGCAGGGGGCAATGCCGTCGCCTTCGACATAAAGGACATGGACGGCCTTGTTGACGTACCTTTCGAGCATCCACTCGCGCCCCGGCAGAAGTACGTTCCCATCCGGAGTCTTCCCAAAATTGCCCGCTTCCTCCATTCTCTTGGGCTGCATGCGATCGCGCGCATTGCGCTCTTCCGTGACGAACGTCTGGCACAAGACCATCCCGCCTTGGCAGTGCAGTCTCGGCGTACCGGCCAGGCGTGGAAAGAAAACAACAAACTGGTTTGGACTGACCCTTCAAAACCGGAAGTTCAAGACTATAACTTGGCGCTGGCCCGAATAGTAGCGACCTCCGGCGTTGACGAAATCCAGTTCGATTATGTGCGCTTCCCCGCAGAAGGTGATCAAAAGGATGCCCGATTCGCCTTCGAATCCCTGCATCCGGACTGGGAACGGTCCGACGTGATCAGTAAGTTTCTCGCCCGCGCCTATAACGAACTTCACCCGCTGGGAGTCCTGGTTTCACTGGATGTTTTCGGAGTGATGGCCTGGCAACGCCCGGTTGACTTGGACCACACCGGACAGGACATCCCCGCCATGGCGCGGGCCTGCGACGTACTCTCCCCGATGGTTTACCCGTCACACTTCTTCGGCATGGACGGGTACGCCAAGCCGGGCGACGCGCCGGAGCACTTCATTTCAGAGTCCATGCAGCGGTTCGCTGAGATTACAGCGGAAACCAAGGTTGTGTTGCGGCCATGGCTTCAAGCCTTTGCCTGGCGCACCAAAACGTATTCCGATGCCTATATTCGAACCGAAGTCAGCGCAGCCAGGGAACAAGGCGGGGTGGGATTCCTTTTTTGGAATGCGCGAAACGATTATTCGAAGCTGTTTCCCGCCATGACAGAAATGCGCGCCGCAACGAGCCGATTCTTCCGCGGTGATGAGATTCGGGCTTCGCACCGGAAGTCGCCACCAACCCCCGCTCCCTCAACCCCTGCTGGGGCAAAGTAGACCATAGCCTCCGCAGCCGTGGTCGGCATTCAAGCTAAGGCCAGGAACTGCCGCCCCACAGGACGCCTCCCTTTCCTTGGGCAGGTCCGTCCATTCCACCTGAATCGACTTGACACTCCATGGGGCGAGCCCACCGCTGCTAGTGTTGTGTCTCTCAAATAGGTTTACAGACGTAGCGCCGCCCTTTAGGGCGGCATGCCGGGCTAAAGCCCGGCGCTACGAGGGCGTCGGCTCGCCGCTGGATTGTAAAGGTTCTTGAGAGACACAACACTAGGCTTTCCGGTGGCGATCAGCGAAACCACAGTAGGAACGACGCCTTGGCATCCCGTGCGTCTTTCTTTTTCGACCACGCGCATAACGATTATGTGGAAGCCGTGGCTGAGACCGGGCTTGTCGGCGCGGCACTCATCCTCTCCGCTCTGGCGCTTTTTCTTCGCCTGGCCTTCAGACGTTGGGGTCGCCCTCTACAATCTCAAAACGACTGGATTCGGCTGGGTGCAGCCTTGGGATGCTGTGGCTTACTGGTGCACAGCTTCTTGGATTTCAACTTGCACATCCCAGCCAATGCTGCGTGGTTTGCAGTTCTGGCAGGGTTAGCGACTACGGAAACAGAATAATCCGCGCACAGCTCCTCGCCCCAGAAACTGTGGAAGAATTCCGGAAGAAGCTTTTCACCATAGAGACACTGAGGGGCAGAGACGTGAAAGGAAAGTGCCTTTTGTTATGCACTGCGATTGGTGGATTTCTTAGCGCCGTGCTAAGATTTTCCGTCTGAGGGGCCTTGGTCAGTGCAACTTCTGGAATTTGAAATCTGGAATTTGCGTTGCGGCCGCAGGCCGCTCCGTGTCTCTGCGGCGAAACTAGTCGATTGTTTCTCATGCTTGGCCAGCTTATCGCTAAACGACGCTTTGGTAGAGGCGTTACGGCGGCGGGTTTGAAATCGAAGGGGAGGACAGAGTAATGGCTGAGACGCATCGCCGCAAACCCGGCGTTTGCAGGGAGGTTCCGATTGCCGTGCTGGGTATGGGTCATGTCGGCCTCCCGACAGCGCTGGGCTTGGCGGAACTGGGGTGGAAGGTGATGGGCGCGGATGACGCCGTCGATAAAGTTGAGCAGCTCAAGGCGGGGCAGGCGACGTTTTACGAGCCGGGCATGCAGGACCTCCTCAGAAAGCACCTGAAGAGCGGCAGGTTCCGACCGACGGCGGATGTGGAGGAGGCGATTGCGGCCTCAAAGGTGTTGTTCGTCTGTGTGGGGACGCCGCAGCGCGAAGACGGCGCAGCCGACCTCAGCCAGATCGAGGCTCTCGCCCGCACGATCGCACGGAATCTGAACGGCTACAAGGTCATTGTGGAGAAGAGTACGGTGCCGGCGGCCACGTCCGCGCGCATCAAAAAGACGATTGCACGCTATGCGCGTTTAGAGCGTGCCGCCAAAGTCAGCAATGGGAGGGGTGGCCCTAATGGGCGCAGGCGCGACGCCGGAGCGCCGGTTCGCTTCGATGTGGCGTCGAATCCCGAATTCTTACAGGAGGGGAAGGCAATCGATGATTTCTTTCACCCGGACCGCATCGTCATCGGCGTCGAGTCCGAGGAAGCGCGAGAGATCCTGGAGGAGATTTACCGGCCCTTGAAATGCCCCATGGTAGTGACGGACTTGGCCACGGCGGAGTTGATCAAACACGCCGCCAACGCTTTTCTGTCCACTAAGATTTCCTTCATCAATATGATTGCGGACATCTGCGAGGCAGTGGGGGCGGATGTGGAAACCGTTGCCCACGGCATCGGCCTGGATCCCCGGATTGGGTGCAGCTTTCTGGGCGCTGGAATCGGGTTTGGTGGCTACTGTTTTCCCAAAGACCTTCGGGCGCTAATCTATCTGGCCGAGCAACACCAGGTTCCCGGCGGAATTCTTCGCGAGGTCGAGGAAGTGAACCGCCGCCGCGTCGAGGTTTTTCTCAACAAACTCCGCGGCGCTCTTTGGGTCATGCAAGGCAAAACCATCGGGGTGCTGGGCCTGGCCTTCAAGCCACTCACCGACGACATTCGCGAGGCCCCGAGCGTGCGAGTGATCGAGGCACTGCTGAAGGAGGGCGCCGCGGTCCGTCTATACGATCCGCAGGCGATGTCCAACATGAGGGAGGTATTTCCCGAAGAGCCGGGGCGGGTCGAGTACTGCCCCTCGGCCTTCGAGGTGGCGCGCGGGGCGCACGCCGTCTTGCTGGTGACGGAATGGGATGAGTTCCGCAAGCTCGACTGGACGGAGCTGCGGCAGAGCATGGAAGTGCCGGTGCTTGTGGACGGGAGGAACTTCCTCGACCCGGCCGCCATGCGCAAAGCAGGCTTCGATTACTTCTCGATGGGCCGTGGAACCAGCCAGCCCGTGCGGGCCGTGGTCGGACGCAGCGGGCGATAGAGCCCTCGCTGGGATTCCCGGAGAGACTACTGGGAGGCAAGAATGGGAGAAGCTTCGAGGGACGGAACAAGACCGCCGCGCAGCGTGGTGACGGGAGGCGCGGGATTCCTCGGCTCGCACCTGTGCGACCGGCTCATCGCTGAGGGTCATGAGGTGATCTGCCTGGACAATCTTCTCACTGGCCGGATTGAAAACCTCAAGTCACTCTTCGGCCAGCCCCGTTTTGTCTTTATCAAGGACGACGTCACCAAGCCCATTGACCTGCCGGGGCTGCTCTCGATGGCCGGCGGACGCCTGGAGGCCGATGGCCATCTCGATTATGTTGTACACATGGCTTCGCCGGCCAGCCCCAAAGATTACGCGCGCCATCCCATCCACACCCTCAAGGTCGGGGGCCTGGGGACCTATCATGCCCTCGGTCTCGCCAAAGCTTGCGGGAGCGTTTTCCTGCTGGCTTCAACTTCTGAGGTCTATGGCGACCCGGAGGTGAATCCCCAGCCGGAGACCTACTGGGGGCACGTGAATCCCATTGGGCCGCGCAGCGTCTACGACGAAGCTAAACGCTTTGCCGAAGCCATCACCATGGCTTACCACCGCGAGCACGGGATCAGGGTGCGGTTGGCACGGATCTTCAATACCTACGGCGAGCGGATGCGGCTTGACGACGGCCGGGCGTTTCCGAATTTCCTTTCCCAGGCAATCCAGGGCCGCCCCCTCACAGTTTACGGTGACGGCAGCCAGACGCGCAGTTGTTGCTACGTGAGTGATCTGATGGAGGGCCTCTACCGCCTGCTGGTCTCGGACCAGATGGGTCCGATCAATCTGGGGAATCCGGAGGAGGTGTCGATACTCGAGCTCGCACGGAAAGTGATAGAACGGACGGGCAGCTCAAGCAGGGTGGTCTTCGAGCCCCTGCCCGTTGACGACCCGATGCAGCGTCGGCCCGACATTTCGAAGGCCAAGGCGTTGCTCGGCTGGCAGCCGAGAGTGGGCCTGGACGACGGCATCGATAGGGTTCTGCCCTATTTCAGGGCCAAGTTGCGTGAGTCCGTCGCGGCGGGCTGTAGCGCCGGGCTTTAGTGTTGATTGCCAAGATCTGAGATATCATGCGCGAAGCCCTTGCTGCGGAAGATGATCTGTGCCTATGCCTGTCTCGCGGGCAGCTTTCGCCTGAAGTGCGGAACCGGGCGCAGGCGCTGCTCGGGACTCCTCTGCGTTGGGATCGCCTCCTGCAGCGGGCTTACGAACACCAAGTTTACCCGCTCGTGCATCGCAGTCTGCGCATACTGGAATTCTATGGGGTCCCCCCAGGGGCGCGCGCCAAGCTTACGGCGGCCTTCCGAGCCAATACGCTTCGCAACGCATTCCTCCGCCGCGAACTGGTGCGCGTGCTTCGTCTGCTAGGCGCAGCCGGTGTGCCGGTCATCCCACTTAAGGGCGTCACCCTGGCAGAGTCACTTTTCGGAGACACGGCCTACCGCGTCTGCTCCGACATTGACATTTTCGTTCCCGCTGGCGAGACTCTGCGCGCACGCCGCCTGCTACTCGCAGAGGGTCACACAAGCCCCTTCTCAGAGGAGTTCTTCCTCAATCACCAATTTCACACCAGCGCGGACTGCTCGCTCCTCCCGAAGTCTAGCCCGCATTTCTCACTAAGGAATTGAAAAAGGCTGTCTCTTCTGGCATCAGCATTTTGTTGAGAAAAACTCGTGCCAGAGAAGGGAAACAGCCTTATGACTACAGAGTGTAGCGGAAAACTCTTTGAATTTCACCCCCTGGGCGCTCGGGAAGTTCGGGGAGGTTTTGACGGTGGGGCGATCACGAGCGACGGCGGAGGGCTGCTGCTGCGCGAGGTCGAGAAGCGGACCGGGATCGGGGAGCGGTCTGCGGCCTGCTTCACCGACCATCGGGAGGCAGAGCGGGTCGAGCACAGGGTACGGGAGTTGGTGGCGCAGCGGGTGTACGGGCTGGCGCTGGGGTACGAGGATTTGAACGACCACGACGAACTGCGGCGGGACCCGCTGCTAGCCGTGCTGGCCGAGAAGGAAGACCCGACGGGAGAGAGCCGGGCGCGGGAGCGGGATCGCGGCAAAGCGCTGGCGGGAGGTTACCCCTACGCAGAACTGTGGGCGGCGATTTGGGGGCGGCTGCAGCAACTTCCTCTGCGGGGCTGAACGACGGGGTCGCCGGTCCTGGTATCGGAGAGTTATTCACAGGTCGGACTCTGCCGATTTTCGTCTCCAAGTGCTTTGTTCTCAGCGGACGGAGGTGCCGAAAACGGTGGTCGAGTCCCAACGGTTATCTACAGGCGCTTTTTCGACGCTACCGGCTCAAAGTGAGGCCGAAGTCGCCGTTCTCAGCACCCTTGAAGCCGATCCCCAAAAGCTGGTGAGAAATGCGGGCTAGCACATCGGCCGCTGGCGTGCCTCCCGTGAAAAAGGGGGGGGGACGGGGAGGCATAGGCGCTAGAATAAGGCGCTATTTCCGTCCCGCGAAGCGGGAAACTGTGAGTAGCCGTAGGTGGAAACCTACGGAAAGAGAAGCCAAACGAACATTCCGGCCCTGGAGGGGCCGACCTTTAATCGGTCAACCCCGCTGGGGTT
>Ga0182011_10003437_pt1 | contig 12980 bp, 10 predicted proteins | sample 711E1DmetaG_FD_120481 | JGI IMG/M metagenome (GOLD analysis project Ga0182011, IMG submission 120481) | Permafrost microbial communities from Stordalen Mire, Sweden - 711E1D metaG | ecosystem: Environmental > Terrestrial > Soil > Wetlands > Permafrost | place: Sweden: Stordalen | collected... | reverse complement strand
GCGTCCGCTGGTGCGGCAGCACGGGCTGTTCGACACCGGGCTGCGCGATCCGCACGGCTTTGCGGAAACCCTGGCCCGCGTGGAAGCCGTGGTCGGTCGCGACCGGGTGGGCACCCCGGGACTGGAGCCGACCTACCGGCCCGACACATTCTTTCTGGAGAAGCCGGTCGACGTGGTGGGTCCGCTGCTACCGCCGCCGATCCTGCCGCCGCTCGGGCTTCCGCTCCGGCGTTTTCGTCCACCCGTGGAAGCGCAGGTGACCACCGGTCCCCACGGGCCGGCGTCCGTGCGCTGTCGCCTCGCTCACGGCGAAATTACGCGGCGCCGCGGTCCCTGGCGCCGCTCCGGCGAGTGGTGGAAACCCGAGCGCTGGGCCGGCGAAGAATGGGACGTCGAGCTGGAGCGCGGCGGCCTGTTTCGCCTGAGCCTCCGCGCCGGGCAATGGTGGGTGGAAGGCATGTATGATTAGCAGCAAGGCGCCATCTGAGACCATGCAAACTTCGCGGAATGCCCAGGAACTGAGAGCTGACAGGGATCAGGGCAGGCGCCTCGCTATCACGCGACGAGGGCGTCGCGTCTCCAATAGCCGAAGGGTGTTTGTTGTGGTGCGACATTGTAGGGCGGGGTCGCCGAACCCCGCCGCGCTCGATAAAATGGTGGGATACGGCGATCCCGCCCTACATTTAATTGCCTAGTTCCGAATCAGGCGCGAACCACGCATGCAATACGTCGAACTGCACGGCCGCAGCGCCTTTAGTTTTCTGCGGGGAGGTTCGTCGCCCGAGGAACTCTCGGCCGAGGCGGCCCGCCTGGAACTCGGCGCGCTCGCATTGTGCGACCGCGACGGTTTCTACGGCTCGGTGCGGCTCCACTCCTCCGGGCGTGAGGCCGGCCTGCGCGCCATCGTGGGCGTGGAGCTCACGATGGAAGACGGGGCGGTGGTCCCGTTGCTGGTGGCGAGCCGCGACGGCTACCGCGCGCTTTGCCGGCTGATCACGACGGCCAAGCTGCGGGCGCCGAAAGGCGAAAGCCGGGTGCAATGGCAGGAGCTGGCCGAAGTTTCGACCGGCCTTCTCGCCCTGACTGGCGACGAGGAAGGTCCGGTGTCGCGCGCGTGGCAGAGCGCCGGAGCGGAAGGGGCCGATGCGGCGCTGCGGCGGCTCCTGGCAATTTTCGGCCGCGACCGGCTGGGCGTGGAAATCCAACGGCACCTCGTCCGCGGCGAGGAGCGCGAGAACCAGATGCTCGTGGAACTGGCCGCCGCCCACCAGCTGCCGCTGGTCGCGACCAACGGCGTGCTCTATGCCAACCCGGCCGGCCGCGAGGTGCTCGATCTCTTCACCTGCATCCGCCACCACACGCATCTGGACGCCGCCGGCACGCTGCTTTCGCCCAACGCCGAGCGCCATCTCAAGCCCGGCGCGGCGATGACGGAGCTGTTCGCCGATCTCCCCGAAGCGGTCGCGAATACGGCCCGCTTCGCCGAACAGCTTGCATTCGGACTGGAAAACCTCGGCTACGAATTCCCGTCGTTTCCGGTGCCGCCAGGCGAGACCATGGACACGTTTCTGCGGAAGCTCACCTGGTTCGGCGCCCAGCAGCGCTATGGAGGCATTTCACCGGCGGTGCGCGCGCAACTTGACCGCGAGCTGGCGCTCATCGCCAAGCTGGGTTTCGCCGGATATTTCCTGGTCGTCTGGGACATCTGCAATTTCTGCCGGGAGCAGAACATCCTCGTGCAGGGGCGGGGCTCGGCCGCCAACAGCGCGGTCTGCTATTCGCTGGGCATCACGGCCATCGATCCGGTCGGCGGGCGCCTGCTCTTCGAACGGTTTCTCAGCGAGGGCCGGACCTCCTGGCCGGACATCGATCTCGACCTGCCCAGTGGCGACCGCCGCGAACGCGTGATCCAGGAGGTCTACCGGCGCTACGCCCCGCGCGGGGCCGCAATGACCGCCAATGTCATCACGTACCGCGGCCGGAGCACCATGCGTGAACTCGGCAAGGCGCTCAATCTGCCCGAGAACATCCTGGACCGCTTCTCAAGCCTGTACGCGCACGGCGATTTCCCCCACACCATCGAACTCACCGCGCAGCTGCAGCAGGCGGGGTTGCCGGCCTCCCATCCGCGCCTGCCCGCGCTCGTCTCGCTCACCCAACGCCTGCGCGGACTCCCCCGGCATCTCGGCCAGCACAGCGGCGGCATGATCATCTGCCAGGGACAACTGGACTCCGTGGTGCCACTCGAAAACGCCTCGATGCCGGGGCGGGTCGTAGCGCAATGGGACAAGGACGACTGCGAGGACCTCGGCATCATCAAAGTCGATCTCCTCGGGCTCGGCATGATGGCGGCCTTGCAGGACTCGCTGGAGATCTGCCAGGCGCGCGGCCGGCCGGTGGACCTCGCGCGCATCCCGAAGGACGATCCGGCGACGTTCGCGCTGCTCCAGAAAGCCGACACCATCGGCGTCTTCCAGGTCGAGTCGCGCGCGCAGATGGCGACCCTGCCGCGCATGAAGCCCTGCACGTTCTACGATCTTGCCGTCGAGGTCGCCATCATCCGGCCCGGTCCCATCCACGGCGACGCGGTGCATCCCTATCTGGAACGCCGCGCGGGCCGGCAGTCTGTCACCTACCCTGACGAACGCCTGCGGCCGATCCTCGAACGCACGCTCGGCGTCACGCTCTTCCAGGAGCAGATCCTCAAGATCGCGATGGTGCTGGGCGGATTCTCCGCTGCCGAGGCCGACGAATTGCGGCGCGCCATCGGCTTCAAGCGCTCGTCCGGTCGCATTGAGCGCATGGAGGCGAAGCTGCGCGACGCCATGGCGCGCAACGGCGTGTCGCCGGTCGCGATCGACCAGGTCCTCCACGCGCTGGCGACGTTCGCACTCTATGGTTTCCCGGAAAGCCACGCGCTCAGCTTCGCCCTGATCGCGTACGCGAGTTCCTACCTGAAGGTGCACCGCCCGGCGGAATTCTACGCCGGGCTCATCAACAACCAGCCCATGGGATTCTACAGTGTCGCCACGCTGGTCCAGGACGCCCGCCGGCATGGCGTGCGGGCGAAACCGGTCTGCGTCGCGGCCTCGCACTGGCTGACCACCGTGGAGGCGGACGACGCCATCCGGATCGGCCTGCATCGGGTGAAAGGCCTGCGGGAGGCGGCGGTACAGGCGATGCTGGCGGCGCGCGCCGAGCGACCCTTCGCCTCGATGGAGGATTTCCTGCAGCGGACCGGATTCACGCCGGAGGAACGCCGGGCCCTGGCCACCGCCGGAGCGCTAAACGCCCTCGCCGGACACCGGCGCGCCGCGCTCTGGCAGGTGGAAGCCGCCCTTGCCTCCGACGACCTTTTCAGCGCGGTCGCCGAGGATAGCGATGGCGGTGAGCTTTCCCCGCTCGAAGCCATGACGCACCTGGAGCGCCTCGCCGCCGACTACCACACCCAGTCGTTGACGGTGGGCGAACATCCGATGAAGGCCATCCGGGCTACGCTTCCTGGCGTGCTCCGCGCCGCGGATCTGGCCGGCATCCGCAACGGCTCGCGCGTCACCATCGGCGGCAGCGTGATCTGCCGTCAGCGTCCCGGCACCGCGAAAGGCTTTGTCTTCGTGAGCCTGGAGGACGAAACCGGCGTGGCGAATGCGGTCGTGCGCCCGCAGCTCTTCGAACGCTGCCGGCTGACGATCACGCAGGAGCCGGCGCTGATCATCGCCGGCCGCCTGCAGCTGCACGACGGCGTGATCCACATTAAGGCGGAAGAGATTCGCGCCCTCCGCTGTGACGATCTGCCCGCCGAGGCGTCACACGATTTCCGGTAGGTTTTGCGGCACGCAAAACCTAAGCGGCTGCGCCACGGAAAGAAGATCCGACTCAACCATCTGGCGCGACGCGCAATCCGTGGTTCAATTCCGATCCGTTATAACCACAGATGACTCAGATGGGCACAGATACCAAAACGGTCGGATCCACTCGCCCGTTCGACAAGCTCATCCGTTCGACAGGCTCAGGATGACCCTGAGCGGAGTCGAATGGGTCAGGGCCCCGAGCAAAGTCGAGGGGCTGGCGCTCGTGGCCACAAATCTATGACTCCGTCCATTCGTGCAGATCCGTAGGAATTCGTAGGTGGCTCCGGTATCCAGGAAACCTTGGGACTTTGTGCCTTCCTTGGGATTTGGGGTTTGGGATTTTGGATTTGCGCCTTGGGCTGCAGAACTCCCAGGAATCCCCAAGTTCCAAATGCCAAGTTCCAAGGAATCCCCAGGGCTCCAGGCGGGGAAGCCTGCGTCACTACAGCCAGCCTCTGGATGTCCGCCGAGGATTCCTATCAGACCGTCGGACATGGGCGAGACGCCCATGCCACTTAAGGCCACCATCAACCCAGATATGTTCCCCAAAATGGCCCGATTTGCCATGACAAGCGCTAATCAATCTACCAAGTTCCAGGTTGAAGTGCCGCATTCCCACCGCCATCGCAGGTTTAAAGAATTCTCTCCGATCCAGGCAGCGGCCTCGTTTCCAGGCCCGGTGCGGCAACAGTCCCCTTCGATTCACCCGCTGGAACGCGCGCTGTTGGTGATCGTGGCCGTGCACTTGGTGTTTCTGCCTTGGGCGCTCGGCACGATGCATGTGTGGAGCCAATGCGTCAGCTTTGGCTTGAGCGTTGTGAGTTTGGGACTGGCAGTGCGGCCACGCGATTACACCTGGGAGTATACCAAAGAGACTCCATTCCGCCTCTACCCGCTGCCCAAGCTGCTGCGCTTCCCGATCTTCTGGCTGGGGCTGCTGCTGCTCCTCTACATTCTCGTCCAGGCGCTGAATCCCGCCTGGGAGTACGTCACCAACGGCAGTTCCTGGTGGCTGCAGGGCATCCCCTGCGTCGAATGGCTGCCGACGGGCATGCGCACGCCCTTCGCCCAAGCCAGCCCCTGGCGCTCGCTGATGATCTACTCGTCCGCCTGGATGACGGTCTGCGCGCTCTGGATCGGTTTCACCCGCCGCAACACACTGCGAATCCTGCTGGTCGTCATCGCTGTCAACAGCGCGTTGCTGGCGCTGCTCGGGCTGGCCCAACGCGCGATGGGAGCCACGGAGATCATGGGGTTTTGGAAGCCATCGAATTCCAATTTTGCCGCCACGTTTATCAACCGCAATCACGGGGCCGCCTATCTCAATCTGGCGCTGGCGGTCTCGGCTGCGCTGGCGTTCTGGTATTATCGGCGCCAACTCCGCCGCAGCGAGTACTCAAGTCCGGCCCTGGTTTTCGGCTTCTTCGCGCTGCTCATCGCGCTGATGGTGCTCTATTCCTATTCCCGCGGAGGTGGTTTCTTGATGATCGGCTTTTTGGTGGTGGCCGTGGGTCTGGTCGGACGCCGGTTGCTGTTCTCCACCGATCAAGGGCAATCGCCGCTCGTCGCAACCGTGCTTGTTCTCCTGGTTGTCGCGTTCGTCGGGCAGGGGTTGTACACTCTGAAAACCGACAGGATCCGGGACCGGCTGCGGGATATTGCCAAAGACATGGCGACCGGGAGTGATTACCCATGCTGGGTGACGGCGGGGGCTACCTGGGAGATGGCCCAGGATCAGCTGATCGAAGGCTGGGGCGCTGGCAGCTATCGTTTCTATTTCCCCGTCTACCAGGCACGGTTTCCGGACATTCTTGTCGATCCAGACACACACAAACGCGTGCTTTGGGAACACGCCCATGACGACTACCTCGAACTTCTGGCCGAGGTGGGAGCCATCGGTTGCGGAATTCTGGTATTCGGTGCCCTGTATTATGCCATTCAGATGGCCAGCCTGAAGGTCTGGCGGCACGCGCCGGCTACGCTTCTGTTAATGGGCTGTGTGGTCACGGCGCTTCATGCGACGGTGGATTTTCCCTTCTTCTGCCCGGCCATCCTGATCACCTGGTGCGCGCTGTGGCCGATCCTGATGAAATGGGCTGAACTGGAACTGCAGAACAGCGAGGGCGGAAGAAGCTGAAAACGGAAACCTGAGTTTCCACGTTGCGTGGAAACTCTTTGACCGAAAAATCGTCCACGTCCACCCAGTCGCCAGGCACCTGGTGCTGCACGCGCACGCCGATACCGACCCAACACGCGCCCGCCGGCGCCACCCCGCCCTGCCGCAGCCGGACCCATCCGGTCCACTCTCCTTCCGGCAGCCTCGCCAGGGTGCAATCGCCCACATACCGCTGGGAGGCGTCCAGCCAGCCCAGCGACACGCTGTTCCCTGGAGATACCCTGCCGCGCACGAACACCGTGGCATCGTAGATCCGCCCCGGCGCCGCTTCGACCCACTGGAAAAGCGCCGCGTCGGTGGCGCCGGCGAGATGCAGCCCGGCGATACCGCTGTGGGCCGCCGCCTGGGTAAGCTCCACCGTTTGCGCCTGCGCCGGTTCGCATTTGCTCGTCCAGCAGACCGGCAAGTCGAGACCAAAGGTCAGCCCGCCGATCCGGCGTCCGGGCACAACCTGCCCTTCGAGCGACCCGTCGATCGCGATCTGGGAGATCGAGCGAAGAGCGAAGACTCGAGCTGGAACGATCATTTGCGAGGCCGTTGTTGGCTGCCAGTTCGTCGTGCAGCGGTGACTCGGCAGGAGTACCATCGGCGACAGCCACCGCCGCCTGCACCGCCGGATCTTTGATCGCGGTCAGCGTCCTGATTAGGCTCTCCGCTTCCGGTCTCGGGTTTCCGGTTTCAGGTTTCAGGTTTCCGCCTTCCGCTTTCCCACCTTCAAGGTTTTCCGCCACCGCCTCCGCCTTCTGCCGCGGCGCAGCCGCCTCAGGTTCTACGGAACGCAGAACCTCCGCCGTCGCCCCGAAGACCGGATCATTCCGCAAAAAATCATCGAGTTTCGTCGAATACATCGCCAGCGGCTGCGTGCGCCCCAGCCAGGCGGCATAGAGCGTGAGCCGCAGGCGTCTTCGCAGATATTCTTGGATCTCCTGCGCCGCCGCGGCACCGGCCAGCGTTCCCTCCAATTCGTGGCGCACGAGGTTGTTCCGGGCCTCACAGAAGGCCACGAACCGCTCCGTCAGCGCGAACGCATCGGCGACCAGCGCGACCCGTGCCTTGACCTCCGGCGGCCCGGCTGTGCGCGCCGCCTCGTCGAGAAGACCGCGCAACTCCCGGCAGACCGTTGGCGGAAACAGCCCCGCCTGGGCTTCATCGCGATAGTATTTGAGCCAGTACGGAGGCCCCGGCTGCCGCATCCATTGCTCTTCGCAGCGCTCGAAAAATCGCCGCATCGGCGCCGCGGCCGTCTGGAAATAGCGCCGGTAGTATTCGTCGAGGAGCAGGGTTTCGGACTGCTCCGGATCCTGCAGCAACTGCGCCACCAGCCAGGACATCGGACCCTCCAGCCCCCAGTTGGGACTCGCCTCGCCATAGTAGTCGGTAAATCCGGCCCGCCGCGCATGGCGGAGATTCTCCGCGATCAGCCGTGTGTGCACGCGCGGAATCAGGTAGCCGAAACCATCGAGGTAATCGTACATCCCCAGGCGCCGCGCGCCGGATTTCGCCCAGCGGTCCTGCAGCGCCAGTTCCTCCTGCTCGAACGACGCGTCATATCCCTGCGACCGGTCCGTTGTGAGAAACGGCGCCCCCTGCGGATGCACGGGGAAATTCGGTGTCTCCTCCGCCCAATAATGAGCCAGGGCTCCCAGGTATTTGTCCGGATACGTGCGGGCGAGATCGGCCGCCGCTCGGTTCATGAACGTGAAGACCAAGTCCGAGAAATTGGGCCGCCCGCGAAACCAGCGCGGAGGCGTCACCAGCGCCAGCGTCTCGGGCGACTCACCGAAGATCAGCCCGTCGTTGACCCCCAAGGCAAATGAGACGTCATCGGGGTGGTGTTTAAAGGCGTCCCTCGCCACCGAGGCGGCATGCGCGGCCACCTCTGGATTGCCGAGGTCCGGGTTCCAGTTCACTGGGCCGGGTGGCCCTGCCGGCTGCACCCGCACTCCATCGACGAAGGGAAAATATTCCGGATGGCTGGCATAGAGCTCCGGCGGAAACACCCGGTTCAGATTGTGCGAGAACGCCAGAGGCGCAGTGAGATTGTTGTGCCGCGCCCATTCGCCGCCGCCGTTCGGGCCGACGCCGGACATCGTGCGCGTGAGAAACGCCCGGGGCGAAGGCGCTGGCGCGGTCCTGCCCGGCACATGACCCAGCGCCCCGGGGAAGAACCATCGCTCCGGCTCGCGCGGTTTGGACGGCCGGGAGACAAGCCACCACGCGCCCACAACTCCGACAGCGATCGCAAACAGGGCAGCAATTGCTAAACCTCGTGGTCTTCATGGCACGATGGACAAAGGGAATTCTTCCTAACGTTGCGGAGGGTCATTGGAACAGTCGCAGCACGCCGGCGATGGTTTGGTGAAGATGTCGGCGACGGTTCGGTGAAACCGCGCCGATCTTGGCGGTGATGGCAGATTTTCTGACGACCGGATAGAACACACAGTCGAAAACGGTGGGGTGGTCGCAGCCATCCGCCTCGTCGAGCAAGACTTGCCCGGGCAAGAGATCGACTGCCGGGTGCTTGGTGCTGCCATAGATGACATTCACCCGGTCGGCCCGACCAGCCGCAACCTCATTCGGCGAAAGAATGATGGCCGGATGCTCATCGCGATCCTGCGGGTCAATGCGCACCCGCACAACATCCCATTGACGAAGCATCAGACTCATCGAGCAAGCAGCCGGGAGTCAGCGGGACTCGAGTTGATGAGTGCCACCCGTTCATCGGTCATGGTGAGCGTACCCTCGGGAAATACCGGTATCGGTTCGGACATCACCGCGGGGACGAGTTGCACGACACGCAAACCGCGCCGGATGAAAACCGGTTTGGCCTTGAGGGCATCGTCCACCAGGCGACCGAGAATCCCTTTCGCCTCTGTAACCGTAAGGCTTGTTTGCATCGTAGTCCGAAAATAGGTCCGTTGACCGGTCCGGTGCAAACCCAAAGCGACTCCTGCTGAAAGTCATTAATGCATTGTAGCCGGCTTCGCTGAGGCCCCACCGAACCCGCCTACAGTTTCCAGCGGAGCGGGAAACTGCTCTGCGTTCTCTGTGCGCTCGGTGTTAAAAAAGAGCTTCGGATCGGATCCTAAACACAGAGGACACGGAGGATCGAGCATCCGATCCCTGCGTCGGAAAGCTTGAGATGCTTCTCTGTGGTCCCGAAAAACCTAAAGGTAGTTTCTGCGCTTCACCTGCGGCACCTTGTCAAAATCCGTGTCGTCCGTGACGAGTGTAAGCCCGAATCGCAGAGCGACCGCGGCCTGCCAGGTATCGTTTTCGCCAAGGCGGAGCCCTTTCGCACTTTGCTCACGGTCGATCCGCGAGGCAAAGAATGCGATGTCCCGCCCCAAAGCGATCATCCGGAATCTCCTGAGAAAACGGCGGGCCTCCCTCTCGTTGCGGATGCCAGCGGCGTATTCATTTGCCGTCACCGGTGTGATCGCCATCGGAAGGGTTCTGTTGGCACGTATGAAACGCTTCGCCGGGCCGTCGGCGCCGTCCGGGCGACGCAACTCCGCATGAAGGTCGATGAGGAAATTCGTGTCGAGGAGGAGCATCAGACGCAGGCCTTCCGTTGAGCGTGCAGTTTTCGCGACGTGTCAAGTTCCTCATCCGTCACGGTCGTCTTGCCATGCCCGAATTCAGATTCGAGCAGATCAAGCGCCTCGCCCATCGTTGCAGCAGGTTCGTCCCACGATGCGCGCCTTACAACCTCGGTGAACGATTCACGGGGGGAGCGCTTTGCCTTCTTCAAGATCTTGTAGGCGTCATCGGACAGGGAGATCGTCTTAAAGCTCATGCACAGATCGATACACAGATGGCGGCGAACATCAAGTGCAGAGCTTCAGCCCTTCGCGGCTTGGCGCCTTTGCGTGAGAAAAGATCGGACAGGAAAAAGCTGAAAGCTGAGATCGGGCAAGAATCCGTGTAATCCGCATGATCCGTGGTCAAAATGGATCGGCTTAATGGTCCGCCGATCCTCCTTTGCCAAGCCTACGGAGGACAGGCTGAGCGGCGTCCCTGTGTCAACTGCAAGCGGCCGCTCTCAGGTTTCAAGTTTCCGCTCTCCGGTTTCCTCTTCTTCTGTCCATCCCTGCGGCCCATCGCAGATCCACTCGCTGGCACTCGCGGCCAGAGGGACACAGCTCGCTGCCGATGCTGCCGCCGGCGCCGGTGACCATCACCACTTTGCCCTGCACCAGTTCGCGGATTCGCCCCGTCTCCAGGGACACCGGTTCCCGCCCGAGCAGATCTTGAATTTCCACCGGGCGAATCTGCGACACTTCCACCGCACCGTTGACCATCTGTTCGAGCGAGGGAACGATCTTGAATCGGATCTGCCTTTCGTTGAGCACCTGCACCACCTCGCGGATCCGCCGGCCGGCCGCATGCGGCATGGCGATCACCGCTTCGTCGGCTTGAATTTTGCCCTTCGTCAGCAACTCCGGGCGCCCCATGACGGGCACGCCGTGGACATACGTGTTCCATTTGGCTTTGTCATCGTCGAGAAAGGCAACCGGCTTCATACCGAGTTGGCGGCGCGACTGCATCTCTTTCGCCAGGTTTGCGCCGACATCCCCCGCTCCGACAATCACCATCCGCCGCGCTGCCGTCTTGGAGCTACCAGCGCTCTTGTGCCCCTCACGCAGCATCCGCAATCCCACGCGCATTGTGATCAATGCAGACGTGCTGAGCAAGAAGCTGAGGAGGAAGATGGATCTCGGCGGCGCAGCGGCTCCTTTGGTGAAATACCAAACGATTGCCGTCACTACCGATGCTCCGGCACAAGCCAGAACAATCCGCGCGCATCCGGCAGACTGAAGTAGCTGAGCATGCTGCGGAACTGCCCGAAGGCGAAAAGGAACGCCAGTTTATCCTCCGGCGGCAACCCCAAAGCCATACGGGAAAGTTCGGTGCTAAGCATGATGGCAGCTTACTTGGCGTGCGGTTCAGTGCAAGCGTTCGGCGAACGGTCCCTCACGGGGGCCAGGCACCTCGCGCGCCAGGGAAACCGGGGCGGCCGGGTTGCCGGATGCGGCAGATCTTTTTGATTGGAAAGAGCTGTCCTATGCGTTCATAGGGAACTCGATGAATCCATTTCTCGCGCCTCTAGTCTTAGTCGTCGCGATATTCCACTGGCCTAACCAGCGCGATGGGCCGGATCGCGCAACGGAAGAACACCGCTGTCCAGATTGGCATCACATTCGCGCCACCGAGAGCGTTCATCACTTCTCAAGTGAGCTCCTCAGAAGACGAACCGGCATATCTTATCGCTGCATATCTCCTCTTCGCCGCGCAGTACTTTTACATTTGCGATAAACGACAAACCTTTCCGGTGGCAAATTGTTTGGCTGAGAATCTTAGGGCAATTGATGGCCCCGAACAACTCGGGAGACTTTTGCTTGCGGCAGTGCGTCCTACATTTAGTCCGACGGAGGAGAAGGCATTCGTAAGACTGCACCGTTATGGAAACCAGGTTCCCCTAACCTACTCCGATATAGCACCTTATGGGCGGACATTGGTTAAGTACTCGATGATCACCTACAAAAGGGGCTTTCAGTGGGAAATCGATCTTCGCCTTTCGCTCATGAGCTTCGAGGTTGTGTTTCTCCCCGTAACGGTGGCAGTTCTATTCGATTACGTTTCGGACAAGATCGGCGAAGAGAACAAAGAACTCTTCGCTTCTTGCGTTTTTCAGTTTCTGTGCGCTTTGACGTCATCCGATTTCCGTTCTACACGTGAGGGCGCAGTATCATCGCTGACAAACATCGTTATCGCGAAAAATCTCGACCTCTGAAGGCCGACTACACAACCACCGACGTGGGCAGTCTGCCGGGTGCGCGGGTGCGCGCGAACTCCGCCGCCCCTTCGTTCTCGTTACCTATATTCAGCAGCTGTCGCGCCTCCAGGTGAAAATCGCCTCAGGGTTCCCACAATCCTCAAATCCCTTGAAGCATCGCAAGTGGCGGCGTACAGAGGTTTCAATCTGGTAGTCCTTTCTAAGGGAAAGCATTATAACCCCTCTTTTGCCCGATTACGTATTATGCGCTGACCGTTCACAGGTAGCAGAGTTCTTTCTCGGCTTCGCACGTTTCGAGTTTGCGCTCAAGGCATCTCGCTTCGCACGCAACGGGAAATGGGGAGCCGAAGTGAACTGGGACGAGTTCTCTAAAGCTATAGGGCCTTCGCTGCTTCCGCCGAAAAACTCAGGAATTAAGGAAGCTGTTGACTATTTGCTTGCCTCCCCTCCGAAGCAGCAAGTCTTCGAGAACGGCGCCCTGCGTTGGAAACCCCGGATTCCGGACGCCAGATGGTCGCAAATGCGGATCCTTCTCCTCCACATGCAAGGTGCGCGCAATAATCTCGTTCATGGAGCGAAGTTCATAGCACCCGAAAACGCAGACCCGAATCGCGACAGGAAGCTCCTCGAGGCGGCTTCATGCGTCATAGCCGAGTGCCTGCGTCTATGTCCAAATGTGGCCCATGCGTTTAACGGCGATGCGCCTTAACCCGTCGGTCGAGACCAGTCGCGAACGGCTATTTGTCACCGGTGCGGTAGGAAAGATGTAACCCATTCTTCTCACCCGGTACCGAAATTCAGGCTGTTCGAGGACAGGCGCGGATAGCGCCCACAGCGCAGACGTAGCTGGAGGAAATCGTATCCCTTTTTGTCACCCAGGTGCCGAAATCTGGGCCATTCCGGGAAAGCAGCGGATGGCATTCGGTAGGCGGAAGTGGCTTGAGGCTTCCCCTTGCGGACTTCAAGGATGGAGATTAGCTACCAACTCCGCCACGGCCTGCGCCGGCATCAGCACGCGCGCGCCGTGCAAAATCTCTGGCGGATAGTCCGCGAGGTTTCCGATCACGATGGTTTTATCGCCTGTGGCCAGTGCAACCTCAACGAAGACGATGTCGTCAACGTCGGGGCCGGCAGCGGCAAGCGGACTGGGCGT
>Ga0182011_10003435_pt1 | contig 12989 bp, 9 predicted proteins | sample 711E1DmetaG_FD_120481 | JGI IMG/M metagenome (GOLD analysis project Ga0182011, IMG submission 120481) | Permafrost microbial communities from Stordalen Mire, Sweden - 711E1D metaG | ecosystem: Environmental > Terrestrial > Soil > Wetlands > Permafrost | place: Sweden: Stordalen | collected... | reverse complement strand
GGACTAATGCTGCCGCGACCAATGGGGTGCGGACTGACTCGGTGGCGGTGCTGGCCAATGAGTGTCGGGTTGGACGGCAGTGCGTGGGCGAGCCAAATGGCGGCGGGCGTCGCGGTGCTCTGCTGGTGAGCCTGCGCTACGACAAGAGCGCAAGTGTTCGGCTGAACGCGCTGGACGGGCTACAGCCTTATGTCGTACAGGACCAGCGGGTGCGAGATGCCGTGCTGGAGGCGCTGATGCACGATGCAAGCCCCGATGTACGGACGCGCGCCATCAGCCTGCTGAAGCCGGTCGAGTCGGACTCTAGCGTGAGGAAAGTGATGCGCACGGTGTCGACTACGGACGTGAATCCCTACATTCGCACGGTGAGCACACAGGCGCTGGAGGGGGCACCGGATATTCAATAAAACAGTCGTGCGCGATGAGTTGTGAGTTGTGGGCAATGGGCTTGATGCGATGAAGAAAGCTCTGGGTTGCGCGCTGATTCTGCTGATGGCTACGGCTGTCGGGACTGGCAATGCCTGCGCGCTTGGGTTGGGGTGTGAGTGCGGCGGTCACTTTCTTCTGGGCAGTCCGCCTGCTGCGCGAGCTCAGGGATATCTGGGCGTCGATCTGCGCGATGTGACGGTAGATCAGCTTGCTGCGTTAAAGCTGAAGGAGGCGCGCGGCGCGGAGATCCTCATGGTGGATCACGACGCGCCGGCTGGCAAGGCGGGTCTGCGCGAGCACGACGTTCTGTTGCGCATCAACGGACAAATACTAGAGGGCGAGGAGCAGACGCGGCGAATGCTACGCGAATCGCCGCCGGGAACCACTATTGTGCTGCTGGTGAGCCGCGACGGGCAGCAGATGACGGTGACGACGCAGACAGCCAATCGCGAGGAGGTCGAGCGTCGTGCGTGGGAACGGCACATGACCGTCCCTGAGCCAGGGTTTGCTGCAACTGACAGTCTGGGCGGCGACTCCTCTGCTACTTCGGCTCGCGGCAATAACTTTTATTTGCCCACGTTGATGAGCCCGTCCTACACCGGGGCGATGTTGGAGACGATCAGCGCGCAGCTTGCGGAGTTTTTCGGCGGTGCGGGCCTGCTGGTGCGCTCGGTCGAGGCCAACTCTCCGGCGGCGGTGGCGGGTTTGCGCGCGGGCGACGTGGTGGTGCGCGTCAACGCGCGCGTGGTGGCCAGCGGCAGCGATTGGACGCGTGCGATCAAGGAAAGCCATGGGCGGCCGCTGACTGTCGTCGTGCTGCGCGAGAGGCGGGAGCAGGCACTGCTGCTGACTCCCGATGCGAAGAGACGATCCAGCTTGGAACGACCTGCGGGTGCGTCGGAGTGTCGGATGGTCGCGCCTGTCGGGGTCTTCTGGACGCCACGCCGCTGAACTTTCTTTAAGTGCGACTTGCTCGCCCGTTTCCCCGTTTGTTCACTCCGAAGCGGTAGTGGTTTAAGGCCAGATGCGCTCGCGGATACACTGGACAGGAGAGGATTCCTGATGAGGTGTACTGCCGCATTCGCACTTGGCTGCATTCTTTGGGCAGCTCCGACGACTCTTATCCGTGCGCAGGCGTTGGACTCGCCGCAGCTTACGCCTGCGGCCAATGCTAACGCTGCGTCGGCTGCGCAGGCACCGACGCTCAGTGCGCGGTCCACGTTGGTGATGGTTCCGGCGTTGGTGCGCAACAAGGCGCACCAGTTGATCTTCACCCTGAAGGCCGACGACTTCGTGCTGACCGACGACGGCATTCCGCAGAAGCTGCGGCTGGAGGAAGACACGGGCGGTGAGCCGCTGGCGCTGGTCGTAGTGCTGGAGGGCGGCGGCGCGGCGGTCGACGAGATCGGGAAGTTTGGCGCGCTGAGTTCGATGCTGGACGTGGTGATTGGCGAGGTGCCGCACAAGGTCGCTGTGGTGGGCTTCGACAGCTCGCCGGTGCTGGTGCAGGACTTCACGCCCAGCAACGATCTGGCGGTACACGCGATTCAGTCGCTGATCGACGACAACAATGGCGACAAGGGCGCGGCGATTCTGGACAGCATTGGTTTTGCGGTTGAGATGCTGCGCAAGCAACCGAAGGACTATCGGCGGGCGATTCTGCTGATTAGCGAGAGCAACGACCACGGCAGCAAGCTGAAGCTGGACGACGCCCTGCGCGAGATCAGCGACACCAACACGGTGATCTACAGCATTGGTTTTTCCAGCGGCAAGGACGAGTTCAAGAACGAGGGCAGCAAGGCGCTGGGATCGGCGACGCCGGGGCCTGCACATGGATGCATGAGCCGCGACCCGAACGACCCGAATGTCGACTTGACGAAGAACCCTGCGCAGCAGGCTTATGGCTGTCTGGAACTGCTGGCACCTCCGCTGGCACTGGCGCGGGCAGCGGCGATTGCGGTCTTTGAGGGCTTGCAAAAGAACATTCCCGAGACGGTGGCGCGGCTGACCGGCGGCGAGTACTTCAAGCTGGGCAATCGGAAGAATCTGGAGCGCGATTTGCAGACGATCTCCAATCACATTCCCAATCGGTATGTGTTGAGCTTCCAGCCGCAGTCGCCGCACGCGGGATTCCATGCCATTGAGCTGCGCGCGCCGGAGTATGTGGGATTGACCGTCTCGGCGCGCAATGGATATTGGGCCGACAGCGCGGGCGCGCCAGCAGCATCAACTTCTTCGCCCGCAACTACTCCTGCGCCCTAGTACTACAGTTGTAACTAAGTGGCAGGGAGCAGGGAGCCTCGTTTTCGGTAGGGGTAGAACTGGGCTAGGAATTGGTGCTGTCTTCGCCAATCAGACCAAAGCAGAAGAGGCTCCAGACGATGCCAGCTGCGCCACAACAACAGCGCAAGCAGATGCCGGATTTCCGGTACTGGCAGGCCCGGCTTGAGACATTATGCTGGCACCTTCTTGACCATTGGCACTGGTCCGCCGTTCCAAGAGAACCGCAAGGTGAGCCCTTTTCTGACATTGGTGACCAGAGCAGGACAGAAGCACGCAAAGCAGGTCCCTGATGGTTGGCGAACGCTGGGATAGACGACTCCCAGTGATCCGTCCGCCAGCAGCCTTTCGGCCAAAATCTGCGATTGCGTATAGCTGTCGGGATCGAGACAAGCCTTGAGCGCCGGGGCTTTGCGCAGATCATGGAAATCTGCGTTGAAGTCGGCTTGATACTCATCGTACGTCATCTCATCGTGGAACCGATTGATCTCTGCCAGTTGCACGCTCTTGTGAAAGGCAACCTCGGCTTGAGCGGTTGAAATGTCGCTTGCTGCATACCATGCTCCGCGTTCGGTCCCATTGAAACGGTTGCCCAACGGATTAGAGTGTGTGAATGCAGCATTGATGATGCTGGCAAATGGAATGCCTACCACTAATTCGCGGGCCTCAATATTAGGTAGGAGCTCGTGATCCGCTAGTAGCCGGTCATTCGTGGCACTGTCAAAGTCAAAGGCGTCCGCGAGGAGGGCCCCGTCCGCGAGCCGTGTCAAAACACTGCTTTCACCGATGTTGTATTTGGAAGGGATGAGACGACTGGTGTCCTGCGTATGGATTCGAGTGACCGAAGGCAATCCGTCGTTGTCTTTCGGTCCTCGCACTATTTCTGGTTTTCTGCTGGTCAAATGCCCCCTCGTCGGGCGTCGAGAAGCCGGCGCACGGTTTGCATGGCCGTCACTCCTCCTTTGATCATGTAAACGAGGGGGGTTGAGCCGTTGAAGATGCGGTTTGAATTGGGAAGCTGGATCCATTCGTCGGCAAGTTCTTCCCCATGAAGGATATTGAGTGCTTTGAAGATTCCAATGAGGTAGGAGACCCTTTGCAGCCTGTCCGTATCTAACAGACGGCCTTCGGGCTTCTTCTTCATCGCGTAGTATGGTCCATTCGTGACCCCGCCCAGGAGGAGTCGAGCGTCTTCATCGCGGATCTTCCAGATGTCAACCATCTTGAAAAACAGCTTGAGCGCAGATGGGCTCAGCCGCTTTCTCACCTCTTTGGATGTGAGATCGACAATCGGCGGCGGGGAATAACGGGACATTGGATATGATAGGGTCGCCATAGTTCTCCTGATTAGGAGATTATATGCTCCTGTTTATCTGCAACGTCAATACCGAGGATGTAATCTCCGATACAGGCTGTGAGTCTATATAAACAACGTTTTCTCTTCCTCTGTAAATTGAGCGCCTGCGGCCTCGAAGATCGGTGGGACGGCGCAACAATAGAGCGTTTTCGGTAATGGGGTAGACCGTCGTGGTGCGAGCAAAAAGCAGATTCCCTCCGGGAATGACAAACAAAGAAACTACGGAATATCAAACAAAGAGGCTGTGGAATGACAAACAAAGAGGCTGCGGAATGACAAACAATGTGGCTACGGAATGACAAACAAATTGCTCGATGGCCGTTACGGAAAATTCTTACACAATGCGAGCGCTTAGTGGAGTTGGTAGGGGGTGGCGGGGATCGGGACTGGATCGGGGAGTTTGGGTGGGGCGACGGCGGTGGCTCCGGTGAGGCCGGTGCCAGTGACGTTGGCGATGGAGAGCAGCGGGCCGGTGAAGCCAGTGACGTTGATCGCTTCGATGCGGGCATTGTTGACGTTGGCGAGGGTGATGGCTTTGCCGCAGGTGCCGGTGATGTTGGCGAGCGTGAGGCCTTCGAGCGGCTTGTGCGGGTGGATGGCGCTGGCGTTGACCAGCGTCGGCACATCGGTGACGCGGACGTTGGAGAAGCGAAAGTTGCGGATGGTGGGGATGCCCTCGTCGCCGGGAACGTCGAACTCGTCGTGCTTGCCGCTGTCGAGCATGTTGATGCGCAGGAAGCCTGCCTGCATGCCGGAGACGTCGAGGTCGTCGGCACTGATGTCTTCGATGAAGGCACCGCGACCGGGGCGACTCTTGATGTAGATGGCGTGGGAGCGAGCGCCGAGGAACTTGCAATGCTCGATGCGCGCATTGCGGATGCCGCCGGAGGTCTCCGAGCCGATACCGATGCAGGCGAAGCTGGAATCGACGAACGAACAGCGGGTGATGAGCACGTCCTCGGTGGTGCGCATCAGGGTGAAGGCTTCGGCGCCGCGACCGCTCTTTAGCGAGATGCAGTCGTCGGCGGTGTGAAAGTCGCAGCCGTCGATGACGACGTGCTGGCAGGAGTCGACGTCGATGCCATCGGCTCCGCTGTTGATGACGAGATTTTTGAAGGTGATGTTTTCGCAGTAGGTGGGATGGATCGACCACATGCCGAATTGCTGGGTGAAGCAGTCTTCAACGCGGACGTTTTTGCAGTTAATGAACTCGATGAGCGCGGGCAGGCGGAGGTTGCTGGGCCGCTCGATGCGACCCTTGATGGCGGGGTTGCCGATGATCTTGCCCGGGCCAACGATGCCGATGTTTTCCGCGTCGGTGGCGGAGATGAAGCCGATGTAGCCCTTGATCCAGCGGCCTTCCCAACGGATCTGGGCAAGCGGGTAGTCGGCCATGTCGGGCGAGCCGTTGAGGGTGGCGCCTTCCTCGATGCGCAGGCAGACGCCCGAGCGAAGAGCCAGCGCGCCGGTGAGGTAATCGCCCGCAGGAACAACGACCTCGCCACCGCCAAGGACCGAGCAGCGCTCGATGGTCAACTGAATTGCCAGCGTGTCTTTGGTCTTGCCGTCGCCAGTGGCACCGAAGTCTCGGATGCTGAGCTTGAGCGACGGACGCGTGGGCGGCTCCGGTGCGTGAGTCTTGTTCTGCGACTGGATTGTGGCATGCGTTTGGGCCTCGGCAAAGTTACCCAACGCGGCGACAGCAGGCGCAGCAAGCAGCGTCTGTGTGGCAGACTTCAGAAAGCTGCGACGTTCGATCAGTCGGCGATTCATCTCATGCCATCCTTGCGGGAAAATTTCCTGCGCATCAACAGTATCAGGCTCGTAGGCTGCCTGGCTGGGGGCGCACCACACTCCGATTGAAACTGCCAAGCAAGTTCTCCGGTATGTCGCGAAGGGATCTTCGCCGAAGGCTTGGCCAGCGTGTGGCCATCATAGGGATTTCCTTTGAAGCTCTTTGCGCCAACGAACCATCCACCCCGGCTGCTTACCGCAACGCTGACCTTGTTGCCGAACTCATACGGCTTACCGGCCTTACCTTTGGCGATGCACTCGACTTCGGGTTGCTATAGCCACCCACGGGATTACCGCCTGTGCGTCTCAGTTCGAACACCAGTTCTGCAATCGCTGAATCGGCCTTGGCAAGCGCTATGCCCGACAGACACCTAGAACCAGGTCTTTGCCCGGTAGCTCGTGTACTCCTCGCCGAAGGCTTCGGCCAACACGCGAGATTCCTTGCGGGCGCGCAGGATTTGTATGGGGATCGCCACGACCGGAAGCAACAGAATCCACCACTGCCCCGACACCATCGCCGCGCCGACAAACAAGAACTCCGCAAACACGTAGATGGGGTTGCGAATGCGCGAGTAGAGCCCGGTGGTCACCAGCTTGGTTGCCTTCGCCTGCACGGAGAACGCCGCGCCAAGCTGTACGCGCGCCACAACGATGAGCACTAACGCCACCGCGGCAATCGCCGCGCCCGCGATCTTCACTCCGTCCCACGCCACGCTCGACGCGTGCATCGAGGCCCATATCACTCCGATTAAAATCATCGCCAACGTAACCAGATTCAGCCGCATCGTCTCCATCCTTTCACTGCGAAACTGCGGGGGCCCAAGTCCACCCCTCCACCTTATACTCAGAATCGAGCGGCATCGCGAGGCTGGCAAACTCTTTGCGCCGAGACACCATCACCATGCAGCTGACCAGCGCGTCGAAGGCGTCTTCGCTGGCTCGCGCGCGCTGCATCACTGCGCGAGAGAGTGCAGCGTAGGCCGCGTCCTCCCGGCGCTTTGCCAACAGATAAGCAGCTCGCGCCTCCGCATTCGACTTCCGCACCGGCCCCGTGTTCAGCCGCGTGTACATCTCGACGATCAGCGGGCGGGCGTCTTTTAGCGCGGGCGAGTCAAAGGGCCACACGGCAAAGCCCGCCTCGCGCAGCCGCCGCAGCACAGGCATTCCGCGCACGGAGGCCGTGCCCACGCTGCCCGCTCCGCCGATCTGGAAGACGCTCTTCGGGCCGATTCCCCGCACCCGCGCCGCGCGTTCTGCCTCTGGAATTAGTGCCGCCAGCTTGCAGTCGATGTCGGTGGCGCGCAACATTCGATGCAGCCGGTCGCCGCAGAACTCCGCGGGCTTGGGGTGCTTGCCCCAAAAGCGCTGGTCCTCGCACCCTGCTGCCAACCACCGCTCGCCGTGGCCTCGCTCGACCAGATCCCAGAAGGCTGGCGCGTCCGCGCAGCCCAGCTCGTCGCGCACAAACCACGCGGGAAAGCTGAAGCAGAAGTCGAAGCCAACGACCATGCGCGGCGTCTCCTGTGACAGCTCGATCAGCCAATCGCAGAACTCTGCGCGCGTCCGCCCACCTTCCAAAGTAACTAGCCCGCCGTCGACCTTTCCTGTGGGCGAAGCCGTCCAGATGCCTGCCCAGATCTTTCGCCGCTGCCCTGCCGCGCTGCGGTCGCCCGACCAATCGGCCGCGACCACGCGCTCTACATCATCTTTATGGAGGCCGCGACAAATTGCGCGAGTTGCCACTACTCTTCCACCTCAAACTCCTCGACTGTAACGCCCCACTCGCGCAGCACTTTGAAGACGGTCGACGCCGAGAAGCCCGCGCGCAGCAGGCGGCCCATTACACGCGCCGACTCCTGCTTGATCTTCTCGCCTGCGGGCTGCTTCATTCGCTTGCGCGCGATGTACTGCCGCGCTAACGTCACCTCGTCGACGCCCTCGTAAGCCGCGCCAATCGCCGCGCCTACCGTCTCTGCGGCGACGCCCTTGGCGGCCAAGTCTTGCTGCACACGTCGCCGCCCGAACTTCTCACCCTCTTTGCGCAGACGCGTGTAGTCGGCGGCAAAGCGCACGTCGCTGAGGTAGTTCAGCTTCTTCAGGCGAGCGACGACGGCGTCCATCGCTCGCTCGCCCTCGTCGCCCGGAACCGCGCGGCGCTGCATTAGGCGACGCAGCTCGCGCTCGGTCCTCATGCGGCTGGCCAGCATCCGCACGGCGTACTCCATCAAGCCCGCCTCACCCACCGGCTCCCGCTTTTTCGCCTGCTTGAAGGGCATCCCACGCCTCTTTGTTTGTCATTCCCGAAGGGAATCTGCTTCTATCCGTTGCCGGTTCTCATTGTCATCTTGAGCGAAGCAACTTGCTCCAGCGAGTGCGCAGTCGAAGAACCTGCGCTTGCTCGGACCTCGCCTACTTCTCCGCGAACTTGTTGGTCTTGGTCCAGCGATCACACCAGTCGCTGATCGTCTGGTACCAGAGCTGCGAGTTCTGCGGCTTCAGCACCCAGTGGCCCTCGTCGGGGAAATAGAGGAAGCGCGCAGGCACGCCCTGACGTTGCAACGCCGTGTACAGCTCGAAGCCCTGCGACACGTCCAGCCGGTAATCCCGCTGCGAATGAATGATGAGCGTCGGCGTCTTGGCGTTCTCAATCGAGCGCAGCGCTGACCACTTGCGGAAGGGATCTTGATCGGCAGGCAGCGACTGGTAGCGCCACGGCGTTGCGATGTGTCCCTCGCCCTTGCCCGCGCCGGCGAATCCGTCCCATCCGGCGGGGAAGTCCTCCGGGCGGCGGAACTCCCACTCGTTGAACCACATCTCCTCGGTGGTACCGTAAGCGCTGACCGGGTCGGCCATTCCGTCGTGGGTGACGATGCACTTGAAGCGGTCGTTGTGGGTCAGAATCCAGTCGGCCATGAAGCCGCCATAGCTCGCACCCAGCGCACACTCGCGCGTCTTGTCGATGAAGGGGTAATGCGCCTCGGCGTAGTCGAGACCCTTCATCAGGTCAACGTATGCGCGCCCGCCCCAATCGCCGCTCACCTCGTCGACGAACTTCTGCCCATAGCCGGTCGAGCCGCGTCGATTGATCTGAACCACGACATATCCGCTGGCCGCCATCAACTGCGCGTTCCACCGATAGCTCCACGCATCGCCGAAGGCCGTCTGAGGCCCTCCGTGCATGACAAACTTCACCGGGTATTTCTTAGCCGCATCAAAGTTCGGCGGCTTCACTATGAAGCCCTGAACCTTCGTCCCCTCCGCCCCCTCAAACCAGAACGGCTCCAACTTCGCAAGATCCAGATGCGAAAGTAGCGCATCATTGACGTGAGTCAACTGAGTCATTTGGCCATGGACAAGCTTCACGATCTCCGTTGGCTGATTGACCAGCATGTGACTCGCGACAATATCGTCACCGTGCGTACTCAGCTCCGAGAACTCACCATCCTTCGACAAAATTCGCTGCTCAAGTTCCCCGCCAGTTTGAATTGCGCGAATTACCTCCGCTCCTTTGTCCGCAGAGGCGAACAGAATGAGGCTGGGAGTATCCCAAGTGAATTCATCTACCCAAAGATCGAATTGCGGATGCACCCATGTTGAGGTCAACTCCTTGATCGTCTTTTTCTCGCGGTCGAAGAGCATTAGGCGAAAGCGATCTGACTCGAAGCCATTCCGGGCTTGCGAGCGGAACGCAAGATACTTTCCATCGGGCGAGTAGGCTGGGGCGTCATCGCTCCCGGGCGAGGTCGAGACCTTCACGGCCTTTGCTCCCGGCTCGTCTAGCCGCAGGGAGAAGACATCGTTATTCGTCGAAGTCGCCGGAACCTTGTCGATGTTCGTCACATAGGCGATCTCCCGCGAGTCGGCAGACCACGCATACTCCAGCGGCCCACCCAGCATCCACGTCGGTGTCTCCGCATCCCCTACCGCGCTCGCCGGAGTCACATCGCGCGGATTCGCGCCGTCGAGTGAAAAGTCAGCCTCGATGATGTGTGTCCGCTTCAGTCCGGTGTACTGATCCCAGTGGCGATAGAGCAGCGAATCCCAGACCTGCCCCTTCACCGGACTGGCAGCAGCCGCGTCGTCCTTAGCCTTGTTGCAGGCATCTTCCTCGGCCCAAGAAGCTGGCTCCGCTCCTGCAAACTCACTCCCACCACGATTGTCATTCTGAGCGGAGCGAAGAATCCCCGCATTTGCACTTGCCTTTGCAGCTCCCGCCTTCACGCTGCACTCGGGATAGACCTGCGTGGTGAACAGGAAGTGCCGCGAGTCGGGCGACCAAATCGCCCCATCGGCGTCTCCGCTGACCGCCGTCAACGTCCGCCCCACACCAATCGTGCCGGTCGCCTCATCCCAAGGCGCAATCGTAATGCGGCTCACGGGATCGTCCTTGCTCGGCGCGCCGGTGTAGGAGACGAACTTGCCGTCGGGCGAGAAGCGCCCGAACGACTCGCCGCTGTTCGAGGTCACCTGCCGCTCGTGCCCGCCACCAATCGGCACCACCCACAGGTGGTTGACCTTGGCGTTCTTCTCCAGCGAGACATCAGTGACGGAGAACAGGACCCACTTGCCCGAGGGCGAGATCTGCGGATCGCCGACGCGCTTGATCGCCATCAGGTCGGCGAAGGTCATCGGGCGCTTGGCCGCAGATGCAGCAGCTTGGGCTGCTCCCGTTGCCTGCCCTGTCGTCTGTCCGGTGGCAACCTGTCCCTGAGCCGACATCACTCCGGCCCACACTAATGCAACTCCAACTGCGCGCAACTGCGAGGAAATCTCCATCGCGTCAGTCTACATCAAGTTAAGTTGAGATTCATCCAGCCGCACTCTGAGACTGCATCTTCGCCGCAACGATGTCTGGAACATTTACGGGGATGATTATCCAGTTCGAGCAGTTCTCCCTATAGCGTAGAGTGTTGCGGCACGAGCTAAATACGGGGATTCTTCGCTGCGCTCAGAATGACACTCATTAAATTCTCTATAGCGACAGGAGAACTGCTCTAGCTCCGGTGCTCATACTGCAAGAGCCAATATCGAGCGGATGCGCGGGCGTGGCCCTATAGAACGGGCCTTCAGCCCTTGATTTTCCGCTCCCGAGTCTTCATGGGGCTGCGCCCCATGCTGGTATAGGGCTCGCCGTTGGCGTTTTTCGGTCGTGCCTGAGCAAACTGGACCATCATTTTTCGGTAATGATGCAGGCCGTTGTGGAGCGAGAGAAAGCAGGTTCCTTCGCTTCACTTCGGAATGACAAACTTCACTTCGGAATGGCAAACAATATGGCGACGGAATAACAAACGATGAAGCGGCAGGATTGAAGTCCCGCCCATGCAAAACAAGGGCTTGTGCAGAGGTGCCCTAAAAACGGGTGGGCGTGGCGCGGCTGGCTTGAGCTAAGAACTTCTTCTTCCACTCCGAGCCAGAGTGCTTTTCCGCCAGTGCAACGACGATGTGTTTCGGCTGGATGCCAAGATCGCGATTGCGGCCAAGCCCTTGCAGGCAGGAGGGGCAGTTGGTCAGCACCGTCGCCTTTTCCCCTTGCAAGACTTGTTTGAACGCCTCGCGCTTGCGGTGCAGCATGGAATCGGTGATGTCGGGCCGCGAGAGCGATAGGGTCCCGGCCTCCGAGCAGCAATGCGGCACCGAGGTCACGCCGTCAAAGCCGCCCAGTTTGTTGAGCACTCCGGTCGCCTTGCCGTCGAGCGAGTCGTGGCAGGGCGCGTGGTAAAGGTATCGGTCGCCCTCGCTGGAAAGATGCAGGCCACGCTCCAGCAAGTAGGCCCCCACATCCACAATGCGCTTGAAGAGCTTGGGCGTATCCATGGCAACTAGGCCCTCGCGGCAGGTTCCGCAGGTGACGACGCAGGCATCGAAATCGAGGTAGCCAAACATCTCTCGGATTTGAGTGAACAGGATCGAATCGCGCAGGACGTTGCGCGAGTACTGCGCGGTCTTGGCGTTGACGTGCGCCGGGAATCCGCAGCAGAGAAAGGGCGGCGGCAGAACGATGCGGGTGCCCATCTCCAGCAGCATGTGAATCGTTGCCATGGAGACGTCCGAGAAGAGACGCTCGGAGCCGCAGCCTGGGAAGTAGAAGACCGTCTTCTGCTCCTGCTCTGCGGGGTCCACCGGCTCGAAGACCAGCGCCTGATCCGGCTCGCAGGCTGGCAGAACGTCGCGCAGTGTCTGGTTGGGATAGGCGGGAAGCGAGGAACTCAGCATTTGGAGCGGGTAAAACTGGGAGCTTCCGTTGACCGGCTGGAAGGGTGCAGCCAGCTTGCTGGCAAGGCGCTGCGCCGTTCCTCCTGCTTGAATTACCGTGGCTCGGAAGAGGGTGTTGAAGGCCGGAGAGTGGCTGTCCAAATAGCGCAGCGTGAGCTTGGTCGCAAGCGGCGTGTGCTTGTCGCCGGAGCTACTGAGAATCTCACGCTCCAGCACCGAGACTTCTCCGGTATCAATATCAACAGGGCAGACCGGCAGGCATTTGTGGCAGATCGTGCAGTGGTCGGCAATCTCCTCCAGCTTGGGTAGCAGCTCAAAGCGGGTGGAGAGCTTTCTCTGTGCGTCATAGAGCAGCGCCTCAATCAGCGATCCGATGGCAAGATTCTTGTTGCGCGGATGATAGAACATGCCGCGCGCGGGATAGAAGACGCAGCAGTTCGGCTTGCATTTGCCACAGCGAACGCAGTGGGAGATCTTGTGCGAGAGCTCCTCCAACTGCCCGTGCTGAAGGATGCGCGCCTCCAACTCCAGCAGGTTGAACGAGGGCGTGAAGATGTGGTCGAGCGCCTCGTAATCCTCCAGCTTGCCGGGATTCATCAGGCCGTCGGGATCCACCTGACGACGGTAGGCCGTTAGCTCGGCGATGCGCTCCGGCTCCAGATACTTCAGCTTGGTGATGCCGATGCCGTGTTCGCCGGAGACGACGCCGCCGAGAGAGATGACCTTCGCCATGACCTCGTCGATCCGGTGGTCGGCGCGCCGCAACATCTGCCGGTCGTTGGAGAGCACCGGCACGTTGACATGCACATTGCCATCGCCGGCGTGCATGTGGGTGGCCAGCACGATGCGGCGGTCGCGCACTTCCTGGTAGGCGCGGTCCAGAGCCGCCAGCAACGCCGGATAGCCGCGTACCAGC
>Ga0182011_10003434_pt1 | contig 12990 bp, 8 predicted proteins | sample 711E1DmetaG_FD_120481 | JGI IMG/M metagenome (GOLD analysis project Ga0182011, IMG submission 120481) | Permafrost microbial communities from Stordalen Mire, Sweden - 711E1D metaG | ecosystem: Environmental > Terrestrial > Soil > Wetlands > Permafrost | place: Sweden: Stordalen | collected... | reverse complement strand
GTATTGGCTGCTCGCGGGGAGCGTGAGGTACACGCGGAGCTTCCCGATGGACGCCGGTGCTATCTGCCGTTGGTCTGGACGGATCGCCACCCGCGGCGGGTGGCAGAGATGGTGGGTGGGGTGCCGGTTCGGTTGACCGTGACGGGAGTGCGCTCGCTGGCGGTCTGGATTTCGGATAGGAGGAAAGACCGACAAAAACTTGACTCGGCAGATCGAGACGCCGAGAAGAGCCACGATGAGATCGTCGAGCGGCCTGCAGCGGCTGTTGCCGTGGTGGGGGAAGCTCGCGCATCGGGCATTGAGCGCGCAGCTCGTCGAAGAAAGCGGAGGCAAGGGCAGTGAGGAACAAGCTCGCGACGAATCAGTTGGAGCGTCGAGCATGTGTGTACGTGCGCCAGTCGACCGCGATGCAGGTGCACGAGCATGTCGAGTCGACAAAACGCCAATATGCCCTGGTCGATCGAGCCGTCGGACTGGGTTGGTCGCGTGATGATGTCGAGGTCATCGACGAGGATCAGGGCAAGAGCGGAGCCAGCGCCGACGAACGCGCGGGCTTCGTCCGCCTCGCGGATTCTGTCGGACACGGTGAAGTGGGAGCGATCCTGGCAGTCGAGGTATCGCGTTTGGCAAGGTCGTCGATGGACTGGCAGCGGCTGCTTTCCTTGTGCGCGGTGACCGGCGTCGTCGTGATCGACGAGCAAGGCATTTACGACCCGGCCGATCACGATGACCGGCTCCTGCTCGACCTCAAGGGAACGATGTCGGAAGCCGAGTTGCATTGGCTTCGGCTTCGCCTCGTCGGAGGCCGGCTCAACAAGGCCAGGCGCGGCGCCTTGCACATGACACCTCCGATCGGGTACGTGTGGCGAGATGATCGATTTGCGCTCGATCCCAACGAGTCGGTTCAGCGAGCGGTTCGCCTGGTGATTGAGCGGTTATCGATCGAACCGAGTCTCTGTGCCGTCGTCCGATGGGCACACGAGAGTGGCCTCAAGTTTCCGCGGCGCGTGGGAGCTACCGACGGCACTGGGGAGGTGCAGTGGGGAGATCTTACGGTGGGACGCTTGAGTTCAATCTTGCACAACCCGATCTACGCAGGTACATACGCATACGGTCGTCGCCAGAAGGCTCAGGTCGTCGTCGATGGAGAAATCCGGTCTTGTCGAAAACGGCTTGCCGAGCGTGAATGGGCGGTGCGAATCGTCGATGCGCACCCGGCATATATCGATTGGGAAACGTTCGTGTCCAACCAAGAGCGAGTACGGAAGAACCAGGCCCGCATGCATGGGGCGATAGGCGGAGCGGCGCCGAAAGAAGGGCACGCGTTGCTCGCAGGAATCGTGATCTGCGGACGATGCGGCAGTCGGATGCGTGTCAACTACACCTCGCACGATCGGGTCAGCTGGCGCTACGTCTGCGTCGGGAACACGGACAAACGCGAGAGCACTTGCTGGTCCGTGAATGGTGAGGCAATCGACAACATGGTCGAGAAACTCTTTCTCTCGACGATGGTGCCCGAAGAGATCGATCTGACGATCGCTGTCGAGCAGGAGGCGAGCAGTCAGGCGCGGTCTCTGGAAGGGCAGTGGCAGGCACGACTCGAACAGGCGCGATACGAAGCGAGGCGCGCCGAGCGGCGCTACAAGGCGGTCGATCCCGACAATCGCGTGGTGGCGCGTACGCTCGAGCGCGAGTGGGAGGTGCGGTTGCAGGATCTAGAGGATGTGGAAAGGCAATATGCCGATGCACGGCGTGCCTGTCGTGTGGATCTTGGTGATCGCGATCGCGCAGCGTTGCGAGACATCGCAGGTGATCTGCCGGCGGTTTGGCGGGCCCCCACTACGAGCGCGGCCGATCGCAAGGCGATGTTGCGGTTGGTCATCGAGATGATCAGCCTCGAGCCGATCGAGATTCCCGTGCGCAGCACACGCGTGAGCGTCCAGTGGTGCAGTGGAGCGGTTGACGAACGCAGGGTCGAGCGACCTCCGTACCCCGTCGCGTCTCCACGTCCGACCGAGCTGCTCGATCGTATTCGTACGATGCTCGATGAAGGCCTGAGCAACGCGCAGATCGCACAACGGCTCAACGATGAGGGTCTGCGGACGGCGAAACTCAACCGATGGAGCCCTTGGTCCGTGGCGCATGTGCGGCAGAACCACAATCTCCGTCGAGCGCGGCCGCATCGCTTCGCGTTTCTTCCTGACCGTCATCCCGAAACCGGGCGTTACTCGATACCCGGCGCAGCACGACGTTTCGGAGTGACCACCAACCAGGTCAAGCAGTGGGTGCGGCGGGGTCTCGTCGCAGTCCACCGTGAACGCTACGGCCGCTACGACAACGCTTGGTGGCTGGATATCGATGAAGCCCGCGCTGCCGAGTTCGAACGCCTCGCACACCGGTACGAAGCGAAGTAAACCCACGCCTCAAAGACTCATCGGCGCTCGCACCCAGTACATACAAGGAGCCGCACTTTGAACGTACCTACTCCGGGCGCATGAAGAAGCGGCGCTCGGAACAGCGACGCGTGATCATGTAGCGGCGGCCTGGGACGATGGCGCGGGGAAGGGACATGCCGAGATTGTCGGCAATCGCGATATGCAAGTTGCTTGCCGCGGGCAAATATTCGGTACCAATCGCATTGGAAGATCCAGACGCCGGCCCGCAACATCGTGGGCATCTGTAGCGGATCTCACGAGAAAATGGTCGACCTTGGTGAGGTATTTTCCAGGCTCCACACGCCCCTCGCCGCCGCGTACCGCGGCCCGATGTTCAAGATGCCAACCGGTGTTGCAGCCCTTGTCGTAACCCACCGTGGCAACCCCAAGTCAATTTCCTAGCGCGACACCGGCCCTTTGCAGGGCGGGCACTCGGTTGGCGATCCACAATTCCGCCATCATGTCAGTGAGGTGTCCGATGCCAGCAATCGAATCCAGGGGGTCATTCCCGTTCCCAACACGACGGCTCGGCTGCAATGGGGTCTTCTGCTTCCTCGCGGTTTTTCTTTGGGGCTGCTCGGATCCGATTCGCGGGACGGGTAGCTTCGACGCATCGAACTTGGTTCCCAACATGTGCCCATCGACGATGCCCGGTACTGGCACACGCTGTGTCTCTGCGGGCGAAACATGTGCGTACGGCGGCTGCACTGCCTGTGTTTGCGTGTCGGATGGTACTTGGGTTTGCACAGGAGGCCCAGGCGATTGTGCGTCGTGCCCAACCACGGTCACTGCAGACTCGCCGTGCAGCAGGAATGGGCTAACCTGCGTTCGCTGGGCCTTTTGCGGAGGCGAGTGCTCTTGCGACGGGACCGCCTGGTCTTGCGCGCCGTGCGGCGGTGGCGCATGTGGAGGTTCGGCTTGCTCTTCTTCGCCCTCCTGTCCAAGTACGATGCCCAACGATGGGGAGACGTGCGGGGCTCCAGGCAACTCCTGCGTTTACGAATGGCCAGCGGGCTGCGTGAAGGCAACTTGCTCATGCGCTGTCGCAGGCTGGTCGTGTTCCTATGGAAACTACTGCCAGGACGCCGGGCAATGATGTTGCACACCCACGTCCCGTGCCCATTGCCGACCGTTGCGGTTTCGTCCTCCAGCTCAACCGTCCGCACCGCGTTCAGTTCAACTACTGAGTCATCGTGTCTTTCCCGCTTCGCCGCCTGCGCTGTTGATGGCTGGGGTCGGGGCGGTCGCGGCGGCCTGGGTGACAGTCGCGTGTGGGCGCGACGGCCGGTGCACGAAGAACGGGCGCGCGGCGATCCAGCCCACTAAGGCCGTGGCGGTGACCACCGCGATCGTCTTCCACCACAGGCTGCCGTCGTTGAGGTTCGGGCTGGGGACGATGGTCGTAGAGGAGGGCGCCTTGAACCCCGCCAGGGTGCTCGAGATAGTGCGCGCTTCTTCCAGGGCCGCGAGCAAGACTTTCTTGAGGTCGTCGGCCGAGGCCGGCCGCCGGGCTGGGTCCCGAGCCAGGCACCGCATGACGAGGGCTTCGAGGTCGTTGGGTAGATCGGAACGATAGTGGCGAAGCGGGGTGGGGTCCTCGGTCAGCTTGCGCTGCCACACGTCTTGTACGTTGCTGCCCTCGATGGGGCAGTGCCCTCCGCTCAGCATGAAGTAGAGCAGTCCACCTACAGCGTAGATGTCGGCGCGAAAGTCGACCACGCCGCCCCCGCCGATCTGTTCAGGCGCCATGAAACGGGGTGTGCCCACCGCGGCGTCGGGGACGGTCACAGTGACGCCGCCTTCCTCGCGCAGAAACTTTGCGACGCCGAAATCCAAGACCTTGACCAGATCGCCCTGCTCATCGGATGCCCGCATCAGCATGACATTGGAGGGCTTGAGATCGCGGTGAATGATGCCCGCCCGGTGTGCCGCCTCGAGCGCCCGGCAGACCTGAACCGCGACGAGCAGCGTCCGTTCCACGGCCATCGGTCCGTCGCGCCTTATCAGCGCCTCCAGGTCGACGCCGTCGACAAACTCCATGACGAAGAAGAAATCGCCCTCTTCAGTCGTCCCGCAGTCGGTCACATCCACCACGTTGGGATGGCCAATCTGCGACGGCGCGAGGGCCTCGCGCTGAAAACGGCGGGCCAATTCACTCTTCCGCCGTTCCGCGCGACGAGGGATCTTGATGGCCACGCGCTTGCCGATGCCCGTGTGATGGCCTTCGTAGACGCGCCCCATGGCGCCTTCACCGATGCGCCGGCGCACGTGGTAGCGATCACCCAGCACCGTGCCGACCAAGGGATCGGTTTCGTTGGACGCGCTGTCGGACGCCTCCAGCGGCGGAACCTGCGCGCCCAACGCGGCGGTGCGCTGGAGCAGTTCACGCTGCTCGGCCGTCTCGGCTCGCATCTCGGCGTCGAAGAGTTGGGCAATGAAGGTGGCGGCTGCCAGCTTGCCGCCTCCGTCGCGTGGCATCTCGGCAAACAGCGCCGCGCTCATCTCCTCGCCGGTGGCAAAGCGCTCGGCCGGATTCCAGGCCAAAGCCTTGCCCACCACCTCGTCCAATTTGGTGGACAGTGCGTCGTTGAGGGTGGAGGGTGCCAGGATTTTCTGGTCGGGCTGGCGCGATTGGGTGGCCGGGAAGAGCTGCCGTCCGGTAAGCAGCTCCCACAGGATAATGCCCGCGGAAAAGAGATCGCTGCGGTGATCGACGGGCTTGCCCAGGTACTGCTCGGGCGACATGTAGCTGACCTTGCCCCAGTTGGTGCCGGCCGCGGTCTGGGCCACTTTGTCGTTCCACTGGGCCAAGCCGAAGTCGATGAGCTTGAGCCCGCCGGTGTAGGTCAGCATCAGATTGGAAGGCGAGATGTCGCGGTGGACGAGGTTCATGCCCTCCAGCCGATGCGCGTAGCCGAGCGCCGCCACCAACTCGCCGATCAGGTAGATGGCCACTCCCGTGGGGAAGCCGGTGTGTTTGACGGCGCAGCGGTTCCATGCCTCGGTGATGGTCTTGCCCGGCACGTACTCCATGGCGAGAAAGCCCTGGCGATCTTGCAGGCCGAAGTCAAAGACGTAGACCAGGTTCTCGTGCGACAGCTTGGTCACCACCTTGGCCTCGTCGAGAAAACGCTGGGTCATTTCCTCGGCGTGGCGGCCGGCCTGGAAGCTGCGCAGGATCTTCAGCGCGCATACGCGCTCGACGCCGGCCTGGCCGGTCAAGGCCATGAACACGCGGCCCATGCCGCCGTGGCCCAGTTCCTTGAGCAGGACGTAGCGCGGCCCGAAGCGGCGGGGAAAGCGCGATGGGTCCTGCGGTTCGATGTTCGAGGTTGGGGACACGGGATGCGCCTAGACTGTACCCGTTCCGCGAGATTGCGGGTACTTCAGTTCTATTCCTCCTGCAACCGTTCGGGTGGCACCAAGGGGCTGGGCGTGCCGGTGACCAGCAACCACAATTGGTGCGCGGCCCGGGTCACCCCGATGTGGAACAAGTGGCGGGATTCATCGTCGCTACCGTAGCTGCTGGCGTTGGTGTCCAGCATCACGACATAGTCGAATTCCAGACCCTTCACCTGGCGCACGTCGGTGACGTCGACGCCCGGTCGAAAGGTGAACTCCTGGGCGCGCACGCGACGCAGGGCCGGCACCTCGGCTCGGCGCAGGCCGTCGAAGGTGCGATCTGCCTGCTCGGGGTAGCGGGCCAGCAGGGCCACCGTGGCCCGCGGCTCGCGAACCAGGAGATCGCGCAGCGCTTCGGCCAGAAAGGCCACGGCTGCGCCCACGGCGGAGAAACGAAAGGCCTCAACCGGGGCGCCTCGTCGTTTGGCCTCCGCCGGCACGTCGATGGGCAAGGGCCCCATGGCAAAGCGGGCCAGTTCCAGGATCTCGCAGGTCGACCGGTAGGCGATGCGCAGGGGCTCGATGGCCACATGGTCCAGGCCCAGATGCGACAGGACCGCCCGCCAGTCGCCGAATCCGTTGTCCAGAAACAGCTTCTGTGCGGTGTCGCCCGCCAGGGTCAGCGAGGGGAGCCGGCGCGTCGGACCGGAGCGGGTCTGCCCGATCAGTGCGGCCAGCTTCATGGGCGAGAGATCCTGGGCCTCGTCGACGAAGAGATGGGCCAGGGGGTTTTCCACCGGCCGCACGAGCTGATTGGCCCGCACCAGGATGGCCAGGTCGTCGGCGTCGAGCAGGGGTTGGTCGTCCTCGGTGCGCTGGCCGTCGATTCCAATCTCACCGCGCACGTTCTCGTCGTCGTCCACCTCGTCGCGCTCGCTTTCGAAGCGCCGCACGCCCTCGGGCAGATCCGCATCCACGGTCTTTGCACGAGGCCCCTCGGAAAGTCCAATGGCCGCCCACGCGCCGGGCGCCGCCAGATCTTCTCCTTCGTCCCGGCGCCGGGACCGTCGCGGCGCATGCCTCTTTTCGGCCGCACGATCGCGCGGATCCAGGCCGACAATGGCCTGCACGCGCGTAACCATGATCCGGTGCGCCTCCAGGATGTCGGCTTCTGACACCGGCATCTCGGGATCGTTGCGCAGCAAGGAGAGCAGCAGGCCGCGGTCAGTGAGCAAGTCGGCCCACAGCTCCACCGCCGCGCGCGAGCCGCGCTTGGCCTTGCGGGCTGCGGCCTTGCGCTCCAGCTCGTGCAGCAGGGCCGGATGACTCTTCACGCGGGTGACCGCGGGCACCACGTCCTGCGTGAGGGTGGCGTGGATCCAGGGGATCGCCTTGTGCAGCTCGCGCTCGGCCCATTCGTCAAAGGTCACCACTCGCACGCCCGGCAGACCCAGGGCCGGCAGCACCTGGCCGATGTACGCGGCCAGACCCACGCCTTGCGTGACCACCACCATGCGCTTGGCCGGGAAGCGATCGGGAAAGGCGAAACCCAGGTAGGCGAGGCGGTGCAGTCCGATGGTGGTCTTGCCGCTGCCTGCGCCGCCTTGGATCACGACCACACCTGAATGCGGGGCCGTCATGATCTCGAACTGGCGCGGATCGATGAGCGCCGCGATCTCGGGCAGGTGCCGGTCCAGCCGTTGCTCGTCCTCGCGCGCAGCCCCCAGCATCCCGCGGCGGGGAACAGGCCGGGTGGCGGTTCGTTCGCCGCCTGCCAGTTCGCGCAGGGGAGCGTCTGTGCGCTGCCAGATCGCGGGGGACCCGTCCTGGCCCGGGAGCCGTCGCTTGACCCAGATCCCCTGCGGGCAGGCGATGCGCAGAAGCGTTCCATCCTGGATGGTCACGGTACGCCGGACCAGGATATCGCCCTCCACCTCGCGCTCGCCGAAGCTTTCTTCGTAGTCGCTGCCCTCGGCGTAGCGGTAGTAGAGCTGACTGACAGGGGCGTTGCGCCAGTCCACGATGGCAATGCGCGTGCGGGGATCGGTGAATGTGGCGCGGCCGATGAAAATATCTCGCTCTACCTCGCCCCGGCCGGCCACCCGCTCGCGCAAGCGCAGGTGCGCGAAGTACGGCGAGCGGGGATCCACCAGCATGTGTTGCAGGCCGGCGCGGGTGAGCGATACCTCCTGCAAGCGTTCCATCTGGGCGATCAAGGCGGGGACGTCTTCCAAGCGCGCCTCACCGATCTCGTCGCGCAAGGCCATCAATTCGGCATCGTAGGTGTGGGGGCGACCCGCCGGCTTGCCGCTGCCGGCCAGTTTCTGCGCCGCCGCCGCCGCTAGGCTCTGTGCCACCCGTGCGAGGAGTTGTTCTTCCTCGGCGGGGATATCCGCGGGCGAGCTGAGTGAATTCTCGTCCATGCAGTGGGCTAACATGACCCTGTTTTGACCCACCACCAAGCTTGCGCCGCGATCCAACATCACGCCCACGGATTTAGTCGAACGACCGGGCGGAAATGTCGCGGTCCTGTCGTGTCGGATCCTCATAACATAGAAATGAACGCCCGCAGGGACGCAGGATTCTAGGGCCGTGAGTGGCGGCACGTATGTTGCTATGATTCCCGAAGCAATGACTATGGCAAAACTCGCGACGTCTTGGCTGCTCGGGGGACTGGTCGCAGGAGTGCTGTCAGGGTGCAGCGGTGGCGGCTCAGAGGCCACCATCGGCAACAACCGGTCTTCGGGCGGTGGGGCCAACGCAGGCGGCTTTGGGGCCTCGGCCGGCGGGGCAAGCGGGGCAGGCATGGCGGACGCGGGGTGCGTTTCCTGTGCGGCTTCCCCGCCGATCCTCCAGCCCGCCTCTGGAGGCAGCGCCATCTTCGCCGGGACCGGGGGCGCTGGCGGAACGTCTTCCAGCTTCCCGTCGACGGGTGGGGCGAGCTCGACCGTCGCCTATGCCGGCGGCTCCACCTTCGTCGCGGCCTCGGGTGGCAGCACGGTGGCCTCGTCGGGAGGCGCCCCGCCATCGCAGGACGCTGGCACCCCGGGCAGCAGCGACGCGCTCGTTGCGACAGACGCGGGCGCGAAAAGGGACGGCCCGACCGCAGCGGGCGGAGCAACCTCGGCTGGCGGGGCTCTCCCGACGGGCGGCCCGCCGCCTGTCGCGGGGGGCGCGGGTCGAGGGGGAAGCGCTGGTGCCAGCGGAACCGGGACCACGAGCGCCACCGGTAGCGCGGGCAGGACGAGCGCCGGGGGTGCCGCCGCAAGCGCGGGCAGGACGAGCGCCGGGGGTGCCATGGCGAGCGGGGGCATGACAAGCGCCGGGGGTGCCATGGCGAGCGCGGGCCAGACGAGCGCCGGGGGTGCCATGGCCAGCGCGGGCCAGACGAGCGCTGGGGGGGCCATCAACGCCGGAAACATACCTGGGATCATCAGTTTCACCGCCTCCCCCACAACGATTTCGCTTGGTCAAAGCAGCACACTCAGCTGGACCGTGACCGGTGCCACGACTCTGTCCATCAATGAGGGCGTTGGTTCTGTTTCGGGCAAGGCCTCCCAGGTCGTCACACCCACCCAGACCACAACCTACATCCTGATGCTGAACAACTCCGTGTCTGCACTGGCGACAGTGACAGTGGTGGCAACGGTGCCGCAAGGAAGCTTCACAGCGACGGCCAGCATGACCATGGCAAGGGAGAACCACGCGGCGACATTGTTGCCCAACGGGACGGTGCTCATCACCGGCGGAGTCAATTTGAGTGGGGCTCTTGCGGGCGCGGAGCTATACGACCCGGGGACCGCGACATTCACGGCCACGGGCAGCATGAACCAGGCGAGGGATCTTCAGACGGCGACCTTGTTGCCGAACGGGAAGGTGCTGATTGCCGGCGGATTGAACGGCGGCAATGTTCTCGCGAGTGCGGAGCAATACGACCCAGGAGTCGGGACATTTACAGCAACTGGCAATATGACCGTGGCAAGGAGTTCCCACACGGCGACCTTGTTGCCGAACGGGAAGGTGCTCATCGCCGGCGGAGGGGGCAGCGCGAGCGCGGAGCTATGCGACCCAACGACCGCGGCCTTCGTGGTGATTGGTAGCATGACGGTGGCAAGGGACGGGCATACGGCGACTTTGTTGCCGAACGGGAAGGTGCTCATTGCTGGCGGATACGACAACGGCGGGTATTTCGCGAGCGCAGAACTATACGACACCGCGGCTGGGACATTCACGTCCACCCAAGGCATGTCAGCGGCAAGGGCGTACCACACCGCCACGCTGTTGCCGAACGGAATGGTGCTCATTTCAGGAGGAATGGGGAACAGCGGGGCTCTCGCAAGTGCGGAGCTGTACGATCCAGCGGCCGGGACATTCACGTCCACCCAAGGCATTTCCGCGGCAAGGGCGTACCACACGGCCACCTTGTTGCCTGGCGGGATCGTGCTATTCGTCGGCGGCTCTGCTGGCCCAGAGCTCTACGACTCAGGCAGCGGAACTTCCACGGCAGCCGGAGGAATGGTCGAAACAAGGATGGGGCACACGGCGACACTATTGTTGCCTAGTAGTGTCGTGCTCATCGCGGGTGGAGACAACGGGACCACAATACTCGCGAACGCGGTGCTGTACCAATAGCCGTCCGTAGCTCTGCGCTACTAACCGCCGCCGGACCTGGTGTAGGCTGCTGGGCGGAGGACCGGTGAGCGAACAAGACGATGCCAAAGGGCTCGTGGCTGTTACAGGAGCCGCGGGTCACATAGGAGCCAATCTGGTGCGCAGCCTGCTGGCGCAGGGACGGCGGGTGCGGGCGCTGGTGCGTGAGCACATGGCTGGCATTGTTGGTCTGCCCGTCGAGGTGGTCCGCTGTGACGTGACCGACGGCGAGGCGTGCCGCCGCGCCTTGGCTGGCGCCCGAATCGTGTATCACCTGGCGGCGCGCATCTCGGTGGGGTGGGATCCGCCTGGGCGAGTCGAAACCGTGAATGTGGGCGGCACGCAGAAAGTGGTCGAGGCGTGCCTGGCCTGCGGGGTGGAGCGCCTGGTCCATTTCAGCTCGATCCACGCCTTTTCCGCCGATCCGGTCGATGGCGTGATCGACGAGTCGCGCCCGCTGGTGCAGAACCAGCCGCACGCCCTGGTCTACGACCGCACGAAAGCGGAGGGCGAACGCCAGGTGATGGCCGCGGTAGCGCGTGGGCTGGATGCCGTCATCGTGAATCCCTCGTCGGTGATCGGTCCCTACGACTTTGCGCCCTCGGCCATGGGGGAGGTGCTGCTCGACCTTGTTCACGGTCGCTTTCCCGCCCTGGTGGGAGGGGCAGGCTTCAACTGGGTCGACGTGCGTGACGTGGTCGCCTCGGTTTTGCAGGCTGAACGTCGCGGCCGCAAGGGCGAGCACTACCTCCTGGCCGGCCACTGGTTGCCGTTTTTCGAGCTCGCCCGGCTGTGGGGCCGGGTTTCGGGTGCCAGGATCCCGCGTCTGGTTGTGCCCATGGGGCTGGCACGCGCGGCGGCGCCGTTCGCCGCAGGCTGGGCCCGGCTTCGGGGGCGGCGGCCGCTGTTCACCCCGGATTCGCTGCGCGTGCTGCGCAATCACCGCCGCATCAGTTGCCTTCGAGCCAGCGCCGAGCTCGGGCACAACCCCCGACCGCTTGAGGAAACCCTGCGCGACACCTACCAGTGGTTCAAGCAGGCCGGCAAGCTGACATGAGCGAGCCGAGGCTGTACGGTTGGATTCTCGGCGCCTGGGTTGTCTTGGCGCTTGCGGTGGCGCCCTATTTGTTGCTGCGGCCCGCGCCCTACGGCCGCCACGGCCGGCCAGGGTGGGGACCGGTGGTGAAAGCGCGCCTGGCCTGGGTGCTGATGGAGGCGCCGTCGCCCCTGCTCATGACCGTCATGTTCTTCCTCGGCGATCGCCGTGCGAACCTGGCGGCGCTGGCGGCTCTGGTTCTTTGGCTCGGGCACTACCTCTACCGCAGCTTCTTGTTTGCTTTCTTGCTTCCGTCGGCCAGCAAACCCATGCCCCTGGTGGTGCTCGCCTCGGGTGCATTCTTCAATGTCGTCAACGCCTATTTGAACGGTCGTTGGCTGTTCACCCTCTCGCCTGCGCGGCCCGCGGCTTGGCTGTGGAGCGTTCCCTTCCTTGTCGGTGTGATCCTGTTCGCCGCGGGGTTCGCTATCCATGTGCTGGCGGATCGCGAGCTGCGCCGCCTGCGTCGACAGTCGGGCGGCGCGTACGTGGTTCCCGATGGCCCGCTCTTTCGCCTGGTGTCCTGCCCGAACTACCTCGGCGAAATGATCGAGTGGACGGGCTGGGCCATCGCCACACTTTCCTGGCCAGGCCTGGTCTTCGCCCTGTGGACCGCGGCCAACCTGGTGCCGCGCGCGCTCAAACACCAGGCCTGGTATCGTGCCACCTTCGCTGACTATCCGCGGGCGCGGAAAGCGATCATTCCCTTCGTGCTGTGAAGGTGAACGCCTGGGTCTCTCTACTTCGTGGACTGGCGGACCCAATCGAGGTACGGCGCGCTCCCGGCGGCAAGCGGCAGGGCGATAATTTCGGGCACCTGGTACGGGTGAAGGATGGCGATGCGGTCACGGAGTGCAGGAAAGAGGTCGAGCCGCGTCTTCATCAGACAGAGCACCTCGGCTTCGTCGCACAGCTCGCCTTCCCATCGATAGATAGAACGCAGGCCGGGCAGGATGTTCACGCACGCCACTAGCCTTTCATCGACCAAGGCGCTGGCGATGCGGCCTGCCACGTCCGCATCGGGCGCGGTCATGAACACGATAACTAATTCGGCCGGCTGGGCGGCTGATTCATGGCTTGCCATGGCCGCATTGTAGCCGCGTTGGGCAGCCACCGCTTCGGTCCGCGTGCTGGGTACCAGAACGGCCTGGACCAGCGCAAGCCTGTCCACACCGGGATCCCGTCGTGACCGCGTCCCCGACGAGGTGGCGTTAAGGCTTGAAATGGAAGCGAGTTTTCTATATAGGAGGCCAAGCGGGTACGCGGGTGCGGCAGGGCCTTTTCGCGCCGGGGCGGCGACCGAAGAGTGACAGACAAGCGAAGATGAAGGACAAAATGGCCGAGACTCAGGAAAGCGTCATCCGGGAAATCTGCGGACGGTTCGGCAACGAACCGACGCGGCTGATGGATATCCTGCTCGAGGCGCATCGACGGCTGGGCAGTGTGTCGGGCGAAGCGGTGGACGCC
>Ga0182011_10003433_pt1 | contig 12990 bp, 12 predicted proteins | sample 711E1DmetaG_FD_120481 | JGI IMG/M metagenome (GOLD analysis project Ga0182011, IMG submission 120481) | Permafrost microbial communities from Stordalen Mire, Sweden - 711E1D metaG | ecosystem: Environmental > Terrestrial > Soil > Wetlands > Permafrost | place: Sweden: Stordalen | collected... | reverse complement strand
GTAGAGCTTGCTGTAGACCTTGATCAGCGCGTCTTCCTGCGGCGTGCCAACCAGAAAGCGCACGATCACCAGGCTCTGGCCGGGGCTCGAAGTGGAGTACACATACTCGACGCCCGAGATCTGGTGCACCAGCGTCTCGATGGGCAGTGTCACACGCTCTTCCACCTCCGCCGGAGACGCTCCGGGCATCGCGGTGGTGATGTCCAGCATGGGAACCAGGATCTGCGGCTCCTCCTCGCGGGGAATGATCGCAATCGCAAACGCTCCGAGGGCTAGCGACGCCGCAATGAACAGCGGCGTCAGCTTGGAGTTGAGAAAAGTGTGGGCCAGCTTTCCGGCGATGCCAAGCTCCTGCTTCATGGCAGCACCTCGATGCGCTTGCCGGCAAGGTCGCGGTCGGAGGGCGCGTCTACCAGCCTTTCGCTGGCAGAGATGCCCGACAGGACCTCAACGAGGTCTCCTTGTGTCGCGCCTAACGTGAGGGAACGGACCTGTGCAATTCCCTGGCCGTCGATAACATACACACAGGCCAGAGAGCCGCGCATGACAACTGTGGAGCGCGGAATGACAATCGCCTGGCGGAGGCCGTTGGCAAACTCCGCCGTTCCATACATGCCGGCGCGCAGTTGGTTTGAGGAAGGCAGATCGATCTTGACCAGAAAGCTGTGGCTGGCTGGATCGGCGGCTGGGTCGATCCCCGCCACAGTGCCCGTGAGGCTTGTGGAGTTTCCGCCATCGATCGCAACCTGCGCCTTCATCCCCTTGTGAATCGCGCCAATCGCCGACTCATCCACCGTAGCTTCGAGTTGCAGCGCTCCAGCCTGGTCCACCTGAAGCAAAGGCACACCCGGCGAGGCCAGCGTCCCGGGATCGGCCATCCGTGCTGTCACCACGCCGGAAAATGGCGCAAGCAGACGCGAATAGCCAAGCATGGTACGCGCGCCGCTCTCCTGGGAACGCGCTGCATCGGTCTGTGCGCGAACTGCCTCAAGCCTTGCCGCCGACGCCTCGGCCCGCTGCGCAACTTCATCCATCTCCTGCGGACTGATGCTCTTCTCGGCCTGCAACTGCCGGTATCGGTCCAATGTGCTGGCCGCGAGTTTTGCGTCGGTCTGCGCCGCCGCCTGCTCGTCCTGCGCTGCCTTCACGCCCGCCTGCGCCTGCTCCGCCGAAGCGCGCAGGGCCGCGTCGTCAAGCACCACCAGCGTCTGCCCTGCCCGCACGCTGTCTCCCTCGCGCACCAGCACCTGCTGAATGCGACCGACAACCTGCGCGGAGACCACCGCCGTCTCCCGCGCGTGAATGGTTCCCGTGGCGCGCACGTTCAGGGGCAGCTGTTGCTGCTGGCTCTCGACCACCCGCGCCTGCGCAGTCTGTACCGCAGCCGGTGCAGTGGGTTCGTTGCCGTGACAACCGCTCATCAGCGCCGCGGAAACGGCAAGCAAACAACTCGTGAACATTTTCTTCATTGCAAATCCTCCGCTGCATTGGGAGTCAGTGTCCCGGTTGCGTATAGCAGTTCGGTATAGGCCATGGCGTTGCCATAGACAGCCTTCCAGTACATCGACTGGCTCTGCCGCTCGGCATCCTCGGCGCGCAGCAGATCGGTGATCGTCGCCAGCCCTGCGCCGTAGCGGTTCTTGATAATGCGCAGGCTCTCGGCTGATTGGTTCATCGCGGACCGCGCCGTATCAAGCGTGAGCTCCGCAGTCTTCCGATGAATGTGTGCCTGGTTTACCTTTAACCGCACATGCTGTTGCGAGGCGCTCAACTGCGCGTCGATCTTCTGTTTTGTTGCGCTCTCCTGGGCAAGCTGTGCGCGCTTGCCCATGGGCAGAATGTCAACGCTGATCTGCACGCCGGCCACCCAGTTGTTGCCACCAGAGCTGCCCAGCGAGCCTCGATCTTCCTCCCAGTTTCCGTATGCGCTCACCGATGGGCCGAACTGCGACCGTGCCGCGCCAACCGCCGATGCCTGTGCCGATTGCGTCTGCGTGAGTGCCATAAGATCGGGACGCGTCTTTGCCGCTGTCGCAATCTCCTCTTCCAACGTAAGCTGCGCGAATGTCTTCGACTCGATTGGCTTTAGCTCGGATTCTTTCAGCTCCGGCGCGCCCATCGCCTCGCGCAACTCCGCCCACGCCAGCTCCAGATCGCCCTCGGCCGCAATCAGTTCCTCCTTGCGCACTGCCACGTTGACCCCAGCCGACATCTGGTCCGACTCCACCGCGAGTCCTGCCTTGACGTGCTCCGCAACAGAGTTCAGCAGTGCCGCCGCCGTCTCCTGTTCGTGCTGCGCAACGTCGATCTCCCGCTGCGCGTAGAGCACAGCCTGGTACGCCTCGACGACGTGCAGCACAATCTGCTGGGCCACAGCCTTGGAGGACGACGAGGCGCTGGCGCGGAAGAGATCGGCACGACGAATCTCCCTCTGTGTCTTGAACGAATCGAACGCCGTCCACGAACCGGAGAAGCGCGTGGCGAAGTTGCCGATCGGCTGGGGCCGGTTCAGATCGTTCAGCGCGAAGTCGTCCTGCGTGAACTGGCGCTGCCGCAGCCGCGTTCCGAAAGCATACACGGGGTCGTCTCCGCGCGAGATGTCCTCCGTAAAGTTCAGATGCGGCAGCAGTTGGGTGCGCGCCATCGTGGCCGCAGACCTGGCCTCCTGGCCACCGGCGTTCGCCATTGCAGACGCGGGATTCTGACCCAATGCCTGATCGATGGCCTGGCGCAGCGTAAGCGGCTCTTGCGCAGCAGTGGCCAATCCCACCATGCAAAGCAGAAGAGAGAGGCCCAGAGTTTGATAGAGGCGAGAAATCATTGGAGCAATCCCCTTGGATCGTGCATTCCAATGAATAAAGTCATGAACGATGAAGTTCGTTACAAGGAATCCGAATTTATTTGCCTGAGACGTTACGCCCGCTCCTCGACGGCCTTCGAACTCACATGTGAAAGAGGAAGAAGATTCCCAGGCAGGTCAGCGCAAGTCCATACCAGCGCTCGAGCTTTGCCGACCGGGTCTTGATCGCCAGACGCGCTCCCAGCAGGGAGAATGGGATCGATCCCAGAGCCACCAGACAAGTAACCAGCCATGAGATGTGGCCGAGGTAGGCGTGGACAACCGTGCCCGGTACGGCAAGTGCGGCGGAGACCGCCAGGGAGCACGCAAAGGCCTTCTTCATGGGCTGCTTGAGGAACACCGTGTAGCAGGGAACAAGAAGAAACCCGCCGGCGTTGGCCAGCAGTCCCGAGATCAATCCCACGCCAATCGCGACCGCGACAAGTCGCGCTCGCCAGTGGGCCGGTCGCAACCCCTGCGGGTTCTTCACGGTTTCTTTGGCCAGGGACCGGTCCTTGGGAAAGAAGAGAAATGAGACTCCGAAGGCGAGCACTAAAAGTCCCGTGACAACAAGCAGAGGCTTGGCGCCGACATAGGGAGACAGGAAGGAGCCAGCCATGATCGCGGGGGTCCCGATGCCGATGCTCCACCACACGATCTCCCAATCCAGAAGCCGGGCGCGCCAGTACTCCGCGGAGGCGACCAAAGTGCTGGGTATGGCTGCGGGAAGCGGTGATGCAACCGCAACGAAACCGGGAAAACCAAGCAGACTGAGCAACGGGGTGGCCACGGCGCTCCCTCCCTTGCCAAAGAGGCCGCCCAGAAAGCCAATCGCAACGCCCGTCAGAACAGCTCCCAGATGCTGCCAGGTCAAAAGGAATCCCCTCTTCTCTATGATCTGTACCGCTAGGCAGCGGTCCCGCGCAGTTTCAGTCTATCTGCCGCAGCACGAGGTCGCTTCGGAGCCTGCCTGTTTCGCGCAGCAGCATCCGTGTCCTGCTGGTCTCCCGGAAGCTGTATCCGCAGCCCGCAGTTGCAGGTGCTCGAACATCTCCAGCGCTTGCTGTCCGCTGATATTCGAGGGAGCGACCCAGCCGCGGATTCCTTCGGCCTTCAGGTGGCCCAGCGCTCCATTGCCGATTTCGCTGAAGATCGCGTCGGTGCAGTTATGGCTGGAGACCATCTCGACCACACTTCGTCCATTTGCGGCTTCATTTTTCAGAAAGTCAAAGGCATGGCACTCCGTGTCTGCCACCATCACCCATTCTGCCTTGCCAAAATGCGCTGACATCTGCGCCTTGACGTTGTTCTCCAACATCATCACCGCTACTTTGCTCATTGGGAATCCTCATCTTTCATCCAGAGTTGCGATTGGCCCGCGTCGGGACATCAGCGAACAACCGACTAGATGTAATATACACCTATGGACAGTCTGTCGCTTTCAGGAAAGAAACTGTGTAATTTGTGAGTAAGCGAATGGGAGTTACAGGCATGAGGTTATCGGTCAAGGATTGCGGTCAACGCGGATGCAGGCAACCCGGTATGGGACATGCCTGCACCTGTGCGATGGGCAACGTCTCCCGGTTCATCGAGCCTGTGGTATTGCGGATTCTCAAGGAGCGGAAGAAGTCCTACGGCTATGAGATCGCCGAGTGTCTGCCACGCTACGCGCTGACGGACGCTACCATTGAGGGCGCGGCTCTCTATCGCACACTCAGAACCCTGGAGGCCAATGGCTACGTCACCTCAACCTGGGACGAGGGGGACGGTCCGGCTCGACGCAACTATTCGCTGACCAGAGCAGGGCATACGCACCTGCGCGATTGGGCGCATCTGATGGAGACACTGGGCAGAGAGATGATTGCATTTCATAGGGAAGTTACTCCGCAGCAAGAAGCACGACCACGCCGCGCTCAGCGGCTGGGCAGGAGGAATTGCAATTGCGTTTTGATCTTGTTCAGGTCCGTCTCCCCTTGAAACTCCGCCTGAATCATGCCATGTCGGTCGATCAGGTATGTCACCGGCAGACCGAGGACTCCACCGTAGAGATCGCCTAACTTCACATCTCCCATGGCTACGGGGTAGTTCAGCTTCAGCTTGCCAACCAGGCTGCGCACCAGCGCCGGATCGTCGTCCAGGGAGATGCCGATGACCTGTAGGCCCTGTGGGCCATACTTTTTTTGCCATGCCACAAAGCTCGGCATCTCAACCTGGCAGGGAGCGCACCATGTGGCCCAGAAGTTAAGCAATACCACCTTGCCCCGATAGGCATTGAGGTCGAGCCTCTTGTGGCCGAGGTCCGTGCGAACAAACTCCGGCGCTCGCTTGTGAACGAGTGAGGTTGCCGCGTGGGCAGAGCGTGGCCCTCCTGCCGCAAGGCAAGCAGCCACCAGCAGCAGGGTCAACGCGAACCTGCGAAGTGCGAAGCTCCGCGCATGCCCCGCCTCCGGCCCAGGGGCAGCCTTCCGGGCGATCTCCTGACTAGTGACTGCGTTCAACCGGATAGCCCTTGGCGACCCAATCGGCGCCCAGATTGTTAGCTAGATAGAGGACCTTTACGTTGCTGAAACCCATGTCGCGCATTTGCTTGAATGCAGGGCCAAGGTTGGGGCAGCGGTCCCACGGACAACAGCCGCAGTAGAGAACGATGAACTTCTTCTTGGAGAACGAGGCCACCGTGCTCTGCAGTTGTTGCAGTCCGGTAGGTTGCGAACCTGCGCCAGCGTAGACAGAGCCGGTGATATGGGCCTCATCGAAGAGAAGATGCGAGCCAACCTGGAGCAACAGTGGCTTTCCTGTTCCCGTGGCTTGAAGCAAGTGAACCAGCTCTTCGGGCTGAATCAACTGAGCCTGCGGAATCAAGTTTGTGCTCCCCGGCCCTGTCGAGGGGGTAAATTGCGCCGGGCAGTGCGTGCAGACGAAGAGAAGAACCATCGTTGCCAGTCCCACAGCCACGGACGGTCGTGAAACGAAGGTGAATTTCATGAATAGCCTCCGCAGCCATCTTAGTCCAGCGAGAACGCCAAACAGATGAGCAGCAAATCCAACGCCCCTCAACACCATACTGAAACACGCCCCTGGCAAATAGGAGCCTGCTTGCCCTCGGGATCGAAGCTGATCCCTGGTCGCAGGGGGTTGTTGACAGTGTCTCAGTCCGAGAATGGTAATGCATGCTTCAAGGAGATTGACTGTGGAGCGAGAGCGGTGGATTATCAAACCACGGTCCAACGCAAGGCGCATGGTTTGGCGGGAGAGCAACACATGGCGACGAATCAGCAAGAGAATAATCAGGAAGAACGCAGTTTACCGTGGCTTGGATTTGCAAGGTTCCTGTTTATAGTGGTCCTGACCGTCCTGCTCTTCGTGCTTGTCAACAGCATGGTGCGTCACCACTTTTTTAGCGGTGGCCAGCAAAACCGGCATGACGTCACCGGACCATAGCGAGCTTGAGATCAACGGCGGAGTGATGGGACGCTCCGTTTTGGGCATCACCGTGAACCGGGCGTAATCGTTGTTGAATCGGCCAGTCAGCAACCGAATGATCTGCTTCTGCGTCTAAATATCAGCAAGAGCGCGATGAGCTACAAACGGGTGTTCGCTATCCGCTTAGCCCAGCTCACGGTATTCTGAACACGATGCGCATTTCGTATCATTCCGGACGAAAGACCGCCCTGATGGTTCTACTGGGGGTGCTGTTCTGTGGTCTTCTGGTGGCCTTCGCGGTTACATCGAAGGTGGCTGCATACTATCCGCACACAGATGCCGCGCGTCCGATTGCAGCAGCCAGGATGTGGCAGCAGCAAGGTATGGCCGTAACGTATGCGCCGCCGGTGCAAGCGGCTCCCGCATTGCTTCTCTTCGTTCTCGTCCTGGTTGCGGCGGCGGAGATCGCACGCTCCCATGCGTGGATGCAGACCGCCGCCGATCCTCCTTCCGCCACACAACTCTGCTACCGCAGAGCGCACGCCATCCGCCCTCCGTCACGCAACTAGAGAAGACACCGGTATTTTGTGCCGGTCTGTGCGCCGCTCTCGCAGCGGTGCTGCTGTGTCTCTAGCCTAAGCGAGTCCCCTATGAAAACTGTTGCCTCCGTCCGGCGTTCCGACCTCGGACGACTCTCTCTGCTCTGTTGCACTCTGATCGCCCTGTTCGGATGCACCCACTCCGCACAACAAGCTGCCGGGCCGAGCAACCCCATTGCGCCTGTCGTTTCCGCATCGCGCGCGACTCTGGCAAACACACTTACCGTCGCGGGCGAGTTCATTCCGTATCAGGAGGTGGAAATTCATGCCAAGGTTGCGGGCTATATTCGCAGCATCCACGTCGACATTGGCGACAAGGTGAGGCAGGGCGAGGTACTGGCTGTGCTCGACGTGCCGGAGTTGCAGGCGCAGGTGCAGGGCGCGCAGGCGGGAGTGCGCCAGTCGCAAGCGGAGATCATTCGAGCAACCAACGAGGTGGCGCGGGACAAGGCGAACTATGTAGCTCTACACGCCGGGGCACAGCGGCTGCAACAGGCATCCGACGCGCGCCCTGGATTGATTGCGCAGCAGGAGCTAGACGATGCGCGAGCGAAAGATCAGGCGGCGGCGGCACAGGTGGATGCGGCGAAGTCCGCGCTGAACGCGATGCAGCAGCAGCTAGGTGTCTCGCAGGCACAGCGGCAGCAAATGTCGACGATGGAGGACTACTCGCGTATTGTCGCCCCATTCACCGGCATTGTGACGTGGCGCTACGCCGATACCGGCGCGCTGATTCAGGCAGGCACATCGAACTCGGGCTCCGCTCCGGTGGTCAAGATCGCCGAGGTTAGTACGTTGCGTCTTCGGCTGCCGGTGCCGGAGACCATCGCTCCCTTTGTGCGCGACGGCGACAGCGCAACCATTCGCATTGACGCGCTTGGCCGCACAATCACAGGCAAGGTCACGCGTAGCACCGGCGCGCTGGATGCCTCTACGCGTTCGATGCAAGTGGAGGTGGACGTGCCCAATGCAGACGGCTCGCTCACGCCGGGGATGTACGCGCAGGTGACGCTGAACGTAAAACGCGCGGGCGATGCGCTGGTTGTTCCGATCCAGGCTGTCGACACCAGTGGGTCGCAGCCGGTCCTGCTTGTTGTCAACGCACAGAGTCGCGTGGAGAGGCGCGCGGTGCAGACCGGGATTGCGACGGCCAACCGCATCGAGGTGCTGAACGGGCTGCGCGAGGGCGAGCAGGTGATCGTCGCCAACCAGGCGAGCTTTCAGCCGGGTGAGCTGGTGACGGCAAAGCAGAGCGCGATGACTGTGGCGGGCGCGGCTGGCGATGCGTCGGAGGGCCAATAATGTCAGGCTTCGCCATTCGCAATCCGTTCTTCATCCTGATGATCTGCCTTGCGATTGCCGTGGTTGGCGTGACCACTGTGGCGCGTATGCCGGTCGATCTCTTTCCGGACATCAACATCCCCGTCGTGGTTGTTGCCACGTTCTACAACGGGATGCCGCCGGAGCAGATTGAGGCGCACATCACCAATCCATTCGAGCGCTTCTTCACGCTAGGAAGTGGCATCGACCACATCGAATCGCGCTCCTTGCCGGGCGTTAGCCTGATTCGCGTCTACTTTCAGCCCGGAACAAGCTCGGATGCCGCAATCAACACCATCTCCAATCTTGCAATGGCGCAGTTGCGTCGCCTGCCTCCGGGCACGCTGCCGCCGGTGGTGCTCAAGTTCGACGCATCGAGTCTTCCCGTCTGCCTGATTACGTTGAAAGGCCAGGGGCTCAACGAAACACAGTTGCATGACCTGGGACAATACGACGTCCGCAATCAGATTGCATCTGTTCCGGGTGCTTCCATCCCGCCGCCGTTTGGCGGGAAGTATCGGCAGATTCAGATCTACGTTGATCCGACAAAGCTGGAAGCCAATCAGCTTAGCCCCATGGATGTGGTGCGGACGGTGAATAACGCCAACGCAATCCTACCATCGGGCGATGTCAAGCTCGGACCGACAGATTTCAATATCTACACCAATTCGCAGTTCCCCGACATGGATGAGATCGACCGCCTTCCGCTCAAGAACAGCGGCAACGGACAACTCCTGGTCGCTGATGTCGGCAAAGCTCTGGACTCCTCTGCCATCCAGACCAACATTGTGCGCGTCGATGGACAGCATTCGGTCTATCTGCCGATCCTCAAACAGGGAGGTGGCAGCAATACTATCTCGATTGTGAATGGTGTTCGTGACCGGCTCAAGCATCTCGTTGATATTCCCAAGTCGCTCAAGACCGCCGTGGTCTTCGACCAATCGCAATTTGTAAAGACGGCCATCAAAAATCTTGGCAGCGAAGGCGGCATTGGACTTGTTCTGACTGGGTTGATGATCCTGATCTTTCTCGGCAGCATGCGCGCTACCGTCGCCGTCATGCTATCGATTCCGCTCTCTGCGCTGGCCGCATTCATGGCCTTGAACCTGATGGGCGCGACGATTAACTCCATGGTGCTCGGTGGACTGGCACTGGTCTTTTCGCGGCTGATTGATAACTCCGTCGTCGTCCTGGAAAACATCTTCCGCCATCTGGAGATGGGCAAAACGCCCGAAGAGGCGTCTGAAATTGGAGGGCGCGAGGTGGCGCTGCCGGTGCTGGCGGCCACCTTCACCACGGCCATTGTCTTCTTTCCGGTCGTCTTCCTCTATGGCGTCAGCCGCTATCTGTTTACCGCGCTGGCGCTCTCGGTGGTGCTCTCGCTCTTTGCGTCGTACGCGGTTGCGATGACGGTGGTTCCGCTGTTCTGTGCGCGCTTCATCCACAATCCGCACAAGAGGGAGCACACCGAGGGCGGCCATCACGACGGCATGAGCACCTTTCAGCGTTTCGTGCGTTGGTTCAATCATCGCTATAACCGCGGTCTGGCGCACTACGACAAGGCCGTGGCGAAGAGCCTTCTGCGACCGGGAGCCACGGTGCTGGGCGTACTTGGCATTTTTCTGTTAAGCCTTGCACTCTTCCCCTTTATGGGTCTTTCGTTCTTTCCGCGCACCGATCCGGGGCAATTCGTTATCAATATAAAGGCACCCAGCGGCACTCGGATTGAGTTCACCGATGAATATGTTGCACAGGCCGAGCAGGAGATTCGTAACGCAATCCCTGCGAAGGATCTCGGGATGATCGTCTCCAATATCGGCATGGCTCCGGGGTTCTCGTCTATCTACTCCAGCAACTCAGGTCCACACACCGCATTTATTCAAGTAAGTCTGAATGCAGAACACAGCAAGAGCACCTTCGCCTATATGTCCCTCGTCCGAAGCAAGCTACGGGAAGATCTACCGGAGCTATCCACCTATTTTCAAACCGGTAGCCTGGTCGATGCGGTAGTAAACCTCGGTCTCCCTGCTCCAATCGATATTCAGGTAAGTGGAAACGATCTCAACGAGGCATCCGCTACCGCTGCCGATTTAGCCAAGAAGATTCGCGCCTTGGATGGTGTCGGCGATGTTCTCGTGCCGCAGGACGTTGATTATCCCAGTCTGAAGCTGGATGTGAATCGCGAGATGGCGGGCCACCTCGGGCTCACATCGAGGGAAGTTGTGGACAACGTCATCACCGCACTCACCTCGAATGCAATGATCTTACCGAACTATTGGGATGATCCCAAGAGCGGAAATAGTTACGAGCTTGCGGTGCAATATCCCGAGTCGCAGATCAAGTCGCTCCAGGATCTTGAACAGATTCCAATCAAATCACCCGATGGAGCGACTACCACAAACCTCGGCGCTGTCGTGCAGATATCCCAAACGAAGGCCCCAACAGAGGTGGACCACTATCAACTGCGCCGTGTGATTGACGTTTACGTCTCGCCCTCCGGGCAGGACCTCGGCGGACTGGCCACGCGCGTGGATCGTGTCATCGCGCAACAGAAGATTCCGGAGAACCTGCAAGTTACGATGCGCGGCTCCGTGGAAGGAATGCGGCGCTCGTTCTCCAGCTTCGGCATTGGTCTCCTTCTCTCGGTGATTCTGGTGTATCTGATTCTGATGGCGCAGTTCGCCTCGTTCATCGACCCGCTGGTGATTCTGCTCGCGATTCCGCCGGGAATCACCGGAGTCATCCTATTTCTTCTGGTCACCGGCACAACCCTGAACGTGATGTCGCTGATGGGCGTGGTGATGATGACCGGCATCGTGGTCTCCAACTCAATTTTGATCGTCGAGTTCACGCGCAAGTTGCGCGACGAGGGCATGGCGATCGGCGATGCTGTGGCCATGGCGTGCCGCGTGCGTCTGCGCCCGGTGCTGATGACCTCGCTGGCTACGATCCTCGGCATGGTGCCGATGGCGCTTGCGCTGGAGGCGGGTAGCGAGCAGTATGCGCCGCTGGCCCGCGCCATCATCGGCGGGCTGACGGTCTCGGTGCTGGTCACGGTCTTCGTGGTGCCCGCGGCGTATCTGCTGGTCCATCGCAAGGAAGAGACGCAGAGGCCGCCGGATGGGCAAGGCAATGCAATCGCCGGAGAGGAAAGCTAGATGAAAATAACACTCGCTCTGATCGTCGTGGCAGCTCTCGCAGGTGCGAGTGCATTTGGCAGATGCCAGACCGCACCAGCTCCTGCGCCTACGCCGGCGCCGGTGACGTTGACCTTGGCGCAGGCCGAAAAGATTGCGGTGCAGCAGAACCCGCATATGCAGATCGCGCGGCTGATTGCGCTGGCGGAGGGACAGGTGCGGCGCGAGGCGAGAGCGGCCGATCTGCCCACGCTGACGGGCAATCTGACCGCGGTCGATACGCACGAAGGAGATCGCATTACTGCTGGCGCGCTCAATAATCCCAGCGTCTATCAGCGCGCAGCCGGTGGGGTTGAGCTCTCGCAACTGATGACAGACTTTGGCCGCACCCACGCGCTGATCAACAGCGCGGACTTCAGCGCGCGAGCCGCCGCAAGCAACCAGAGCGCGTCGCGCGAGGACGTGCTACTCGCCGTCGATGAGGCGTTCTATCACGCGCTGGCTAGCCAGGCCATCCTGCTTGTCGCCCAGCAGACGGTGACGACGCGGCAGGAAACCGCAGACCAAGTTCGTGCACTGACAGAGGCAAAGCTGCGCTCCGAGCTGGACTTGAGCTTCGCCAACGTCGATCTGCAACAGGCAAAGTTATTGCTTCTAAATGCGACCAACGACAACCAGGAGTCTCAGGCCGCGCTGAACACCATTCTGGGCGAAGAACTACCCGCGGTCTATACGCTTGTCGATGAGACGCCAGCCGCGCCCGCGCCAGCGCCGGAGGACGCGACACCGCTGCTCCAGCTTGCCTTCCAGTCCCGGCCCGACCTTGCCGCGCTCAACCTGCAAGCGAGCGCGGCAAAGGAGTTCAGCCAGGCCGAGCGCGATCTCGTTCGGCCCACAATCTCCGCACTCGGTGTAGCCGGAGACGCGCCGGTGCGCGCCGACCAGATTACAACGCCCTGGTACGGAGCCGCCGGAGTGAACGTGAGCATTCCCATCTTCAACGGCTTTCTCTTCTCGGCGCGTGCGAACGAGGCAAAGTTGCGCGCTCAGGCTGCCGACCAGAGCGTGCAGCAGCTTCGCCAGACGATCGCGCGCGATGTGACCGATACGGTGCTTGAGGCCCAGTCCGGATTCCAGCGCATCGATGTGAGCCGCCAGTTGCTGGAGCAGGCGAACTCGGCATTCGACCTGGCACAGACGCGCTACAAGCTGGGGCTGTCGTCCATCGTGGAGTTGAGCCAGGCACAGCTCGCGCAGACACAGGCACAGATTGCGTACGCCGGCGCACGCTACGCCTACCAGCAGACGCTTGCTGCGCTGCGCTTCCAGACGGGGCAGTAGCTCCCGGTCGTAACGATTCCCTTGGATGCGCCGCGGAAGAAGGTGCGGGGTTTCAGTTCAGGGACGAGAGGTGAGATCCGTACCAGAAAGTCGGCCAGCGTTCATCGAATTGCCCACAGACGAATCTCAGTTGTTGCCAACAGGCTAATGTGTTCCTCCACCCGGTTTTCAGCCGCATTAATCCGGGCCCAGCTGGGTTAGTCCCCTGAAACGTTAGGTTCCTATCGGGACTGCCCCGGCAGACGAGGCGGGGTTGAGCCGGGATCTTTCGTCCGGGGCAGTTTCGATAGGATCGTTTGAACTGAGCCGCTGGCGTTTGCGGCGGATGCGG
>Ga0182011_10003430_pt1 | contig 12998 bp, 11 predicted proteins | sample 711E1DmetaG_FD_120481 | JGI IMG/M metagenome (GOLD analysis project Ga0182011, IMG submission 120481) | Permafrost microbial communities from Stordalen Mire, Sweden - 711E1D metaG | ecosystem: Environmental > Terrestrial > Soil > Wetlands > Permafrost | place: Sweden: Stordalen | collected... | reverse complement strand
GCGCGCTTCTTGTCGTCGCTGCGGACCACCCACCAGGGCGCCTGCTTGAAGTCCGTGTGGGCGAACATCTCGTCCTTGGCCTTGGAATAGTCGAGCCAGCGGGCACGGCTCTCGACGTCCATGGGCGAGAGCTTCCAGCGCTTCGTCGGGTCGTCGAGGCGATCCTGGAACCGCCGCTCCTGCTCCGCGTCGGAGACGCTGAACCAGTACTTGATGAGGATGATCCCGCTGCGCACGAGCATCCGCTCGAACTCGGGGCAGGAGCGCAGGAACTCCTGGTATTCAGCCTCGGTGCAGAAGCCCATGACCCGCTCGACGCCCGCGCGGTTGTACCAGCTGCGGTCGAAAAGAACGATCTCCCCGGCGGCCGGCAGGTGGACGACGTAGCGCTGGAAGTACCACTGCGACCGCTCGCGCTCCGTGGGAGCCGGGAGCGCGACGACCCGCGCGTAGCGGGGGTTGAGGGGCTCCATGATCCGCTTGATCGCGCCGCCCTTGCCTGCGGCGTCCCGTCCTTCGAAGATGACGACCACCTTGAGGCCGCGGGCCTTGATCCACTCCTCCCACTTCACGAGCTCGACGTCGAGGCGTCGGAGCTGCGCCTCGTACTCTTTCCGGGAGGGGCCTTCGGCTGGCTTCGGCGCGGGACCAGGCACCGACGCCTCGTCCATGGCGGTTGCAGGGATGCTCAGGGCATCGCGCTCAGGGCGCCGGTTGCGGCCGACCGGCGTGCGTGGATTGTCCCCGTGGGCCTTGGTCTTGGCCATCCCTCGTCCTCCCTGCACGGCATTTCGCGGCCGTTCCAGTATGCTGCACTCACGTGACCTTCGAATCCCTAGGCCTGTCGGCCGAACTCCTGCGCGCGGTGGCCGATTCGGGCTACACGACGCCAACGCCGATCCAGGCCCAGGCCATCCCGCTCGTGCTTGCCGGACGGGACCTCATGGGCGCAGCCCAGACCGGGACCGGCAAGACCGCGGCCTTCGTGCTGCCGATCTTCGAACGACTGAAGCCGTACGCCAACACCTCGTTCTCGCCCGCACGCCACCCCGTTCGGGCACTCGTGCTGGCGCCGACCCGCGAGCTCGCCATCCAGGTCAACGAGATGGCCACCGCCTATGGTCGCCACGTTCCACTGCGCAGCACCGTGGTCTACGGCGGCGTGCCGCTCGACCCGCAGATCAAGGAGCTGCGCGCCGGCGTCGAGCTGCTCATCGCCACGCCCGGCCGGCTCCTGGACCTCGTCGGCCAGCGCGCCGCGAACCTCGGACAGGTGGAGATCCTCGTCCTCGACGAGGGCGACCGGATGCTGGACATGGGGTTCATCCCGGACATCCGGCGGATCCTCGACCTGATGCCGAACCGCAAGCAGACCGTGCTCTTCTCCGCCACCTTCTCGGACGAGATCCGGCGGCTCGCCCGCGAGTTCCTCACCGAGCCGTCCACGCTGGAGGTCGCCCGCCGCAACGCGCCGCCGCAGCTGGTCCGCCAGGTCCTCTACCCGGTGGATCGCGAGCGCAAGGCGGATCTCCTGGAGCACCTCGTCCGGACCCACGACCTGCGCCAGGTGCTCGTCTTCACGCGCACGAAGGTGGCTGCGCGGCGGCTCGCCTCGGACCTGGACCGGCACGGCGTTGCGGCCACGGCCATCCACTCGGACCGGACCCAGGCGGAGCGGCTGCGCGCGCTCCAGGAGTTCAAGGCGGGCGCGGTCCGCGTCCTGGTGGCGACCGACGTGGCCTCCCGCGGGCTCGACATCGAGGACCTCCCGGTGGTCGTGAACTTCGAGCTGCCCGTCAAGGCCGAGGACTACGTCCATCGTATCGGTCGGACCGGCCGCGCGGGCGCGTCCGGCATCGCCATCTCGCTGGCCTGCCCGGACGAGGTCGACCTGCTCCGGGCGATCCAGCGCCTCCTGAAGCGGGCGATCCCCGTGGAGGTGGAGGAGCGCTTCCTGCCGGACCCGGAGACGCCGCCCCGGCCGATCCACACCTTCTCCGGTGGCGGACACGGAGAGGCACGCCTGCCCGAGCACCGGCACAAGGCGGAGCTGGTCCACCACCGCGGCTGAGCTGCCCATACGGGCCGGCCTGCCTGCGCGCGCGGGCGGCCGGCGGGCGCTTGCGCCCTCCACGGCATGACCTCCGGACCGAACGACCGGCGCCTCGACCCGGCTACCATTGGACGCGCTGATCCACGTTCAGGAGCGCGTCCAACCATGTCCACCTCGCGCCGCATCGGTATCCTCACCGGGGGTGGTGACGTCCCCGGCCTCAACTCGGTCATCAAGAGCGTCGTCTACCGGTCCACCGAGCTCGGGTATGACGTGCTCGGGCTGCGCCGCGGCTGGGAGGCGCTGACGCACATGCGCCCCGGTACGGAGCCGGACCGGGACTACGTCCGTCCGCTCGATCGCGCGAACACGCGGACGATCGACCGAACCGGCGGGACGGCGCTCCACTCGTCGCGGACGAATCCCAAGCGGATGCGGGCCGGGAACCTCCCGGACTTCGTCGGCCCGGATCGCCTGGCTGCCCTGCAGACCGCGGACGGGATCTACGACTTCACGCCGATCGTCCTGGAGAACCTCGAGCGCCTCGGGATCGACACCCTCATCTCCATCGGCGGTGACGACACCCTCTCGTACTCCAAGGTGCTCGCCGATGCCGGCGTCCAGGTCATCGCGATCCCCAAGACCATGGACAACGACGTCAAGGGGACCGAGTACTGCATCGGCTTTTCGACCGCGATCACCCGGGCCAAGGACACGATCAACCGACAGCGGACGACCCTCGGATCCCACGAGCGCATCAGCATCTTCCGGATCTTCGGCCGGAACGCCGGGTTCACTGCGCTCTACACCGCGTACGTGACCTCGGCGCGCTGCGTCATCCCGGAGTACCGCTTCGACCTCCAGCGCCTGGTCGACGTGCTCGTCGAGGACCGCCGCAACAACCCCAGCCGGTACTCGTTCGTGATCGCATCCGAGGGTGCCCTCCCGGCCGGCATGGAGCTCAAGGAAGTGGGCGAGGCCGACGCCTACGGCCATCGCCACAAGGCGAGCATCGGCGAGTTCCTGGCCGCCGAGATCCGGCAGCGCACCGGGATCGAGACCGTCGATTCCGAGCTGACCTACGACCTCCGCTCAGGCGACCCGGACGCGCTCGACCAGATGGTCGCCATGACGTTCGCGAACGTCGCGATGGAGCTGGTCGTCGATGGCAAGTCGGGCTTCATGACGGCGATCCGGGACGGTCGCTACAGCTTCTGCCCGATCCCGGAGCCCGGAGCGCGGACCGTGGACGTCGAGCACCAGTACAACGTGGACCGCTACCGGCCCCAGTACGGCGGCAAGCTGGGGCTTCCGATCATGCTCACCCTGCCGGTGGTCTGACGGAAGGTCGCGACCGGCCGCCGGGCACTGGCAGGCCGGTCGCGACCCCGGTCTCGGGCGGCCGGGCGCTGCCGCGGGCGGGTCGGCCCCGCGGGCCCCGAGTTGCCGCTCAGCGCACCCGGTCGGCGTCTCCGGGTCCCGGGCGCGTGGTGCGGCGCCGCTCGGCGTACATTCTCTCCTCGGCCGATCGCAGCGCGGTGTCGATCTCACCGACGGGGGTCGGGCTGGCCCAGCCCATCGCCAGGTGGAGGGCGACCGCGCCCGACTCGAGCCAGCGCTCGCAGGCCGCGCGGACGCGCTCGACGTAGTTGATCGCGGCGACCTCGTCCGTCTCCGGCATGAGGACGAGGAAGCGGCCACCGCCCACGTGCGCAACGTGGTCGGTGCGGCGCGCGTAGCGACGCAGCGCGTCGCCCACGGCCGGCAGCACGCGCCGCCCGGGCTCGGCGCCGAATCGGTCCACGAGGCGGCTCAGGCCGTCGATCTCCGCCACGACGACCGTGACCGGCCGGCGGTACCGGACGTAGCGCGCGTTCTCCGCGGCGAGCATGCGCTCCCAGGCCAGCAGCGTGTCCAGCCCGGTCAGGGGGTCGATGTGCGGGTCCGGGATCGGGCCTTCCTGCGGGACCCGGCCCGGCTCCAGGGCGAGGAAACCGGCGATTGCCGCCTCGGCGCCAGGCTCGTTGTGCCGGTCCCCGAGCGCGAACCGCCGGCCGGAGTCGCTCACCGCGTCGGCGGCCCGGACCCCTGGTGCCGCGGACTCCGCGGCATCGAAGGCCTCGAGACGGTCGGCCTCCGCGCCAGCGAACGTGCGGACCGGACCGGCCGAGGCCATGGCCGCCGGCGCCGCCGCGGGCTCGTCGGCCGGCGCCGTCGCCTGCGGGCCGGGCCCGGGACGCGGCACCGGTGCCGCCGTCGTGGAGGCGGCTGTCGCGGCCGTCTGCGCCGCAGCCGAGAACCGGGTCGCCTGCCTGGCCGAGGCCGCCTCGCGACGGCGCCCCAGCAGCGCGACGACGACGAGCAGACCGAGCGCGAGGCCCGCGACAACGAGGGCGATGAGGACGTAGGTGAGCTGTTCCTGCGTCAAGAGGGTCCTTCCCGTTCACGGCCGCCACGTCCGCCACGCCGCGTGGTCGGGCGGCGCGGTCCGCCGCACCCCGGACTCTACACGTGGTAGGCCCGGAAGTGGGACGGTCGGACGGCTCTTTGTAACGATGTTGCGGTGCCCCCAGGCACCGAGCGTGGCGTGCGGTGCGGTCCGGTGTGGACCGCTCGGACGGCGCGGCAGCGTCAGGACGCGGCGTGCCGACCGCGGGTCGCCGATTCCGGTACGCTGCTGCCCACGCGCTCACGAGGTTCCATCCCCATGGCCGACATCCCTGCCTTCGATCCTGACGCCACCCGTGTCCCCGACACGGCCGAGCCGGCCCCGGCCGTCCCGGAGATGGAGCCGGTGGAGGCCCTGCCCGCCGAGCCGGGTGTGCTGGCGGACGCGGCGGAGCCGGTCGAGACCCTGCCCGGCGAGCCGGGTGTGCCGGGGGACACGCCGGTCGCCGCGCCGCGACCCGCTCGTCCCGCGCCGGCCGTCCTCGGCTATCTCGCGGCCGCGCTCGTGGGAGCGCTGCTCCTCGCCGGAAGCCTCTTCGCCACCGGGGGTATCGGTCGCCCCGCGCCCTCGCCGTCGCCCGCCCCGAACGCCGCCGATGGACCCTCGCTCGGCAGCCAGTCCGCGCCGGTGACGATCGGCTTCTGGGCCGACTACCAGTGCCCCTTCTGCCGCCTCGAGGCGCTGGTCTTCGGGGGGTCCCTCGAGCGGGCCTTCGTCCTGCCCGGCGTCGCGCGGATCGTCTACCACGACTTCGCGTTCCTGGGCCAGGAGTCGATCGACGCCGCCGTCGCGGCACGCTGTGCCGGGAACCAGGATCCGGGCGCCTACTGGCGCTACCACGACCTCCTCTTCGCGTCGCAGCAGGGCGAGAACCAGGGCGCGTTCGCGCGGGCGAACCTCGTCGCACTCGCCAACATCGCCTCGCTCGACGTGACGACGTTCAGCGCCTGCCTCGCCGATCCCGCCCAGGCGAAGGCGGTCGCCGACGAGACGGCCCAGGGCAAGGCGCTCGGCGTCGTCTCCACGCCGACCCTGCGCATCGTGGGCCCGGGCGGGACACGGGTGTTGACCGGGTTCAGCGACAGCTGGGCGACCATCCGGGACGCAGTGGACGCGGTCCTGGCGCCGCAACCCTCCGCCAGCCCGGGGCCGGCCGGCGGCAGCGCTGCCCCGGCGTCGTCCGCGGCACCGACCGCGACGCCGGCCGCGACGCCGTAGCCGTTCAGCTCGGAGCCGCGAGGTCCCGCCGCGGGAAGATCCACGCGGCCCACCCGACCGCCGCTGCGAACAGCGCGGCGAGGACGAGCATGTCGAGCGGGTCGAACGTGCCGGCCAGGATGCGCGTCGGCTCGAAGTACCGGAAGGGCGAGATCGGCAGGAGCCACGCCGCGTTCGGCCAGAGCGTCCCCAGGAAGTCGACGGCATAGCCGACGATCGTGACGCCCAGCGCGATGCCCATGGCCGGCGCAACCCGGTCGAAGCTGACGGAGGCCGCCAGCGCGACGGCCCCGAGCGCCCCGAAGAGGGCCACCCCGTTGAGCCAGCAGAGCGCGAGGTCGATCGTCCGGAGGCCGGCAGCCACGCCGAACAGGGCCGCGCCGGCCACGATGCCGGCCAGGATCGCGACCTCCGCCAGGGCCGCGAAGAGGAGCATCGCGACCAGCAAGGTCGCGTAGAGAGCCCGGCGCTCCAGGGGCCGCGCGAGGAGCACCTCCAGGGTGCCCCGCTGGCGCTCGCCGGCGACCGCGCCCGCCGCGAACCCGATCACGGCGATCGCCACGAGGGCGAGGGCGATCGGGTGGACCAGGCCGAGGGCGACGGTCCCCGAGATGCTGAAGACATCGCCGCCCGTGAACCGCGACATGACGTCGAAGACGTTCGCAAAGGCGGGGTTGCTGGCCAGCGCCCCCATCTCGCTCCCGAACGTCGCGTAGACCACCGGGAGCAGGAACCCCCAGATCGCGAGTGCGATCATCACGAGTGACAGGCGGACGCGCTGGGCTGCCCAGGTCCGCCGGAAGAGATTCCCGCTCACCACGGCGGTTCGGCGCGTGCCGGCTCGTCGTAGAGCTCGAGGAAGGCATCCTCCAGGCGGGCCGGCTCGATGGTGAGATCGGCCAGGGGCACGCCCTCCAGCAGGCGCAGGAGCGCCACCACGTCGCCGTCGAGCCCGAACGCCAGTCGATCGTCCCGCGCCTCGAGCGACGTGATGCCCGGCAGCCCCGCGAGCGCGGCAATCAGCGCAGGCGCCGGCGCGTCGAGGCGCGCTTCGACGTGGCGCCGGCGACGGGCCAGCAGCGCCCCGACGCGCTCGAGAGCCACCAGCCGGCCGGCCCGGATGATCGCGACGCGGTCGCAGACCCGCTCCACCTCGGACAGGACGTGGGAGCTGAAGAAGACGGTCCGGCCCGCCGCCTTTCGCTCGTCGAGGATCGCGTAGAAGGCGCGCTGCATGAGCGGATCGAGGCCCTCGGAAGGCTCGTCGAGGATCGCCAGCTCGGGGTCGTGCTGGAGCGCCTGGACGATCCCGATCTTCTGGCGCATCCCGCGCGAGTAGTCGCGGATCGGCCGGCCGAGATCTCGTCGCGAGAGCTCGAGGCGCTCGACGAGATCGGCGCGCAGGCTCGGCGGGCGGACGTAGAAGGCGGCCAGGTAGTCGAGGAGCTGGACCCCCGTGAGGCCGTCGTACAGGGCGATGCCGCCCGGCAGGTACCCGATGCGGCCTCGCAGGTGCGCGCCGGCGGTCGCCACGTCGAGGCCCAGGACATGCGCCGCGCCAGCAGTCGGGCGGAGGTAGCCGAGGAGCAGGCGGATCGCGGTGCTCTTGCCGGCGCCGTTCGGGCCCAGGAAGCCGAAGATCTCGCCGGTCCGGACGACGATCGTGAGGTCGTCGAGGGCCCGGACCGGCCCGGGCCCGGGCACCCGGCGGAGCGACGGCCACTTCGACCCGTAATGCTTGGTCAGGCCCTCCGTTGCGATCGCGTCCACGGGGTGGAACGGTACACGAGCGGCGCCGACGCGCCCCGGCGCGAAGCTGGCGCGTGGGGCGTCCCGGGCGGCACGACCCGCGCCGCGCGCCGCGCGCCGCGGTCGGCGTGCACCGGCGCGCCGAACGCGCGATCCTGCGCGGGATGCCCGCACCCCAAGACACGCCCGTGCGCACCCCGGATGCGACCGTGCCACCAGGCCGGCCGGCGCCGCCGGTGCTGCCGGGCGACGACCCGGCCGCGATCGCGACCGCGGCGGCACATCTCCGCGCCGGGGGCCTCGTCGCCTTCCCGACCGAGACGGTCTACGGGCTGGGCGCCAACGCGCTCGATGCCCGCGCCGGCGCGCGGGTGTTCGCCGCGAAGGAGCGGCCCGCGTTCGACCCCCTCATCGTCCACCTCGCCGACGCCTCCGAGGTCGGGGCGTATGCGCAGGTCGAGGACGCGGACGATCCCCGGGTCGCCCGGCTTGCGGCACGGTTCTGGCCGGGCCCCCTGACGCTCGTGCTCCGGAAGCGCGCGCTCATCCCGGGGATCGTGACGGCCGGGCTCCCGACCGTGGGCCTCCGGGTGCCCGACCACGCGGTCGCCCGCGCCCTGATCCGGGCAGCCGGGGTCCCGCTGGCCGCGCCCTCGGCAAACCGGTTCGGCCAGCTCTCCCCGACCCGCGCAGCGCACGTCGTGGCCGGGCTGGGGGCGCGCGTGGACCTCGTCCTCGACGGCGGGCCCTGCGCGGTGGGGGTCGAGTCCACGGTGATCCTGCTCGCGGCGGGTCGCTCCGCGCTCCTGCGTCCCGGGGGTTTGGCGGTCGAGGCCATCGAGGCCGAAATCGGGCGTCTCGAGATCCTCGCCGACGGAGCCCCCGGCACTGCTGAGCTGGCCCCGGGACGGGCGGGAGCCCACTACGCGCCGCGTGTCCCGCTCGAGATCGCGGATCCGCGCGACCCGGCTGCTGCCCCGGCCTTCCGGGTGCGCCCGGGAGAGCGGGTCGGCCTCCTCGCCGCCACCGACGCGGGCCGCCGGGCGGCCGAGGAAGCCGGCGGGCCGTTCGCCGCGGTCGAGATCCTCGACCCGGACGGCGATCTCGTCGGGACGGCCGCACACCTCTTCGACGCCCTCCACGCGCTCCAGGCCGCCGACATCTCGCGGATCGTGGCCGAGCCGATCCCGTCCACGGGCCTCGGCCGCGCCGTCATGGACCGCCTGCGCCGGGCTTCCGGCGACGCGCCCGGCCGTCAGTAGACGAACGGCACCAGCTTGCGGACGCGCGCCCGGTACGCCGCGTAGTCGGGATACGCGTCGAGGAGCCAGGCCTCCTCGCGGCGAGCCTTGACGTCGAAGAAGCAGCCGAGGAGCACCGACGCGAGGAGCGCGACCGGGCTTGCCGTCACGAGCCCCCAGCCCAGCCCGGCCAGGACCAGCCCCGCGTAGATCGGGTGGCGGACTAGGCCGTAGACGCCGTCCGCGACGAGCCGGCCGCCCTCGACGGGGCGTGGCAGCGCGGTCAGGTTCTCCCGAAGACCTGCCAGGCCAAGACCAGCGCAGGCGAGCCCGAGGGCGATCGCGGCGACCCCAACGGCGAAGCCGGCGATCTGCCACGGCCCACTCCACGCGGGCCCGAGCCGGCCGGTAGCGGCGATGGCAACGAAGATGACGCCCTGCAGCGCGACCCAGCCCTCGCCGCGCGGGCCGAGCGACGGAAGCCGTGCCCCGTCCACGCCCGGTCAGGCGTCCGGGACGGAGAACCGACGGGCGTTGCCCATTCCCGGCCAGACCAGCCGCTGGGTGAGCGCGGACAGCTGCGCCAGGTGGTCGCGGTCGTGGTGGACCCACTCGTGCAGGAGGTCGCGCACGATGACGTCGCCCACCTGGGGATGCCGGCCCGGACGCGCCAGCGCAGCCGGCCCGAGCGACCGCACGAGGGCCAGCGACTCGTCGCGCAGGATGCCGAACTCGGCGGTGAGCTCGGCCGAGTCGCGGGCGTCGTCGTGGCGGGCGGCCGCCACCGCCGGGGGCACCCACGAGGTCAGCGCGGGGTTCTCCTCGGCGATCATCAGGCGGATCCGCCAGGCGAACCCGCGCTTCTCGGCCTCGATCAGGTGACCCACGACCTCGTTCGGGCACCACGACCCCGGGATCGGGCGGTAGTCCCCGTGGGGCACGAGCGCCTCGAGCTCCAGGATGATCGCCCGGCGTGAGGCATCGAGGAGCGTCGCGATCTGCTTGGGCGTGAGCGGGGCCGGCTCGTCGGCGTCGCGGTCGTCGTCGCCGCCCGCCGGCAGGCGCTGTGGCATTCGGGTTCTCCTCTGGACGTCGGCGCTCATCGTACCCGGCCGACATCCGCGCCGCGGTCAGAGCAGGTCCCGCGCCGCCGCCAGCTCCCACGTCCGATCGAAGACCGGGCGGTCGTCCTCCCTCACCGCGAGCGTGACCCGGAGCCGGAGATCGTCGCGGTCGGATTCGAGCACCAGCCCGGCCTCGGCGACAATCAGCGGGCCGCCCGGATAGCTCAGCCGGTAGAGGATCGCCCCTTCGGCCCGGCAGTCCGAGAACCCGTCCGCCACCGTCAGGCGATAACGCGAATCTGCCGCGAACTCGAGGCCTCCGCGTTCGGGGAAGCGGTCGCCGCCGCCCGATTCGCACACCAGCGAGGTCGTCGCGGCCACTCCGTCGCGCTCGATCCGCCAGGTCGCCGGGGTGCCCGGGACCGGCTCGCACGCCGGCGGCTCGAAGGCCGGACGGCCCAGGTCCGGACCGTGCTCCGCCGACCACCCGACGGACGTCGGCAGGCGGAGCGCGGAGGGACGCGCCACGTCGTGGTGCAGCGTGAGCGCGACCGGGGTCGGCGTCGGCCAGGCGATCGGGAACGCGGCGCCGGCGATCGCCACCCGAAGCCGGTGGCCGGCAGGGACGCGCGCCCCGGCCGTCGAGAGGGGCAGATCCACTTCGACCGGGTCTCCCGGCACGAGCGCGACCGGCGTCTCGGCAGCCGGGTGACGCCGGGTCAGGTTGCGCACGGCCCGGGCGATGAGCGCAGACCGGCCGTCCGGGGCCACGGCCTCCAGGCGGACCGCCACCTGTGCGACGGGCTGGTCGGCGGACAGCCAGAGCCGCGCGTGCGCGACTCCGGCGACGAGCACGGGCCGCTCGAGGGGCCCCGACGTGAAGAGCAGCGAGCGCGCGTCGTCGGCGCGCTGGTCGCCCGGCACGCCCTGCGGCGGATAGCCGTAGCCGCACCAGAACGGGGCGCAGAGCCCCACGTCCGGCGGGCCGGCCCAGGTGGACGAGGCCACGTCGCCGGCAGCGGCCGCCTCCCCGCCGAGCGAGCCGAGACCGGCAGCCCCGTCGCCCTGGAGGTAGAGCGCGGGGGGCGGCGCGATCCGGTGGGCCGGCGGCCACTGGGCGATGTGCCACCAGCGCCCGGGCAGCTCGGCCGGGAACTCGGTCGAGCCGAACGGCTCGACGATGTAGAGCGAGAGCATGGGCTCGTCGTCGTCGCCGGGCGCCGGCTCGCCCTTCAGCCAGCGGTCCCACCAGCGACGCATCAGGCCCACGCCGTCGATCGACGGGCCGGGAGAGCCCGCGTGCGGCCAGGCATGACCCCACGGCCCGATCACGCCGCGGCGGGGCGCCCGGACGTGCTCCAGCACCGCGAGCACGGCCTCGCGGTACGCGTCGTTGAGGCCGCCGATGGCGAGGACCGGCGCCTCGATCGCGGCCCAGTCCTCGCAGACCGAGCCCGCCCGCCAGAAGGAGTCGCGACGCTGGTGGCGGAGCCACTCCAGCGGCCACTGCGGGGTGGCCTCGAGACGTCGGAGCCATTCCTCGCGCCAGCCCGGCCCGAACCGCTCGGGGTCCGGCGGCAGCGCGTTCTCGCCGACCATCTCGACCGGCCAGTAGACGCTCTCGCCGACGTGGAGCGTCCCGCCCACGTAATGGACGTCGTGGTTGTAGCGGTCGTGGCTGAAGTGGGCCGGGATGATCGCCCGGAGCGCGGGCGGTCGTCGAGCGACCGCCTGGAGCGCCGAGAAGCCGCCCCAGCTGATGCCGAACATGCCGACCGTGCCGGCGCTCCACGGGCGCGTCGCCAGCCAGTCGATGACCGCGAGGTTGTCGAGGATCTCGCGCTCGGTGTACTCGCCCTCGGCGACTCCCTCCGAGCTGCCGGTGCCGCGCACGTCGAGGCGGCAGCTGGCGTAGCCGGCGGCGGCGAACGCGCCGAGGAGCGGCCAGTCGCGCGAGAGCGTCCAGTCGTCCTTGCGGTACGGGATCGACTCGAGGACCGCCGGGAACGGGCCGGGCACATCCGGGACGTAGAGGGTGGCGGCCAGGCGGACGCCGTCGTCCATCGGGATCCGCACGTGCTCGGTCCGCACCGCGACCCCACCGGCTCGCCGGCCGGGCGGTACCGGCGCGTCCCGGCGTCGGGATGGGAGCGATCCGGCATGGCGCGCCTCCGGCAGGGCGGGGGCTCCGCCCGGGCCGCGCCGGGCGATCTCCCGCGCCGTAGAGTCTAGGCAGCATGATCGTCCCGATGTTCCGCCCGTACCCTCCCCCGGAACCGCCGCTCACGGACGGGGTGGTGCTCCTGCGCCTGCCACGAGACGCGGATGCTCCCTCGATCGCCGCGGCCTGCCGCGACCCGGAGATCGCGCGCTGGATCCCCGTCCCCGTCCCGTACGACCTGGAGGATGCACGGACGTTCGTGGCATTCGCGGCTGAGGGGTGGTCGAGCGGCCGCGAGCCGACCTTCGTCATCGCCGACGCGACGAGCCGGGTGCTCGCCGGCGCGATCGCGATCCACCGGCGCCCGGACGAGCCGGGCAAGGCCGCGGTCGGCTACTGGCTGGCGGCGGAGGCGCGCGGACGGGGCTTTGCGTCGCGAGCCGTCCGGCTCATCGCCCGCTGGGCGTTCGACGTCGAGCCGGGCCTCGTGCGGATGGAGCTGCTCACGCTCGTGGGCAACGAGGCATCCGGCCGGGTCGCGCTCCGGACGGGGTTCCGGCGCGAGGGCGTGCTCCGGCGCTACCTGCCGTTCCGCGACGGCCTGGTCGACGCCGTGATGTTCGCCCGGCTTCGCGGCGACCCGTGGAGCTGAGCCGCGCTCGCCGCGCCCGCTGGAGACCGCCGTCGACTAGCATGCAGGCGCAATCGACGAGGAAACGCCCGGCAGACCGCCCGGCGACACTCGGCGGACGCGAGGGGAGGCACGCCCGCGATGGCGAACCCGGTCATCCTGGTGGTGGACGACGATCCGCAGGTGCTGCGCGCGGTGGAGCGCGAGGTGCGGGGACGGTTCGGTGGCGACTACCGGGTGGTGGCGGCCGCTTCCGGAGTGGATGCCCTGGATATCATCCGCCGGCTCACCCTGCGCGGGACACCCGTGGCGCTGCTCCTCGTCGACCAGCGCATGCCCGGGATGACCGGCGTTGAGCTGCTCGGCGCAACGCTCGATCTCCTGCCCGGAACGAAACGGGTCCTCCTGACGGCCTACGCCGACACGGACGTC
>Ga0182011_10003429_pt1 | contig 12999 bp, 9 predicted proteins | sample 711E1DmetaG_FD_120481 | JGI IMG/M metagenome (GOLD analysis project Ga0182011, IMG submission 120481) | Permafrost microbial communities from Stordalen Mire, Sweden - 711E1D metaG | ecosystem: Environmental > Terrestrial > Soil > Wetlands > Permafrost | place: Sweden: Stordalen | collected... | reverse complement strand
TAATGACGTGCCGCTCTCAAAAATCGCCCTTTACCTTCGCAATCAGCCGGAAATCCTGCACCTCGATCCCTTCCTTGACACCGCCTTTTTGCGTTTCAACACCGGGCGAAAACCCTTCACCGATCCGCGCGTGCGCCAGGCGCTGGCCCGCGCCTTCGATCGCACGGCGCTGGTTCGAGACGTCACCCTTGGCGGCCAGCAACCGGCGCATTGCCTGACTCCGCCGGGCCTGCCGGGGTACACAGCCCGAGCTTCCATTCCCGACGATTTCGCCGGCGCCCGCCGGTTGCTGGCGGAGGCGGGATACCCGGGTGGCCACGGGTTCCCGCGCGTGGAGATCCAGTTCCCCACGCTTGAATTGAACCAGCGCCTGCTCGAGACCGTGCAGCAGATGTGGCGCCGCGAGCTCGGCATCGAGGTCAGCCTCGCCAATAAGGAGCAGCGGGTATGGCTCAACGATGAACGCCTGCGGAACTACGATCTCTCTTACGCCCATTGGATCGGCGATTACGTGGATCCGAGCACCTATCTCGAGCTGTTTACGACCGACAGCGGCAATAATTCCACCGGCTGGTCGAGCCCGGAGTATGACCAACTGGTCGCCGCGGCCAGCTCCGCGCTCGATCCGTCACGGCGGGCCGAGTTTTATCAACAGGCTGAAGCCCTCCTGCTCCATGAAGCACCGATCGCTCCAATCTTTTTCGGCACCCGGGTGTACCTCTGCCATCCGGCGGTGAGAAACTGGCGTCCGGCTCTTTTGGGAATCCATCAGTACCAGGATGTTTATTTGGAACCGTGAGCGGTCTCGACGCCAATTGTAGGAGCCTGCTTGCAGGCGATTCCGAGGTAAAAATCGCCTGCAAGCAGGCTCCTACAATGATTTTCTGACGGACTTCTATTGGGCGCGAGGGCGTTGCTCGCGAAAGAGTCACCGCCATCGTCCGATTCTCCGACCGAGAGAGAGGCTCGCTCCAGATTGCAGGATCCGCGACGCCCTCTGCGCTCTTGTGCCGATCCGATTTGGCGATAATCGTTCAGTGCATGCATCCGCCCTTCCGCCTTCGGCTGTTCTTGGTCCTGCTCACGCTCCTGCTGGCGGCTTCCACTTCGGCTGCTGATTTGAGAATCGTGCGCGTTCTTGCGGGCTGGCGCAGCGCCGATTCATTCCACCGTTTTAGCGAATACTTTGGGGCCAAGCAAAACGACGGCGGCATCAACATGCTGCGCAGTCAGCCGGCGGACCGAAACGGCTATTACTGGCTGATCCGGTTGAAGAATCCTCACGCCCCCGTTTCAGGCGCCAGGTTCGAATTACAGGTCATCAGCCCGGCCGCGCCCGAACCGAAGATTTTTACCTTCGCCGCCGAGATCCCCTCTGGCAGTTCGCTCTGCCAGCTCGGCCTGACCGGATCGGACTGGCCGGGGGCGAAGGCCCGACCGGACGCATGGCACCTGCGTCTGTTGGCCGCCGACGGCACGACGCTCCTCGCCCGGGAGAGTTACCTGTGGGAAATGCCGGCTAAAAAGTGACTCTGTTTCGCCGCAACGATGCAGTCGGCGGGCGAAAGTCGAATACGTACGATCATACGAGGTTCTGCGTCAATAACTCGCAAACGAACCTGGTACTATCCGACTTGCTGCTCGCCACTCGTCGCTCGACTCTCGACTGCATTAATCCGGCTAGGCAATGCTGCCCAACACGGCGAAGAAATGGCAGATACTGCCGGCAAGAACGAACAGGTGCCACACGGCATGGTGATAAGGCAGGCGCTTCCACAGGTAAAACACCGTGCCCAGGGAATAGGCGAGCCCGCCCGCGAACAACATGATCAGGCTGCCCCGTGGCAGCGCCTCCACCAACGGTTTGATCGCCACCATTACAATCCACCCCATGAAAAGGTAAATGAGCGTGGACAGAACCCGGAATCGGCCGGTGAAAAAGAGTTTCAGGACAGTGCCCCCGATAGCCAGCGCCCAGACCACGCCGAACAAGCTCCAGCCCCACGGACCGCGGAGATTGACCAACATGAACGGCGTATACGTGCCGGCAATCAGGTAAAAGATCGCCATATGGTCGACCACGCGAGCGACATGCTTCGGGCGGGTGGCCCGGAGTGAATGGTAGAGCGTCGAGGACGCGTAAAGCACGACCAGTGATACGCCGAAAATGGCTCCGGAAGTCACAGCCCAGGCGTCGCTCCGCAGTGCCGCAAACGTCACGAGCACAACCAGTCCGGCGATGCTCAACAACAAACCGAAACCATGGGTCAGGCAGTTGGCGATCTCTTCCTCCCGGGTGTAGGTCGCGGTTGACATAGCCACCAGCGTGGACTGCCGACCCGCCGGCAGGCAAGCAGTTCAGCGCGATTCAAGCCGCTCCACCCCCTTGCAGCGCTGGTCGCCTTCCGCTGCTACTAGGTCGCGATCTCCACAAACCTCCGCGAGGCGAATCCCTTTTTATTTTTGCAGTTTTCGCAGGATTGCCGATTCTCCAGCCACCTTCATGTCGTCCCCCTCGATTGTCTGGTCCGACTGGCAGCCCCTCGTGCTCCCGGAACCCCTGTCGCCAGCCGTTCTCACTGAGGTGGTCGACGGCGGCCAGACATTTCGCTGGAACCACTCGTCCGACGGCGTCTGGCAAGGTGTCTGGGCCGATTGTGTCGCGCGGCTCAAGCCCGCCGTACCCGACGGATTACTGTGGTCTGCCCCGCCAGAGCTTGCCGGGATGGTCGCGAACGAATTGCCCTCCTATTTCGGGGCAGGGCTCCGTTTCGACCGTCTCGTTGACGATCTGCCATGGCGGAGCGACCCACACCTCGCCCGCTGCCTCAAGGCGTTTCCCGGCCTGCGTCTGTTACGCCAGCCTTTGGAGGAGACGTTGCTGTGCTTTCTCTGCAGCTCCACCAAACAGATCGTGCAGATTAAACAGATGGTCGAACTGTTGGCGCAGCGTCATGGCCGGGAGATCGCGCCGGGAATCCACCGTCTGCCCACGTGGACGGAACTCGCGGCGGTCAGCGAAGAAGCGCTCCGCTCCTGCCTGCTCGGCTTTCGCGCGCGTTACGTCAACCAGACCGCACAAATCCTGGCCGCGAACGGGGACTGGTTCAACCGTCTGGAACAGCTCCCTTATCACGAGGCCAAGGAACGGCTGCGCGAGCTGCCCGGTGTGGGTGAAAAGGTTGCGGATTGCGTGCTGCTCTTCGGCGCCGGCCGGCTGGAGGCTTTCCCGGTGGACGTGTGGATCACCAAAACGATGGAATCGCGTTACGCGCTGGAGGGATGGACTCCGCAGCAGATCGCCCATTTTGGCCGGGTGCATTTCGGAGCCAGTGCCGGTCTGGCCCAGCAATATCTGTTCGCGTGGGAGCGGGCCCAAGGCCGCAGCTGATCCTGTTACTGGACCAGCGTCGTACCGACCAGCGTATAGCTCCCCGACAGGCGGATATCGCGGGAGGACGCTCCCACGAGGATGCCGAATTCGCCCGCCTCGGCCACCCAGCCCTTTTTCTCGGGGGCGTAGTAGGCGAAAGAACGGCCGTTCAGCGGAACCCGGATCTTCGTCGTCTCACCGGGCTTGAGGTTGATCTTGGCGAAACCCTTCAGTTCCTTCACGGGGCGCAGAACGCTGGGCAGTTTCGGCTGAACATAAACTTGCACGACTTCGGCCCCTTCGCGAGCGCCCGAGTTGGTGACCTCGCATTCCACGGCAGCGGTGGAACTGCCATCGCCGATCACCTTCAGGTTGCCGTAGGTGAAAGTGGTGTAGCTGAGACCGAAGCCGAAGGGGAAAAGAGGCTCCACGTTCTTGGCGTCGAACCAACGGTAGCCCACCAGCAGACCCTCGTCGTAATGCACGGTGCCGTTCTCTCCGGGATAGGTGCGCTTGCCGCCCTGGTGGGCAGGCTCATCGCCGAGGGACTTGGGATAGGTGCATGGCAGCTTGCCGCTGGGGTTCACATCACCGAAAAGCACGGAGGCCAGAGCGTTTCCCGCTTCGGAGCCGCCATACCAAGATTGCAACACCGCGGGTGCCTTTTCCAACCAGGGCATCAATACGGGCGATCCGGAGATGAGCACCACCACGATATGGGGATTGGCCTCGGCCAGGCGGGCGATCAGATCGTCCTGGTTTGCGGGCAATGAGAGGTCGCGGCGATCCACGCCCTCGTCGTCCGCGAAAGACTGATGCGTCAATCCTCCGATGAAAATCACGAGGTCAGATTCCCGGGCTGCGCGAATCGCCCGCTCGGTAAGAGCCTTGGCTTCCTCCGGAGTGGCAGCGTTGCTGTCGCTGGTCCGCACGCCGGCATGGTCCCGCTTGCCGCTCCAGTGAATCTCCGGGTGCCGGAAGCCTTTGGAGAATTGAACGTTCGCGGCGCCGCCGACTCGCGCAAGGATGCCATCAAGGGCGGTCACTTCCTTGAACGATTTGATCCCCGCGGAATTGTGGCCCGGGGCAAACTTGAGTACGGCGTTCTCGCCGATCACGGCGATCGACTTGTATCGGGAGAGATCCACGGGCAGCAGGCCGGTGCTGTTTTTCAGCAGAACGATTCCCTCGGCGGCCACCTGGCGGGAGATGGCGAGATGGGCCGGCGTGTTGACTGAACCCGGCAAGCGGCCGTCCATGCCCCCGCTGGCAAAGAGCACGCGCAGATTGCGCCGCACCTTGTCGTCCAGGACCGACATCGGGAATTCGCCCTTTAGAATGCCTTCGCGGAAGGGACGCCCCAGGAAACACTCGTCGTGGGGTGCACGCCCGCCCATCTGTAGATCGAGACCGTACAAGGCGGCCTCGCGGGTGTCATGCGTGCCACCCCAATCGGAGATGACCGCACCCTGGAACCCCCATTCCTTCTTCAGAACCTGGTTCAACAGGTACTCGTTATGGCAGCAGTGCTGACCCCGGAACTTGTTGTAAGCGCCCATGACAGCGAGGGCGCCGCCCTCCTTCACGCCCGCCTCGAAGCCCGGCAGATAGATTTCGCGCAGGGCACGTTCGTCGACCTCCACGTTCACGGTGCCACGGTTGTACTCCTGGTTGTTCAGCGCGAAATGCTTCAGGCAGGCAACCGTCTGCTCGGCCTGCATGCCCTTGACGTAGCCCACGGTCATGCGGGAGGTCAGCCATGGGTCCTCGCCGAAATAGTCGTAGGTCCGGCCGCACAGTGGTGTCCGCATGATGTTCAGCGAGGGTCCGAGCATTACGTTTTTGCCCCGGGCACAGGCTTCCTCGCCGATCGCCTTTCCGCACGCCACCGCAAGTTCGGGATTCCATGAAGCCGCGAGATTCATCCCCACCGGCATCGCGGTCACATAGTCGTCGGTGCGGCCGGCAAGATCCCACGAGTCGAGCTTGGTTTCCTCGCGCACGCCTTGGGGTCCATCGGCCGTCCAAAGAAAAGGGACTCCCAAACGGGGAACGCTTCCCGCCCGGAATTCACCGCTCGCATGAACCATGGCCACCTTCTCCTCCAAGGTCATCCGCTGCAGCAGATCATCGATCCGCTGCTCCACCGGGAGCGTGGGATCAAGGTAGGCGGGTTTGTCCTGGGCAAAAACAGGCGTGGCTAAAACGCCCGCCAGCGCGGGGATCATCCGAATAACGCGAAATAAGCAGGGTGGAGACATGGGGGCACGCGCCTTCAGCCAGATCCCTGCGATCGGAGGTGTAGGGCGGGGTCGCCGCACCCCGCCTTGTCTTCTGCGTCAGTCCGCCTCATCGGAATCAGCCACGGCAACGGCTCACTTGTTCAGCAAATGATCGGCCGCCAGCACCAGGAACACGTAGTCCGAGGTCGCATAACCCATGCAATACTCTCCCTGCTGCCAAAGGAACGGCCATTCGAGCAGCTCAGGAAAATCGGGGCGGATCAGCGCGGTTCCAGAGGTGATGCCTCCCGGAATATACGACCAGTCGGCCCGGTTCATTCCGTAGGCCGGGATCATTGACTTGGCGCCCACCCCCGAGACAAACGAGGCCGTGTTGGAACCAGGGTGGCAGCCGAGAATGAAATTGAGCGCATCGAGCACGGGAGCGTCCGTGAAAATATCCGGGGCACCGACATGCAGGAAGTATTGCTCAACGCCAAAACGCTGGATCTCCCACCCGGCTCCCCAAACTTCCGGCGTGTAGGGAATGCCATACGGGGTCTCTTCCCCCAGTTTATCCACCTGTGACCGGTAGGCTCGCAGCGCTGCCCGAATCTTTGCAGTGTAAGCTGGGTCCTTGATCAGTGACAATGAGCGGGCGCCGAGCCAGCCGACGCGGTCAACCTGGACGACGATCTGGTCCTGCAAACCAAGAACCACGTCGGCGTATTTCTTCTCCCCGGTGGCTTGATAAAGTTCGATCGCCGGCTCGAGTCGGTCAAGAGAGGTGCTCGAAGCCTTGGCCTTGGCCCAGAGTTCCTCCGCAATTCGCAGGCAGTCGCTGGCGAGCGGGTCGTTGAATCCCTTCAGGGCGCGATAGGCCGCCGCCAGACCCCCGGCAGTGCCCAGCTCCCTCCTCGGATTCTCCTCCGTGAACACCCAGCGGTCATCGGCGGAACCCGGAGATCCCAGCGGCGGAAGGTGGTCGATTTTTGGCTCAGTCTGGTCACCCGCCACAGCTGCCTCCGCGAGCACCTTGATCGCCGTTCCATCGGTGTCGTGAAACACCTGGTTGTCGGTCATGGCTGCGGCATCCCCGAGGAACGTATACTGATGGAGCGACGCGTCCTGGATGCCCCGATAAAGTCTTCCCATCGAATTGTAGCCTCCAACAATCGTCAGGACCCCGTGCTCAATCTGCTGGAGCACATCCGGTTTCCCGTCGGGCTGGTGGATTTCGACGATTCGGGTCGCCTGGTCGATCGTGGTGTTGTCGAGGTCGGGATGAAAGAGCTCCCAAGCGAGGGCCAGCCCGTGAACCGTTTCGATCTGCGACTCAATGCGCAGATCGTGATCGCCGGCATCGTACCAACCGCCGCGATCGAGGCCGGGGACGTGCTCCCCGGGCTTGAATTTTGTCAGCGTCGACGGGCCCTGCACGTAGCCATCGAAATGGTTGTGATTCACCGGAGCCATGAGGGCATCGTCGATATGCGCCAGGCCGTGCCAGACCCGGTACTTGTCATTTACCCGCATGTGGGCCATCTGCACCGGCAGGAAATATTCGACCGTGGGCTGCCAGACATTGCGCTCGAAGACCCGCGCGCCAATCTCGAAAGGATTTGATCGGAGTTCACCGTAACCCACCTCGTACATTCCTGGCGCGGCCACGCTGGTGAAGTCATACTGCAGGTAGCGGTACCGGAGGAATCGTCCCCATTCCTTGGCCGGACCCTCGGCGACCTTCTCCAGGCCGGCCTCGGTGACGCGGAAGAGCGTCACCGGCTTCAGTTCGGTTTCCCTGCGGTCCAGCTCGATGGTTGCGATCTTCTGCTGCTTGGGGTGATAGCCGACTTGGGAAACCTGGATGACCGGGTCGGATCTCCAGCCGGGAATTGCGTGAGGGCGCACCACCCACTCGATCGCGCCTTTGGTCGCACCTGCGGGAACCAGGGAACGAACGACAAACCATCCGTTATTGTGCTTGGCCCGGCCGTCGAGCAGAGCGAGTTCGCCCCCACGCACCGCCTCGATCGTCATGCGCTGCCGGTCCGACTCCGGAGCGATGGTGACCCTCGGTCCGTGCCCAAGCGGGTCGAGCTCATAGTCGCCGTTGGTGGTGGAACCCGGACCATTGGCCTGCCGGGGGAAGATTCCCGTTTGACCGCCGATCTCGTAGGACTTCCCGAAGAGAATTCCCGGATAGAGCTCAAAGTTGAATCCAACCTTCCCAACCCACGCGGCCGGCAGCGGCTCGTCGAGGTCCACGACAATCCGGAAAGCCGATCCGTCCGGCTTGACCTTGACCACGTAGCTGAGCTTCAGGTCCGGATAGCCGATCGGGTTCAGGCCCTTGCGATCCTGGCGCTCGTCCGGATAGGCCATGCGGACGCTGATCTCCTGGGTCGCGCGGTCGACCTGCCGCCTGCCCACGGCCGGGGTTGGCTGCCACTGGCCGGGAGTCGGGTCGAGCCGAAGGTCGCCGTTGGTTCCGATCCGCTGGCCGTTCAAGATCACCCCCACGCCTCCCTGGTGTCCCTCGGGATAGAAATCGTGCGCCAGCATGACGTTCAGACCGGTCATCTCGAGGTATTCCTGGTCGTTGATCGAAAGCGACTCGGCCGGAGGCTGGGGTGCGGCGGAACCGGAGTGGAGCATGACGGCCAGCGCGACGGCCGCGCCAAAGGTGTTTCGGATATTCATGGACAATAGTAGTTTAAGATTCCAGCGATCGATCGAATGGCCGCACCCAGATAATGCCGGCTTGGCAAATCGGTTGGCAGGCAACGCAATCCGGGCTTCGGTTAAAGGAGTGATCGGCTCATCCTCGCGGCGGTTCGCAGGCAAATTATCTCTGCGTCAGGACCACGAACGAGTGGGGTTTCACGCGGAGGGCAAAGGCCGAATGGTCCTTATCCGGTGAGCCGAGAAGATCCTCGCCCGTCACCTCGTTGTGCAGGATCTTGATGTCAGCCGTCGTCACCACCCGGACCTCGGCGGCCTCATCGCGGAACGACTCCACGACCACCGCATGATTGTCATAAGCCAGGAGGGCGATGCGGCTGGGGCCTTCGAGCCGGGCAAAGAAATTGCCCGAAATCGTCGCGCGGATCTGGTCCAGCACTGGAGCGGGGAGCTGATAAAGGTCGGCAAAATTATCCGGGATCGTCAGGACATAGAGGCTGCCATTCGCATAGGCAGAGTAGTGCAATATTGGATACCCCAGTCCGTGGGTCATGCTGCCGAGCAGCTCCCAGCTGTCGTTCGTGTTGTAATGGAGCTGCGGGATGATGATGTCGACCGGCAGGGTGTGCCGGCCGATCCGGCGTCCCCAGATTTCGTGGGTGCTGGAGACCTCGGGTCCGACGCTGAGATCGACCAGTCCGCGGAAGCCTTTGTCCTGAATCTCCCGCAGCAGGCCGGTCGTGATGACCACATTCTTCCCCGCCAGGAGGTGCTGTTTGATCTTTTCCACAATCGCCGGATCATGGGCGGCATCGGCTGTCAGGAGCACGGTCTGGGCATCGGTGGGAAACTCGGGATGGAGGTCGATGGGGATCCCGATCATGCCGAGGTAATTGTGCAGGAAATCCTCACCCCGGGAATGGTAGGGGCGATAGCTTTTGATTCCGATGGGCTTGCCCAGCTTGGCGACCAGCGGATCGATTTGCTCAAGCGCCTGCGACGCCACGCGGGCGAGCGTGGGCGCCGCCACCCCCGCCACCGGTGCGACGGCCTTGGCGTAATCAAAACTCGTCCCCTGGTCCTGCCAGGGCGCCCGGTCAGAGGGCAGAATCGGCATGATCAGCTCATGCATCGCAAACAGCATGATCTCCGGCGCCTTGGCGAACATCGTCAGCCAGAGCTGTTCGGCGTATCGATCGGCGTAGATCCGGTTGCCCGTGTCCACCCAACCGCCGCCGTTTCCGCCCGGCTTGATGTTGTCGAAATAGCGGATCTGCTGGTAGCTCTGGTAAGGCTGGAGGTGTTGGGCGTTGTAAACAGAGTCGCGGGTTTCGGTGCCCGTATAGATCTCGTCAAAGATCTTCGGCTGCACCTCCAGATTGTAGCCCACGCCCTGGAAATGCTCGTACCAATTGGGATATTTGATGATGACCTTGACCTTCGGGTTGACGCTCCGGGCGACATCCAGCACCAGGTCGCGCGACACCTCCGTCATCAACTCGAGCCGGAAATCCGTCCAGGAACGGTCGCCCTTCTGCGCGATCGCGCTGGCGCTCTTGCTCGAGGTGAAGAAGAAATCGTCCAGGATGAATTCGTCGAAGGCCTTCGCCGTCGCTGTGACGATCTCCTTGATTTTCGCCCGGTCCTCCGGGTTGGTGTAGTCGAAAGTCTCAAAGAGCCTTCCCTCATTCTTGACCGTGGCGATCCCGCCGGCGACGGCGATCCCTTTGGCGGCGAAGAACGCCTTGGCCTGCCTCAGGGTTTCGGGATCGACAATGATGAGATCGCGGTGGACTTCGAGGTACACCTTGTCGACCTTCAGCTGCTTCTCGACCACCGCCCAGTTCGTTTTCAGCCACTCCGGGTCCTTCATCTTCTGGACCTCGTAGGCGCGAATGTAGACGGCGACCTTGAAACTTTGGTACTGGCCGGCAGCCAGATTGACCGCGCCCAGACTGAGCGCGAGGGCGAGCCTCAGGGGGTTGGATGGCATAAGCAATGGGGAACGGGTTCTGGACCGACCGGAAGGAAGAGAACGCGGAGCGGCAAACACCGCCAGCGCTGGTGCCCTGAGCTTCGTCCAGTCTGCACAACTTGGAACCCGGGTTTGCGGTCCGCAACTGTTGCTTTGCGCTTGCTAAAGAATAAATACCGTTTCCGACTGCCGTTTCTCCCGAGCATGCCCCTCAAACGAATCACGATGGCCGACGTCGCCAACGTGGCGAAAGTCCACCAGACCACGGTCTCCCTGGCCCTGCGCAACGATCCGAGGTTGCCGCGCGCCACGCGCCTCCGGCTCCGCGCGCTGGCCGAAAGCCTGGGCTACCGTCCGGACCCCATGCTCTCGGCGCTCAATTCCTACCGGACTTCCCGGGATGCGGCACGATCGCCGCCATCAATGGGTTTCATCCGGCGTTCCCGGGCCAACCTTCCCGCCGAGAATTTCTTCGCCGTGGAGCAGTTTCTGGCGGGCGCCCGTCGCGCCGCCGAGCGAATGGGTTATCGCCTGATCACCTTCCCGATCGAGAACACCACCGCGGAAGGGGTCCGTCTGGGCCGCATTCTCAGGTCGCGGGGGATCTGGGGCATCATTATTGGCGCACTCGATGCTGGCGTTCGCGAGCTCTCGCTAGACTGGGATTACTTCAGCGGACTCTGCATCGAGTCGCAGCACCTCGGACTCTCCCTGCACACGGTCGCCAACAATCAGAGCGGCAGCACGCGGACCGCCGTCCGGCGCCTCTTCGAACTGGGGTACAGGAGGATCGGCCTGGCGGTGGGAGAAATTGAGGAGACCTCACTCGGGAAACCGTTCACCGCGGGCTACCTGGTCGAAGTCCATGAATATCAGGGCCTCCGGAGCCTGCCGCCGCTCCTGCTGCGTTCGGATGACCCTGCTGCCACCGCGGCAAAACTCGGCGCATGGGTTCGACGGCACCAGATCGATGCGGTACTCGGGAACTGGAGCAACATCCCCGACCTGCTCCGCCTGGCCGGGTTGGACATTCCCCGCGATGTCGGCGTGGCCACCCTGGACTACAATCCCCACCGCGGCGCCATCGCGGGGATCCGGCAGAGCCATGAACTGGTCGGTGAGCGAGCCGTGGAAGCGCTGGCGCTCCTGATGAAAACAAACCAGCGGGGCCTGATCAGCCTGCCCAACACCACGCTGGTCGATGGACTCTGGCAGGACGGTCCGGATCTTCCCCCGAAGGAAAAGTCACTGGCGAAGAACGCCGTCCCGCACCGTGACAGCAGCCGGCTGAACGAAGCCGAGGGAGATAACGGCTAAGGGGTTTATTCGGGAGGATTCCTCCCACACGGGATCTCATAGCCGAGGCGGGGTCACCCCGGTGAAGAATTCTCCTCACGGCGCCTGCCAGCGCCAGACAACGGGAAACACACGCAAGCGTTGGCGACCCGCGAGCGGCTCAGGGCTTCTGGGCCTTGTTCAATTCTCCCGGCCGCTGTTCCCACACGGTGGCGAGTGCAGCTTTGGTCGCGTCGGACGCCGTCCAGATCGGCCCGGCGGCGCCGTTGGGTTGGTCGCCAGGAAGATGGAATCCCATTGCCCCGCCGACGATTTGACCATGGCCAATATTTGAATTCTCATGGGAATGGCGCATAATCCTGGGAACTGAAACGACTTACGATCTGTCCGGTCGCTTTGTGGCCGATACAAGTCGTGGTCGGGCAAGCGACGGGCCAGTCTGGTTCCCTGATTATTCCCTTATGAAAATATACTCTCAACGCCGGTATCGGATCCTTTGGTATGAGGACGCCGGTTTCTTGCTTTTGATCGTCATGTCGTGGTTTGACCAATACCATGAATCCTGGCGGGAAAGCGCCGTCGAAAGTGGCGCGGTCCTCGTGGTCTGGCTGGCCGTCCATCTATTCACCCGGCGGCTGATCTCCCACCTGCATTACCTTGAGGGTTTCCTTCGGGTCTGTGCCTGGTGTAAGAAGGTCGAGCACGAGAATAGTTGGGTCCCTCTGGAGCAGTTCCTCGAAACGAGCCTCGACACCAAGGCAACCCACGGCATGTGCCCGGCGTGCGCCGCCCAGTTCAAGGCGGGATTGAAAAGCTAATTCACTTCTTCCCGGTCTGCCGGTTCCTCATAAAACTGGGGGTGGCGTTTTGGTTTCCACTGCCCGCTTCGGCTCCAGTGCTTTGCGCAGTTCCTCCAAGCGTCCGTGGGCGCGGGCGCCGAACTCGGAATCGGGATATTTCTTGATCAGGTATTCGTAAAGACTGGCCGCCTCGTCGCGGTTTCCCAGGCCTTCCAGCTCGGTTGCGCAGGTGCGGTCGAACGGGCCGCTGTGCAACCGTAACTGCAGCGCAATTCTCGGTCGCCGGTGCGTGGACTGCTCCTATTTCCGGTGCAGGTCACACGGTGCCGGCTCGATGAGCAATTCGGCCGCCAAGGCCGCATGATCCGACGACCACAACGGCGGTTGCGCGCGATTCAGGACCATGTCGATCGGCTCGGCTTTGGCAGGGACGAAGCTGGGCCCCCGGAAGAACACGAAATCGATTCGCCGATCGAAAAGCGAAGTCGGATCAGCTAGCAGCGCGTCGGACGTCGTCCTCTGCGCTGCTAGAATAAAATGGCTGCGCCATTTTGGAGGAGCTCGGAAGGGGTGAGTATTTTTCGGGTTTTTCGTTCGGCGCTGGTCGAAGGGGGCCGTTTTCTTGATCCGGAGGCGGTTTTCAACCAC
>Ga0182011_10003428_pt1 | contig 13007 bp, 8 predicted proteins | sample 711E1DmetaG_FD_120481 | JGI IMG/M metagenome (GOLD analysis project Ga0182011, IMG submission 120481) | Permafrost microbial communities from Stordalen Mire, Sweden - 711E1D metaG | ecosystem: Environmental > Terrestrial > Soil > Wetlands > Permafrost | place: Sweden: Stordalen | collected... | reverse complement strand
TCAACCGGGTCGAGGCCTTCATCAAGGGCACCGACAACGAGACCCTCGTTGGGACCGAGACCCTGCCCAAGAAGTTCACCCGCCCGGCTCCGCTCCGCGGCGGCGCGCCCATCGCGACGAAGTAGCAACGACGCCACCCTCGGCTCCCCGGGCGGCACGTGCGGCCCGGGGGCCGGCGGGGGCGCGCCAGAACCAAAGACCGTCGCCATCCGGCGACGGTCTTTCATTGGCGAGGGGATCGCCCGAGGCCGAGTGCCGCGAGCGATCGGCGGGAGTGATCGGTGGGAGTGGGGCCTACCGGGCCACTGCCGCCGCGGCGGTCTGCTCGATCCGCGCCAGCAACGACTTCCAGGCGGTCGCGAAGGACTCAACGCCCGCCTCCTGGAGGCGGCTCGCGAGATCCGTCAGGTCGATGCCGGCGGCCTTGAACCGGGCCATGAGCGCGGGATCGGGCAGGTCCGGGTTGGCCTGCATCGTGTGCGCTACCGTGCCGTGGTCGGCGAAGGCGAGGAGCGTTTCCTCGGGCATCGTGTTCACGGTGAGCGGCGCGGCCAGCGCCTCGATGTAGAGCACGTCGGACGCCGTCTTGTCCTTGGTTCCGGTGCTGGCCCACAGCAGCCGCTGCGGTCGGGCGCCCTCGTTCATCAGCCGAGCCCACCGATCGCCGTGGATCAGCTCGGTGTAGGCGTTGTAGGTCAGCTGGCCCGTGGCGATGCCGAGCTTGAGATGGAGATCGGGCGGGAGATCGCCGGCGAGCGGACCGTCCCATCGGCTGACGAAAACGGAGGCTACCGACGGCACGTACGGATTGAGCCGGGCCTCGACCCGCCGCTCGATGGCTCGCGTGTAGGCTTCGGCGGCGGCGAGGTACTGCTCGGTCGAGAAGAGCAGCGTTACGTTCACCGGGACACCGGCGAAGATCGTTTCCTCGATTGCCTTCAGGCCCGCAGCCGTGCCGGGGATCTTGATGAAGAAGTTCGGCCGAGCGGCCAGCCCGTGAAGCCGGGCAGCGTCGCCGGCCGTCCTCGCGGCGTCATCGGCGAGCAGGGGCGAGACCTCGAGCGACACGAAGCCGTCGACGCCGTCGGTTCGATCGTAGGTCGGCCGGAAGAGGTCGGCCGCGCGGCGGAGGTCGTCGAGCGCCAGGTCGAAGAAGATCTCCTCGGTCTTGGCGCCGCCGGCGGAAAGCCGCTTGATCTGCTCGTCGTAGTCCGAGGAGCCGCCGATGGCCTTGTCGTAGATCGACGGGTTGGAGGTCAGGCCGGTCACGGACAGGTCCGCGATGTACCGCTGGAGCGTGCCGGTCGTCAGCAGTCCGCGGGTGATGTTGTCGAGCCAGACGCTCTGCCCGATGCCGCCGAGCTTTGCGGTCCGGTTCATGGTGCCTCCTGTCTGCGGCTGGCTTTCAGCCGTTCAATACGTCGCCGCGGAACGCGTCCGCATCCTGGAGCCTGCGGCGCAGCGCGTTCAGGAACCGGGCGGCAAGCTCGCCGTCGACGATCCGATGGTCGGCCGTCAGCGTCAGCTTCATTATCTGCCGGATGCCGATTCCGTCGCCCACGGCGATGGGCGTAGGGACGACGCTCGAGACGGCCAGGATCGCCGACTCGCCCGGGTTGATGATCGCGCTGAACTCGTCGACGCCGAACATCCCGAGGTTCGAGATTGTGAAGGTGCTACCGCTCATGTCGTCCGGGGCGAGGACGCCGTTGCGGGCACTCTCGGCCAGCTCCGCGGCTCGCCTGTGCAGGGCGTCCAGTGAGAGGCGATCGGCATCTCGGATCACCGGCACCACGAGGCCGTCGGGGAGGGCGACGGCAAGACCCATGTGCACTCGGCGGCGGGGCCAGACCGAGACGCCGTCGGTGCGCGAATTGACGTCGGGGAACTCGGCCAGCGTTTGCGCCGTGGCCGAGACGACGAAGTCGGTGATGGAAAGGGCGGTGCCTGCCGCCTTGAGTTCCGTTCGCAGGGCCAGCAGCCGTGTCACGTCGACGGCCACGGTGACCGTGAACTGAGGGACGGTGGTCGCGCTTAGGGTCAGCCGCTCGGCGATGACGCGGCGCATCCGGCTCATTTGCCGCGGGGCGGTGTCGTCTTCCCATTCGTAGCGAACGGGTGCCGCCGGGGTTGATGCCGGCGCCGAGGGTAGAGGCGCGACGGGGGCCGCCGCGGCGACCGCGGGGACGACCGGGGCTGCCGTCAAGGCGGCCTGGACGTCTCGTTCGGTGATGCGGCCCTCCGGGCCAGTGCCCTTGATGGTTCGGGGGTCGATCCCCGAATCGGCGGCGAGCCGGCTGGCGCGGGGACTGATGCGCAGGCGGTTGTCGCCGGACTGCGGCGGGACGGCGGAAGTCGGGGCAACCGGCGCGGGCGCCACGGCGGCCGCCACGGGCGCCACAGCCGCCGCCACGGACGAAGCCGTGGGCACCTGCGCCGCCACGGACGAAGCCGTGGGCACCTGCGCTGCCACGGGCACGTCCGGAATCGCTTCGCCGGGCTCGCCGACATATGCACACACGGCGTTGACCGGGACGGTCTGGCCTTCTTCGACGACGCGCTTCAGCAGCACGCCTTCCTCGAAGGCCTCGACGTCCATGTTCGACTTGTCGGTTTCGATCTCGAAGAGCACGTCGCCCTTCGAGACCTTGTCGCCCTCGCGCTTGTGCCAGGCGATGAGGACGCACTCCTCGGTCATCTGGCCGGGTCTTGGCATGAGGATCGGATGAGCCATGGTGTCCCTCGCGGAGTCGGGCGGCTGGCCTGACCTACAGTAGTGCGGCCACCGCCGCGTATATGTCGCCGGCGTTCGGAAGGAAGGCCTTCTCGAGACCCTCGGCCTGGGGCGAGATGCCGTTGGCGGCGCCGACCCGGCCGACCGGCGCGTCCAGGTAGTCGAAAGCTTCGAGCTGGATGCGGGCGACGATTTCGTTGACGTAGCTGCCGATCAGAACAGCCTGGCTGGCGACGACGCAACGACCCGTCTTGCGAACGGATGTGAGCACGGTCTCCATGTCGAGCGGGACCAGGCTTCGCAGGTCGACGACCTCCGTCTCGATGCCGTTCTCGGCCTTGAGGCGTTCGGCTGCCGCCAGCGCGTCGATGACCGCGGGCCCCCAGGCGACGACTGTGGCGTCGGCGCCTTCGCGAATCACCCGGGCTACGCCGAGCGGCTCCAGGTATTCGCCCTCCGGCACGACGCCCTTGGTGCTGTAGAGGCCCTGGCTCTCGACGAACAGCACGGGGTTGTTCGTCCGGATCGCCGATTTCAGGAGCCCCTTCGCGTCGGCGGGCGTGGCCGGGTAGATGACGTACATGCCGGGGATGTGGGTGAAGACGCTCTCGAGCGATTGCGAGTGCTGGCCGCCGTAGCCCTTGCCGGCGCCCACGGAAGCGCGAATGACGAGCGGCACTTCGGTCTGGGCGCCCGACATGTAGTGCCACTTGCCGGCCTGGTTCGCGATCTGGTCCGACGCCATGAGAGCGAAGTCCATGTACATGAGCTCGACGACCGGCCGAATCCCGACCATCGACGCGCCGACGGCCGTGCCGCAGATGCAGGCCTCGGAGATCGGCGTGTTGAAGACGCGCTCGCGGCCGAAGGCTTCGAGCAGATCCTTGGTCAGCTTGAAGGCGCCGCCGTAGTCGGCGACGTCCTCGCCGTAGACGATGACGCGGCGGTCGCGCAGCATCTCCTCGACCAGAGCCTCGCGGAGCGCGTCCTTGTACGTCATGACGCCGTTGGTGCGCTTGCCGACCGGCGGATCGGCGTAGGTGACGACGGCGCCCTCCGGGTCGGGGACGACGTCGGCTGCGGTATCGGTGTAGAGGTACTTGAGCAGGTCGGCCGGCGCCGGATCCGTCGCCTTGGAGGCCCGGACGGCGGCTCGGGCGTTGCGCTCGCGGGCGCGCGATTCGATCGCCGCGAGAGCGGCCTCGTCGGCGGCGCCGGCCGCGATCAGCTGACTCTTGAGCCGCTCGATCGGGTCGACTGCCCGCCAGGCCGCCTCTTCCTCTCGAGTTCGGTACTCGTTGCGCGGATCGGACAGGGAGTGGCCGTAGTAGCGATACGTGCTCGCTTCGATGAGCACCGGGCCGTTCCCTTCCCGGCAGATCGCCGCGGCGCGGTCGATCGCTTCGCGGACGGCGAGCACGTCCATGCCGTTGACCGTCTCGGCATGCATGTTGTTCTGGGCGAAGCCGGCCCCGCGTCGGGACATGCGATCGACGCCCATCACCTCTTCGTCGGTCCGATGGGTCATGCCGTAGTGGTTGTTGACGATCACGTAGATGACCGGCAGGCCGGCGGCGCGCGCCCCGGCCAGGTGGTTCGTCCACTGCTCCTGGGCGGCCCAGTTGAGCGCCTCGAGGACGACCCCGTTGGCGTAGGCGCCGTCCCCGGCGAAACAGCAAACCACCTTGTCGGATCCGCGGTAGCGGAGCGCCATCGCGGCGCCCGTCGCGATCGGGACGCTGCCACCCACGATGGCGTTCGCGCCGAGATGGCCGGTCGAGAAGTCGCCGATGTGCATGCCGCCGCCGCGCCCCCGGCAGTAGCCCTCTTCCTTGCCGAACAGCTCGGCGATGACGCGGTAGACGTGCTCCTCGAGAGCGTCGGCAAGGAGCCCTTCGCGGGTCGTGGCCTTGGACCACGGCGCGCGAGCCTTGAGCGCATCCTTCGACATGGAGCGAACGGCGGCGAAGCCCTTGGCGATAGCGTCGCCGTGGCCGCGGTGGGAGCTGGTGATGTGGTCGTCGGCGCGGATGGCGGCGCAGGCGCCCACAGACGTCGCCTCCTGGCCGATCGAGACGTGGGTCGGGCCGCGGTAGTCGTAGCCGGGCAGCGGGTCGTAGCCGCCCGAGCGGAGGCGGACGATCATCTCTTCGAGCTCGCGAATCGCCAGCATGTCGTCGAGCAGATCGAGTGCCGCCGAGGCGGTCAGCTTCCCGTCGGCGATCTCCGAGCCTGCGTCGCCCGCGAAGTCGAAGCCGTGGATCGAGCCTAGGGACTCGACGAACGGCTCGAGGTCGGGTCGAGTGTCGCTCCGATAGGCCGGCTCCGTGACCATGCTCTTCACCTCTGGCGTTGTCCGTGCGGTTGTCTTCATGCGGCGAGCTGTCGTCTCCTTCATATGGCCAGAAGCAGTCTGGCTGCCTCCTCGTCTGTTATCAGTCGATGGATGAGCCCGCTCTGGAGGGCTGCGTGGATCGCGGGCGCCTTGGCGGCACCGCCGGCGATGGCAACGACGTCCGGGACGGCTCGGAGTTGTTCGGCGCTGATGGCAATGAAGCGGCTGGCCAGTCCCACGCCCGGCAGCTCGCGTCCGCTCGCATCCAGTACCGTCGAGCAGACGTCTGCAACAGCGCCGGCGGCGTCCACCTCCGCCGCCAGGCCGTCGGGCAATGCTGCGCGAACCGTCGATCCGCTGGCCGTCCAGGCACCGATGCCGACGACCGCCCGGGTGAGCCGATCGAACATCTCTATGGTCTTGTGCACGTGTGGGTCGCGGCGGAGCGCGGCGGCCATCTCGGGACTGTCGACGAGCATCGGCACAGGGAGCGGGTATACGGGGCCGCCGGCGCACTCGGCTACTCGCCGAACGAGCTCCATCGAGTTGACGTCGAGTTCCAGCGTAGGAACGCTACCGACGAGCTGGACGACCGTGCAGCCGGGCAGTCGAGACAGGTGGTCGACCATCGAATGGAGTGTCCGTCCCCACGAGATCCCGAGGACGTCGTGCGCGTCCAGCATCTGCGTCAGCAGTTCCGCGCACGTCCGGCCGAGCTGCTCTCTCTTGAACTCGTCCGGTCCATCGATCAGCCGGACGACGAGCGTGTTGCGCAGGCCGTAGCGCGCCGCCAGCTCACCAGACAGATCGACGTCGATATCCGACGGCACCCCGATCTCGATCCGAACGATGCCGTCCCGGCGTGCGGCCTCGAGCAGGCGCGCAACCTTGAACCGCGAAACGCCGAGTTCCTGGGCGATCTCGCTCTTGCTCGCGCCGTCCAGGAAGTAGCGGCGCGCCGCCAGCACGGTGATGACCGGCAGGCGCGGAGAAAGTCCCTCGAATCGGTCGGATGGGTGCATCAGTTCCTCGATCACACCTGCCAGGCGGCCCCGCAACCTTGCGCAAACCACTCCGGCAAGCGACGCAAGGGGGATCGTAGCAGTCTCACATCTGAGCGGCAAGCGCTCAAACGAGCGCCAGCAGACGCTGTCGTTCGGGCCGAGAGAGTGCCGGCGGCGCGCATCAGAGTTGGTCGGGCCAGCGGCTTGATAGCGGGCCCGCGGCAACGTAATATGAGCGGAGCGGCAACCAAGCGTAAATAGCCGAAACTAAGCGAAAGAGCCGGATCTGACGCCTGCAAACGGGCAGGCTCGTCGCTCGCTTTCGCGCTCGATTGACAAGCGCGTCGGCGGCATCGTTCGAAGGGAAGCATGGACGACAGCCATCGCCTGATTGGCGGCGCGAACGCGGGATCGAGCAGGCCGATCGTCAATGCCCACGTCCACCTGCCGCCCAACTTCTCGGCGTTCGAAACAGCCGAAAGCGCGATCAAGATCGCCGCGTCCGAAGGCGTCGCAGCGGTCGGCGCCTCGAACTACTACGACTTCAACGTCTATCGTCGCTTCGCCGCGGCCGCGGCCGACGCCGGCATAGTTCCGCTCTACGGCGTTGAGATCATCACCCTGGTCGATGATCTGCCGGGCGGCGGCATGCTCATCAACGATCCGACGAATCTCAACCGCATGTACCTGTGCGGAAAGGCGCTTGGCCGTTTCGATTCCCCCGGACCGTCCGCGGCGAGCAACATGGCCGCCATGCGGGCCGCCAGCGACGACCGAATACGCCGCATGACCGCGCTCATCGCGGCGCTCTACGAGCAGGTCGGGCTGGACGGCGAGGTCACCGACCGCCAGATCGCCGCGTCGGTCAGTGATCGATGCGGCGTCCCGGTCGAATGGGTGTCGTTGCAGGAGCGTCACGTCGCTCAGGCGTTCCAGGAGCTGCTCTTCCGCGATGTCGCGGTTCAAGGAAGGGCGACCGTGCTGGGTCGGCTTTTCGGGGCGCCGGCGAGCGTCGACGTGACCGATGCCGTTGCCGTGCAGGAAGCGCTCCGCGCGGGCTTGATGAAAGCCGGCAGACCGGCGTTCGTACCCGAGGCGGCCATCTCGTTCGGCGATGCCTACCGATTCATCCTCGAGCTGGGCGGCATTCCCTGCTACCCGATCCTGGCCGACGGGGCGTCGCCGATATGCCCCTTCGAGGATCCGCCCGAGTTGCTCGCGGAACGGCTGTTGAGCCGCGGCATCCACTGCGCCGAGCTGATCCCCGTGCGCAACCGAAGCGAGGTCGTGGATCGCTATGTTGCTGCGATCCGCGGCGCCGGCATCGTCATCACGGCGGGCACAGAACACAACACGCGACGCATGATCCCGGTCGAGCCGATGGCGTTGGGTGGTGAGAAGCTATCCGACCGATCGCGCGAGGCCTTCTGGGAGGGAGCTTGCGTCGTGGCGGCGCACCAGAAGCTGGCCGCTGCAGGCCGGCCCGGCTACATCGACGGCGATGGCCGGCCGACTGCGGGGTTCTCCGACGGTGAAGCCCGGATCCGGGAGTTCGGCCGCATCGGAGCCGATGTCATCAACGCTCGATCGACTGCGAGGGTCCAAGCTTGAGAACTGAGCCGGCGCCGGAGCGACCGTCTCCCGACACTGCCCCCATGCGTGATCTGGTCGCGCTCTCGCGACGGTTCGGCGAGGACCCGGAGTTCGCACGGGGCGGCGGTGGCAATATCTCGGTGAAGATCGAGGGGATTCTGTACATCAAGCCGAGCGGATCATCGCTCGCGCAGCTGACCGCCGAATCGACGATCGCCCTGGACATCAAGACCTTGATGGAACTACTGGACGGGTCCGCGGCCGGCCCGGCCGTCGGCGGCACGGACGAGATAATGCAGGTTGCCCTGTCCGCCCGTGTCGGGGCGCGAGACGCTCGCCGTCCATCCGTCGAGTTCCTGTTCCACGCGCTGATGCCGGAGCGAATTGTGCTCCACACGCATCCAACGACGGTCAACGCGATCACGTGTTCGACGCATGGGGCGGAGATCACCGAGAAGCTGTTCGGGTCGAGCGTCCTGTGGATCCCATACATCAATCCGGGGCTTCCTCTGGCCCGCGCCATCCGCGACGCACGTCGAAGTTACGAGCAGCGAGTTCAGGCGGCGGCGCCGCGAATCATGTTCCTCCAGAATCACGGCCTCATCGTCGCCGCCGACACGGCGGCCGAGATCGAGGCCATGTCCGCCCAACTTGTGGCCACCATAAAGGCTCACCTCTCGAGCCTGCCAGAGATGTCGTGGGGCGAAGTCGAGCGGCTGGAGACCGGCGATGCGCGGGCAGCGTTGCGCGCCGTTGGCCCCGCGCTCCGGGCCCTTCTCGCCACCGGCGACCGCCTCAGGGTCGTCACCTTCGACGACTCGCCGCTCGCGGTGTCGCTGGCGGGATCGGCGCTCGGGCGGGAACTGGCGCTCGTCGGCCCATTGACTCCGGATCAAATCGTGTATGCGGGCTCGTTCCCGCTCGTCGCCGAGGCCCCCAAGGGCGCCACGCCGGATCAGCTCGTCGATGGTCTGAGCCGCGCCATCGCGGATCGGGCCGCCACCGAAGCCGGGGCGCCGGCCGTTGTCCTGGTGCCCGGGCTGGGTCTCTTCGCCGCCGGCGATTCGTATGCCCAGGCCGACACCGTGATCCAGGTCTGCCTTGACGCGGCCACGGTCTCGGTAGACGCGCATCGCCTCGGCGGGGTCCGTGCCCTTTCGGAGGCCGAGCGGGGCTTCATCGAGCGCTGGGAGGCCGAGGCCTATCGTCGAGGGGTCGCCGCCGGGGCCCGGGGCAGCGGCCGCGCTCGCGGACTCGTCGTCGTTGTGACCGGTGCCGCTCAGGGCTTCGGCCATGCGATCGCCGCCGACCTCGTCGCCCAGGGCGGGCACGTCGTGCTGGCCGACATCAACGCCGATCTGGCGAAGCGCGAGGCGGGCTCGCTGGCGTCCGGGCTCGGCTCGGGGCGGGCCGTCGGCGTCGCGCTCGACGTCACCGACGATGCTTCGGTGGCGGCGTGCTTCGACGAGGTCGTGCGCCGCTACGGCGGCCTCGACGTGCTGGTGTCGAACGCCGGCATTCTCCGGGCCGGCAGCGTTACGACGCAGCCCGTCGAGGAGTTCGATGCCGTCACGCGCGTCAACTACCGGGGTTACTTCCTTTGCGTTCGACACGCCGCGCCCATCCTTGCCCGGCAGCATCGGGCCAGGCCCGACTACTGGGGTGACATCGTCGAGATCAACTCGAAGTCGGGACTCGTGGGCTCCAGCCGCAACAGCGCATATGCGGGTGCCAAGTTCGGCGGCGTCGGCCTGACGCAGTCGTTCGCCCTCGAGCTGGTCGAAGATGGCATCAAGGTCAACGCGATCTGCCCCGGCAACTTCCTCGACGGACCGCTCTGGGCCGATCCGGACAACGGGCTCTTCGTGCAGTACCTGCGCCAGGGCAAAGTGCCCGGCGCGAAGACCATCGAAGACGTGCGCCGGTTCTACGAGGCGAAGGTGCCGATGGGCCGGGGCTGCACTCCGGCCGACGTGCTCGAGGCCCTCTACTACGTCGTCGCCCAGCGCTATGAAACCGGTCAGGCCGTTCCGGTCACCGGCGGCCAGGTGATGCTGAAGTAGTGAGGAGCGCAAGAGTGACCGGAGGGGAGCCGAATGGGCGGCCCATTCCCGCCACGCAGCACGCGATCCAGATCGTAGGTGCGGGCGAGATCGTTCACAACCGCGCGAAGCCGGTGCCGCGGCCGGGACCGCACCAGATCCTCGTGCGCATGGAGGCGGTCGGGATCTGCTTCTCCGACACGAAGCTCCTGCATGCGTTCACAAGCCACCCCCGTAAGAGCGAGGTGCTCGCCGGGCTCGATGCGGACGTGCTGGCGGAGATACCTTCCTACGTGCCGGGCAGGCTGCCGACGGTGCCCGGACATGAGCCCGTCGGCCACATCGTCGCGGTGGGCGACCGGGTGAGCCGCCATCGTGTGGGCGAGCGTTGCCTGATCCAGACCGACTACCGGCATCTCCCGACCGCGGCCGCGAACGCCGCCTTCGGCTACAACTTCGAGGGCGGGCTCCAGGAATACGTCCTGCTCGACGAGCGGATGATCATCGAGCCCGACACCGGCGAACGGTTCCTCATCCCGGTCGGTGAGACACCGAGCGCGTCGGCCGTGGCCCTGGTCGAGCCGTGGGCATGCGTCGAGGCGTCCTACGCCTATCGCGAGCGTCAACGGCCGCTCCTCGGCGGTCGTCTGCTCGTCGTCGCGGACGCGGGTCACGCCGTCACGGGCATTGCCTCGCTGATCCGGGAAGCGCGGCCGGCTGGGCTGACCGCACTTATTGCCGATGCCGCCGACCTGCACGCGATCGAAGCGGCCGGCTTCCCCGTGACGAGCGTGACCGATATCGCCGGCATTCCCCGGCAGCTGTTCGACGACATCGTGTACTTCGGCGCGGATGCGGCCACGATCGAGGCGCTTCAGGACTGCCTGGCGTTTCGCGGGTTGATCAACGTCGTGACCGGCGGAACTTCGATCGGCCGGCCGATCGCGCTCGACGTCGGCCGCGTCCACTACGACCTCACCCGATGGACGGGGACCACCGGCACCTCCGCGACCGAGGGCTATGCGTCGATCCCGGCCGATGGTGAGGTCCGCGCCGGCGATCGCATGGGCGTCATCGGAGCCGCCGGTCCAATGGGCCTGATGCACGTCGTTCGGGCGGCCTCGGCCGGCTGGAAGGATCTCTCGATCGCGGCGCTCGACATCGACGACTCGCGACTCGCACATCTGGAGCGGGCGGCCGGGCCGATCGCCAGATCGCGCGGTGTCGGGCTGAAGGTCGTCAACTCCCGGAGCGGCGAGGTCGCACCGGGCTTCAGCTACATCGCGCTCATGGTGCCGGCGTCGCCGCTCGTCGGTCAGGCGGTCGCGCTCGCCGGCTCGGGCTGCCGGATCAACATCTTCGCCGGCTTCGCCACCGGGACTCGCGCCGAGGTGGACCTCGACCGCTACATAGAGCGGCGTTGCTACTTCCTGGGGACGAGCGGCTCCGGGATCCCCGACATGAAGGCCGTGCTGCGCAAGGTCGAGAACGGCGAGCTGGACACGAACATCTCCCTCGACGCCGTTACCGGTTTCGAGGGGGTCGCCGATGCGCTCGCGGCAGTCGAAGGCCGGACGGCATCGGGCAAGATCATGGTCTATCCGACCCTGCCCGACCTTGGCCTTGTCCGCCTCTCCGAGATGGGCGAGCGATTCCCGGGTGTCGCGGCCGCGCTCGACGACGGTCGCTGGACGAAGGCCGCCGAGCGGGAACTGCTGCGGCTGGCCGGTCGGCCCGAGACGCCCGGGACGGGGGAAGCGCCCGAGACGCGCGGGACGGAGGAAGCGCCGGAACCGCCGGCGACGCCGGAACCGCCGGCATGAAGTCCCTGCGCCTCTACGGACCGGGCGATCTCCGCCTGGTGGACGAGGCTCCGCCAGTGTCCGGCCCGGGCGAGGAACTCGTCCGCGTAACCGCCGTCGGTCTCTGTGGCTCGGACCTTCACTGGTACGCGGAGTCGGGTATCGGGGATGTGAGGCTGTCGCGGCCCATCGTCCTGGGTCACGAGGCGGCCGGCGTCATCGAGTCGGGACCGAGCGCGGGCCGGCGCGTGGCCATCGATCCGGCCATTCCGTGCGGGGTCTGCGAGCCGTGTCGCGCCGGGCACGCCCACTTCTGCCTTGCCCTGCGCTTCGCAGGTGACGGCATCACCGACGGCACGTTGCGCGAGCTCGTGGCCTGGCCCGGCGAGAGTCTGGTTCCCGTGCCCGAGAGCTTGACCGACGCGGACGTCGCCATGCTGGAGCCGCTCGGCGTTGCCCTCCACGCCGTCAGGCTGGCGGGGATCCGGCCGGGCGAGCGAGTGGGAGTCTTCGGCTGCGGACCGATCGGGCTGTTCCTGATCCAGCTTGCTCGGATCTCCGGCGCTACGGCGATCGTCGCCACGGACATGCTGCCGCATCGCCTCGAAGCCGCCCGTGAGGCAGGGGCAACCGCCACTTCTCTCGTCGCCGGCGGATCCGAGCGCGCCGAGCTTCGCGCCGCGACCGACGGGCACGGCGTCGATGTCGCCTTCGAGGCCGCCGGAGAGGACGACGCGGTCGAAACGTCGGTCGCGCTCGCGGCCCCGGGCGGCACAGTCGTCATCGTCGGCATTCCCGCCGTAGATCGCATGACATTCACAGCGTCCACCGCCCGCCGCAAAGGCCTCACGATCAAGCTCTCTCGGCGCATGAACCGCGTCTACCCGGAGGCCATCCGACTGGTTGAAGCGGGCCTGGCCGACGTTCGATCGATGGTGACGGCCAGCTATCCGATGGGCGAGGTGAACACAGCGTTTGCGACGGCCGCCGCCCGGGAGGGATTGAAGGTCGTCGTGCGGCCGTCGGCGTAGCCGGGCCCTTTGCCGGTCCACCTCGCCATAGCCTGTGCCGCAACCCCGGCCGCGCTCTCGTGACCTCCCCTGGGCTTTCGCCAGGCTCAGGCGGCCCTCCCAGCGCGCTCATTGGGCAGAACGGTTTGCGGTAAGCGCGCCTCGTCATTAGAATTGGAAAAACCCCCGGAGGAGATGCGCGCGATGGCGAAGTATGTCTTTGTGACCGGAGGGGTAACTTCCTCCCTGGGGAAGGGAATCACCGCCGCCAGTATCGGCCGACTCCTCAAGGCGCGCGGTTTCGCCGTCTCGGTCCTCAAGCTGGACCCGTACATCAATGTCGACCCGGGGACGATGTCGCCGTACCAGCACGGCGAGGTCTTCGTGACCGACGACGGCGCCGAGACCGACCTGGACCTGGGCCACTACGAGCGCTTCATCGACGAGAACCTGTCCCAGCTCTCAAACGTTACGACCGGTCGCATCT
>Ga0182011_10003424_pt1 | contig 13018 bp, 9 predicted proteins | sample 711E1DmetaG_FD_120481 | JGI IMG/M metagenome (GOLD analysis project Ga0182011, IMG submission 120481) | Permafrost microbial communities from Stordalen Mire, Sweden - 711E1D metaG | ecosystem: Environmental > Terrestrial > Soil > Wetlands > Permafrost | place: Sweden: Stordalen | collected... | reverse complement strand
GTGCTTTGTTCCTCTTGAGCAATTCCCGCTCGGACCTGGAATCGATCGTAACATGGGGCGATTTCCCGGTCAGTCCAAACAACAATGTTTTTCCACCGGATGCTTGCTGGGGCTTAAGGCGGGCTCGGGCTCACGTCGTGGATGATATCAAGATTGGTCCCATCTGCCAGCACCTGGAGAACACAATTGAGGTGCCTTACGTTTGTCTGCCCTTGATGGCAAAAGGCGATATTTTGGGATTACTTCATCTCAAAAATGCTTTTAACGGGGGAAATTCCAGACCAGCTGAAATAGCGGACCTACGACAAATGGCAGTCACCTTGTCCGAATACCTCTCGCTATCGATCGCTAATGTGAAGCTCAGTGAAAATCTTTCAAGACAATCTATCCAGGATCCCCAGAGCGGATTGTATAATCGGCACTTTATGGAGGAATCATTGCAGCGTGAAATCACACGAGCTTCGCGGAAGGTAACCCCCATTGGCATTATCATGGGAGATCTGGATCATTTCAAGAAATTTAACGATGTTTACGGTCATGCGGCCGGCGACAAAATTATCGCTGAAATCGGGAAGTTATTCAAAGCCAAATTCAGAGGATCTGACATCGCTTGTCGGTATGGGGGCGAAGAATTCCTAATCATTCTCCCCGAAACCTCGTTGGAAGATACGTTCAAACGTGCTAATGGATTAAGAGAGGAAATTAAAAAGCTTGAAATGGTTTTCCAGGGACAAATCTTAGGCATGATTACGATGTCGATGGGAATCGCTGCATACCCAGAGAAAGGTACCCGGATGGAAGACCTGTTGCGTATTGCTGATACTGCATTGTACAAAGCGAAGCAAGAAGGCAGAGATAGAGTCATCTCCGGGTAATTGCCGTTTGCGCTTATCTATATCCGATTGGTCATTCCTTCTTGTTGTTGATCATTAGGTTGAAATCTTTGGATTAAAGACACTGTTTATAAAGTGTATATCATGGGGTTTTGAAATTGATTTAAAAGGACATAATTACACTTGGCCTTCACTCAACTCTGTAAAAATTGAGTTGAAAAGTTCGAATGCAACCCGGTAGCCCACATTGGAAGCGTAGGTGGCTGTAAATGATTGGCAGTCCAATGCTAAGCTCCCGTGAGTGTGGAAAACCATATTTTCTTAAGTATTATATGAATCCCTGTTATTTTAGACTCCCGCGAATCCATTTTCCCTACATTAATTAAGTTTATCGGTAGGAAACGTTACGAACAATGATTTTGTGGTCCGGATTATCCCCTCTATCATCAAACAGATGATGGGAAAATTTGTTGATTTTATTTTTGTCAAACAGTCTCAGCGGGGGCGTGACTTTAAATATTATAAAAAGCAATGTTGTTTAGTGCCGGGGAATCTCCGTTTGGTTTAAATTTAATTTACTTCTATGTTTGTACATTATAGAAATTACCGGGGGACACGGAGTATTTCTATCTGGGTTCCCGGTCCATTTTTACGCTGTTTTTTAATGTGAGCAAAATTATCGATACCAAACGTAAAACTGTTCTTTAAAAACCACAAACCGTAATAGCTTCAATCCCCGGTAAAAACCAATTGTTGCAATAACCAACATTTACCGACCGAGTATTGTTTGTTTTACATTATAACGTTTTGTAAACTCAGGTGCGACGCTATACGAAACCAGCAGCAGAGTATCACGTGCTTGCACTGGGTGAATGTAAAGCGAAAGGTTTCCCTCCGTTTTTAAAATAATATATGTGCAATTTTAGGTCAAGCGAAGCTTGAATTAAAATAGAACCACGAGCTTGCTCGTGGGTATTAATGTCTAGCTCCTAAGCTATGTGCCATTGACCTTTAGGAAAAACAGAACACCCCCGACAATTACCAATAATCCCAGGACAATGTATGTTTGCCAAGATACTGCTAACTTGGCTTTCTTTGGCCTATTGCTAGTCAAGTATTCCTGATTTCTTACTACCCTGCTCAGATATTCTTTGCGTTGCTGATCAAGTAGTGCTAAATCATCAGATACCGATTTTATTATCTCAGGATTTGCGTAACCATTAAATGCGTTCATTTGTTCGATGAAAGACAAGACTGTTTGAAGGCGCGCGTTGAGCCCATCATTGGCCATTTTTATAATGCGAGTTTCTTGTTCGTAGACCTGATATCGGCAAATTACCTTTATCAACAGCGGACTTAAAAGCAACCACAGCAGAACAGCGCCTGACAGGATCAAACGCCAATCCCACAAAGTCGCTCGCGATATCCAACCATACAAAAGTGCGCAGAATACCCCGAGTGACAATACCGAGACAATGCTCTGAATCGAATGCCGGTATTTTATGGTATCTTTCAGCCAGAATTGCCTGAAAGAACCTACAACAATAAAAAAAATAAAATCGATAATAGCCAGGGGTATAAATACCGCATAAATTATTAATGCAAAAGGAAAGAATATAATGCTGGCGCAGCCAATCTTTGACCATTTGATAGAAGCTATGTGTTTGTACCATCTGATCAGAAACCAATATTTCAAAGAACTTTACTCCTCTCGGTTACAAAAATTCATTTGAGAAAGCCCCAAAAACCACGGGATTTTTTTTCAGATTCTGGTTCTAATACATTGTTTTCTGTTTTTTGAAATCCTTTTGCCGGATTCTTATATTTAGCGGCTTGCTGGACAGCATTCTTAAAGGATTGAGGAAAATCAACTTCTTGATCTATCTTCTTTAAAAGGCTAATTAACTTTTCCCTGTTGATTTTGTTAAGTAATCCTTCAAATTGAACTAAATATATGAACTCCTTATGGTCAATCAGTTTGAAAACCATATTAAAATATTCATCCGGGGTATGGAACTGAGTTTGTTCGAAAAACAATTGGACAGCAATATCAGCTCTTCCCGGGCATATGAGTTCAGATGGGGGTAGCCCCATTTGCTTGACTAAAACCTCAGCTTTGGTTTTAAAATCCTCCCTCGAAAGTCGGTATAGTTTTTGTCGAAGCACTATGAAGTCATTTTTCCAACGCAGCATGATTATTTGAAGATCCGAGTCATGCGTTTTTAAAGCAAATTTTTCGAGGTCTATCAGTTCTTTTTCATTTGGTTTTGTATTCCAGAAAATATTTTTTATTGGTTCGATAAAAGGCTCAGGTGTGAAACCATCTTCCAATGCGTACAACTGATTTTTTGGTCCGATATTTGCCTCAGGGATAATGATATATTGAGCCAGTGCAGGGCCAATGCAATCTGCCAGATTTTTCTGTACTTTTGCTTTTAAGTAATCGCCATTCGAAGATATGAAATCCGCCACAATTAAATCAGGAGTATCTATCAGGGCTCTTTTAATAAAGGACTTGCTTAACAGTAAATTACTTAATTCCGTTACGTTATTGACTTGATTTACACATTGCGAAAAGCGCCCCGCGGCAATTTCTCCAAACAGCCAGTTTTGATATGGAGAAGAAGAAACGGGAAGACTCTCTTGAGCTTTCTTTGCAACAGCGTCAAATGCAATGAAGTTGGCAGGAATGTCCCGCATGTCCGGAAAACTACGGCTCCAATAATAGTTCATTGTAACGTTACAGTTGAGAAAATGAGTATCAAAGCTGCAATATTTCCGCATAGCCACAGGAAGCATCAGGAATGAGATAGTTAAACCATTCTGAATTTCTGCCGCCGGTCCGTAAAAAGACAAGGACTTCTGCGATGAGTGCAATTCTTGATAAGATACTGTGCTGGCATAAATCTGGCGCAGGCCCTGAATAGGCCAATTATTTATCAAACCCGCTAATTCCGATTCAATCCCGTCTACCTGTTCTGCGGCAACGTCTAGTTTTATACTCTCAATATTCGTACCTTGGTGGTCGAATTTAAGAGCTTCTTCGAGTGAACTAGCACACTTTTCGCGCAATAGTCGGAATCCGACAAACGGGTTGTTATTGATAAAAAAGAAGTCCGGTTCCGTAAAAATAAAACAATGTGCTAAATAGAACTTGTTTTCTCTGCCGAATTTATCCGTTTGCCGCTGGGGAATAATCCGGGAGATCAAATATTTATTATTAACGAGAAAAAACAGAAGCTTGACAGGTTCCGTGCTGCCTGCGTAATAAACCAATCTGGATTCTATCTCTTCGACTTCAACCTGGGACAGCATCGATTCTGTATGAAACAGGGTCTGTATACCGGCAACTTTTTTTGGTGATAATTCCTTTTCTACATTGCCGAATATCAATTGTCCGACATTAATAATCATTTATTCACCTCTTTATAACTCTAAACGCCATAAATTTAGGCACTGAATCCAGTCTGATGCCTTCCACCATGGTATTTAAAGAACGAAAAGTATTGCTATAATACTCTGATCGCGGTGCCCCCAATCCCACAAATTCTCTTTTATAATGCACCCACTCCACAAAACCGTCTTTCATAAGCGTAAATTTTAACGCATCGTTATATATTGCTGATATATTATTTGCAATAATAGTTGCTGTCAGTGTTAGCTCAATTTGAATAAGTTCCTGCGGCTTTTCCTGTAATAACAACGCGGAAAAATGCTGCCATTCTTTATCAGCAGGGATATTGCTCCCATTTAGCGAATGATAAAATGTACGCCATTCCTCGACTGTGGGGATGTCATATTCTTTCTTTTTTCCCAACCAATCAACATATTTCAAAGCATCGTCAGGTTTAATACCAGACATGAATAAACCTTCATAATTATTGACATCAAGATTTCTGTAAGATACCCGCGGATTGGACACACAAGCATCTTCGTACCATTTATCACCGTATCCCTTCGTTTCAGAGATAAAACGCTCGAACTGTATCTTGGTAACCGGCCAAACTCCGAAGGCAGGCCCATTTTTCAACTGCATAAGAGGAAAACCGGTTTTATCATAAATCAGGTTCCACATATTAAATAGCAAGTAAATACTTATTGTCTAAACAATAGTAAGGACTCATTGCCTCCCCGGCTAACCATTTATTTTCATCAGAGTCAAAATGATAAGGTATTAGTTTTCTTCCGTCTAATACTGCAGCAGAATTACCGGATAAGCGGATAGCAGTTCCGAAATGACGGCTGTAAAGTACGCGTTGACTTTCCTCTTTTAACATGAAAATTCCCCGGTTAATACCGAAACTTGAATAGACACACCGCCCCCAGATACCTTCATTTGAGCAAATTAACTGGTGCGCAGCATGTTCCTGTTTACACCTGGGACAAAGATAATTCTGCTGAACAATTGCATTTTTAAATACTTCTTTGCCAATGTCATCCAGATCATCCCATCTTGGCGGCAGCATCGTGCCTGCTGAGAAAGTAACTTTGTTGATACCGCTTTCCCTTTGAACCTCTGCGATTACTTTTTCGCCAAAAAAACCAATCGTGATACCGTAAATTTGCTGCTTTTCTGTGCTTTTTACCGTAAGTTCAAAATTTGAATCTGTTGTCTTTACCAAATGGTAGATCGCATTATCCCAATAATACGGAAGAAAATTTTCACCTTTTATCGTTACACTGATAATGGGATTGTTGATCTTGTTCATGATATCCTGGGCATTTGGGTTACCCATTTCCTCCCCCGTTTCTATCGGGCCGCGAAGCGATGAATCACCCATTTTTGCAAAGATGATGTTTTCCGCAAATGGTTTTTCCGTCCAATCCTCCAGATCGTACACAGGACCGTTCCCGATCACTACGATCCGGTCATTATCATGTAGATTTTTTGCAACCGGAGCGAAAAAACTGCCTCTGTTTTTATGTGTTTCCCACCATAAACCTGAGTTTTGAGAAAATTTGTATGTTTCGTACGCAGTTGAACAACCCAGAAAAAATAAATCGTGTGCGCAACCGGGCGGTAAACTATCTATCAACTGATTAGTAAGTTGTACGATCTCTTTCCGGTAATTTCCGGCGGTTTCACTGGCATCCACTATCAGGGCAACGTCGGCAGTTTCCCTGATATCAAAATGTCCCATTCTTTCTTTTAGCGACATACCTAATTAACCTGCTCTGAAGCATTAACTATTATCTTGTTGTTAATTACATCCACCATGAATCTAATGTTGGTCATACCTCTGTCTTCGGCCTCCAGCACCGGAATTGCTAATGGTTTTATTATCGTATCTTTGATTACGGTGGTAATCTCGCGGCCACCCGAATCAGAGATATCATCCTTGTACATATTGATCAGGAAATCAGCCAAGTTTGGCGTGTATTCCAGCTTAAACCCGGAATTCTTTTTTACATCTTCAAAATCATCTTTAATGCGTCGGCAATGTGACATGATAATGGTCTTCTGAATTTTGGGTTCATTGATAAAATTAAATGGGATGATATCATTACCGATTCTGTTCAGCAGTTCCGGTCGCGATATTTCCTGGGAGAAGTAGTTACGCACCGCCCAAATAAAATGTTTTTGTATCATTTCGCTCTTTTTTTCCGGTGAAATCCCTTCCAGTTTGCGTATTTGCGCCAGGATTTCGCTTTCAGTGCCTTCTACTTTGACGCCATCAATTTCATTGGTTAAGATATTTTCGTGACCCTGGTTATCTTTGGTCCGTGTGCCAATGTTCGAGGTAAATATGATTACCGTTTCAGTAAAAAATACCGTCTGTCCGCGGCTATCGGTAAGTCGACCTTCGTCAATAAGCTGAAGGAAAATATCCATGATTCTGGGGTGCGCTTTTTCGATTTCATCGAATAATACTACTGAAAATGGTTTTTCTTTTACCGCACCGGTCAACATGCCCCCTTTCTCGTAGCCGACATACCCGGGCGGCGACCCGATCAGTTTTGATTCGGTATGTGCATCGGCAAATTCGCTCATGTCAAAGCGAATAAAATTATCCTCTGAGCCGAAAAGGAATTTTGCCAGTTTTTTAGCGATGGTGGTTTTACCGACACCAGAAGGGCCCGCAAAGAACAAAACTCCTTTAGGTTTTGAAGTATTGCCGGATGCAATGCCCGCCAGTCCGGCTTTGGCGATTGCCATGACATCTACAACTTTCTGTATTGCGTTATCTTGCCCCCCAACACCTTCAGTTGAAATAAACCATTCCTTTGCAGCGGCAAGTTTTTCATAATTCAATTTTTGCCATTGGTCTTCCTGGTCGCCGATGCGGTATTTATTAATCAGCTGACGGATTTCTACAGAACTAAGCTGTTTTATTTTGCCTGCTTCGACGGGAATAGACTTGATAATGTTGTCCAGATCTTTCAGGAATAATCCGTCGCTCAAGCCGCCTAATAGATCGAGATTTTTATATTCTATGCCTAATTTACGTAATAAAAACGCGTCACGGTCAATTTTATCAGGCACGGGAATAGGGAGTACGGCAACTTTAGGTGAACTTGTGTAAAGTTCCACGGGAATCATAGTATCGCGTAAAGCCACTAAAACGAGCCTGTTATTGGGTGTAATATTTTCTATCAGTTTCTCAATGCGTAATATAATTTTCATTTCTGCGTCGGAATAACCCGACTGATTATAAGCGACGAGTTTATCCAGATAATAAACGATGGCTAAAGAATTTTCCTGATCGTTAGTTAAATACGTTGCCGTCCATTTGGCAAGTTTCTGTTCAGCTTCAACCACCTTACTTTCAGTAGTAGTATTATTTTTCAGATCAGTTTCACGCTCCGGACTAACTGGATCATATATTAATAATCGTCTGAACTGATAAGACGGTGTTTTGGCAATGGTCTGGAACAAGTTAGTTAAATTGTTATAAATCAGTGAGGTTTTTTGTTCAAAATAGATATCGCGCACATTGCCGTGAACAATAACCACTTCTTTATTTTTAAAATTAGTCTTCAGATTTTCCAGCCATGTAGACATATTTTCCCCCTTAACATCGGCTACGAAACATCCCCAAAAGTATCCTGGAGCAGATTTAATTTCGATTGCGAAATGTGATTCTCCGGATTAACGAATACCGGAATACTTCGATAAATCTTTTGTCTCCGTTCATCTGGGTCGTTTCGTATTTGCACGACAAAATGCTCCACGTCAAAATCATCAGCGTGGGTTATCCATATCTGATCAAAATCAAAAGGCTGTCTCTTCCAGAACCAGTTTACGTCCAGTGTGCGCTGATCAGGTTCATATTTAATGATTTTTACATGCCTTTCCATTACTTCGGCCGCTTGTATGATGTCACGACATTGCCTCAAATTGTCGGCGAGTACTTTTTCGGAATATATTTCCTCAATCCATTCGGCAAATTCATTGTTTGCACCATGAACATGATATTGATAGAAGCTTTCCGGTATGCTTTTAAAAACCATGTACATTTCAACTAAATTACTTATTTCCCCAAACTGATACAACCAAAACCCTTTGCCCTGTGGAGCATCCTGAAAACCGACATGGTCAATGGAATGATCCAGATTCGCTACAACACGATCAACATTTTCAAGAAGGTGTTTAATACTGCCGCATATCCGGCAGGCAGGATAATCGAAAACACGTGGTTCGATATCCGCATAAGTAATCCTTTTGTCCTTAAAACGGGCCAGACAACGATAGCAGATTTTCGCCGATTTGTTCCTGCCGTTGTAGCTATTAAAGCAATTTTTCATTGTCCGGTTGGTAGTTACCAGTTTTATTGCATTAGACTTTACACTCTCGTTATCATCTTCGATCATAGACAGCAACGGTGGAAATGCCCGGGCATCATTTAACGCCCCTAAAGAGTGAAGAGCGGCAAGTTTAACGTCTGTGTTAGTGTCTACCTGCATGGTGTGAATTAAAGCTTCTACCACCACAGGCCGGGAATAATGGCGAAGCAGCGACGCGGTTCTAACTCGAACAACTTCGGAAAAACGAGCTTGTGTACCTGATTTGCGCCGGCCATGCGAAATCCAAACGCTTGTTGAATCAGCATATGTGGCGTTCAGATCGCCTACTAAAGTATCCAAGAGATACACAACAGCTATTTCACCGATATGAGAAAATATCTCGATTGCATAAGGATACATTTGATTTAGTTCTAGAGAATTTATCAAAGGTAAAATAGCCGGTTCACCAATCATCTCCAATGCTGATAGGGCATTGCGGCAAATGACTTTGTTGCTGCTGGCGGATAAAACCCAGATAAAGTTATTGATATATTTCTTGCCGAGACCAGCTAAAAACCGGCCAACAATATCGCCAACTGTTTTTTCACTGAGCACCAACAATAACGTCTTCGATACAGTCTTCGATTGCTCATACTCGAATATGGTATCGAAAAGCTGGAGGCTATTTTTGCTTTCTTCCTGCCCGGTGATAGAGCGTATTAGTTGCTGAACTACTAATGGTTCTCCAAGGAAATGTAATTCAAAAAGCGCCAAGCTGACGTGTTTTTGTAAAGAAGCTTGAGGGAGGGCTCCAACCAGTTGGGGAATAGCCGTCGCACCAAAATCAAATACCAATATCCCTTTCGCCTTATCCTGGAAACGGGAATCACCCAGAGCTCCAATCAGAGCAGTTACGCTCTTATTTCCAAAATGTCGAAGTATCTCTTTAGAGCTAACCCATGTCGAGGATTCCTGTAGATTGTTTACAAGCTCCGGGACAATCTGATATCCCATGTGGGTCAGGGAGTTCGTGGCAATGCATTCCGCGATCCCATCATGACCTATAGCTGCCACCAGTGCATGTATAGAAGGCGGATCAGCCCGTCTCTGCAAGATCCTTGCGGCTTTAGACCTTTTAGAGGGACTTTGACCATCCTCCAATTGTTTGATTAATCCGGCTAATTCTGGCATTTTTTAATACCCGCACTAAATTGAGTTTATAGATTGTGTTTCAGGTTTTCGTGAATGGGTGGCCGAAGTTCTTTTTTCCTGATCAAAGTTTCGTCCGGCTTCGCATCGGCAAGATCAAAATGAGTTAGCACTCCGAAATTATCTTTCAATTGTTCTGAAATCTTGCTGAACTTAGTGATGCATTGATCTTTGATGATTTCTGAGTTTGTGGTGATATCATCCAGAGATAGATAGAAAGTGATGTCGCCACCGGTCCAGGTGTTGACGGTATAGACTAAACTATCCCGTTTTTTAGCAGGCAGTTGTTCCGGCTTCACCGGTACTTCGCCAAAATCCATGTCTTTACAAACTTGTTTTAGTGCATCATAAACATAAGCCCGCTGCTGGTATTTTAATTCTAATTTTTGTAATTCCTGCAACCTCGAGTTGATATTGTTTTCAGTTTCGATCAGAGCTTTGTTGACTTCAACAATCTGATGATGTTCTAATAGTTGTTCTACATTTTCTAACGATTTTTCACAGGCATCCACAACCGAAGGTTCAAACCATTCTCTCATGGAATTTGATGCGCCATAAAAAGTTGACTCTAATTCTATCTTTTTGAGCTCCACTGCTTTTTCAATGGTGTTTGCTTTTTGCATTAAAGTACCGGTTAGATCACTCAATATTTTCTGACCTTCATCAATTTGTCTTCCAAATTTGGATTGCGCCGACAATAAATCATCGGTTGAGTTGTTTACAGTGTATTTGCCTCTTTTCATTTGAGCCGCCAATTTCCATTGAGTTGCCCGCTGGACATCCTCGGCAAAAGCAGCTTTAACACCTGCCGGGACTTTGTCTATTGTCTCATTAATCATCTGAATTAACCCTTCAATTCTGCCAATCCGGCTATTGATTTCACCCAATATCATCATTTTCCGTTCTTTCTCCTGGGCCAGACGGATACTGGATATTTTTCTGCCGCTCATTTTATACCTCCTAATATAGATATTCCGCTGCATGTTCCCGGTAGGAATGGCCGCTATCACCAAAATCTAAGTCATCATTCTATTCAGAGGGCTCATTGACCGGTAACTGACCCAAAGCAACGGGTCGAGAAGCCTTTTTGGTGCAGCTCTTGCTTCCAGCATATTTCCCTTTGGCTCCGCGCCGAGAGCTGAAATGATACAATAGTCCACAGTTTTAAAGCGTTCTTCAGCAAAGTTTAAAAACTGAGCTCCGTTCAGTTCATCATTTATATATTTTTTAAGATTATGGGAGTTTTGTTTCATTCCCTTAATGTATTTGCCCATTTTAAAATTTTTTAATTCAGATATACCACCATCTACAAGATAGTCCCAGATTCCATCGTAACGCTGCAGTTGATGCTTCAGCCTGTCCCCTTTACTTAATACGACGATTAAATGCTGTTTTTTGGACTCCCCATTAAGCTCGGATAATCCCTGGACATACGTTGACAAAAGCCTGTGAATTTCCTCTCCGGGAGGGTCCATATCAGTGGGACTGACAATGAATAACACCGTATTGCTCAGCTTAACAAAACTGGCGTACCTGACAATGCGGCTCGCCCCTTCGTAAGCCTCACCGCTGACATCATAAAAGAGTTGAAACCTGTCACCCAGACTTGGGATATTGGATAATCTAATCACCGTGGGGCTAGGGAAATTCATAAGCGTAGCCTCGCACAGTTTTAATTGTCTCAACATTTGCCGGTTTTCTGTAACAGTTTTTAGACTGGTCTCATCAATGGCGAAAGAATGAAATCCTTTCCAGAGCGTAGCGATATCTTCAAATGTATTAAACAGGGAAGCGAAATATACACTCTTTCCGTGTCCCCGGAAGCCGACCGCAGAAATTACGTCACGCGGAATCGCAGCATTAGTGGCATATTCACGGACTATGCGGCTTTTACAATTTTCGCAGATATAAACAATATTGTTTTCATCGCTGGTTTTCGTAATACAATCATGATGCAGACAGTTAGGACACACCATGTGAAGAGTAACATCTCCACTCTTAGCCATTTTTAACCTTCCTGTGCTCGGACCATTTAAATTTCTATTGCTGCGTCTGCCAAAGGATCCTTAACATAGATTGCGACTGTTTCTGTTGAGTTTATTCCCAAGCAATTTTTCCAGTCTTTGCAACACTTCTGCATTAATAATGCCGGTGCTAACAATCTGATTATTGCCGATTACCAGCTCCATTTCGGAAATTGGGTCATTTATGTGTGCCTGGTATTGTTTGTAGTAATCGGTCAGGAAATATACGTTTTGATTGGAACTTCCCCGCCAGATCAAGTTGGCACTCTTTTCCTGAATAAAAGGCCCGTCGATAAATATGTCGGTCAAACTAAGTAGCTGCGTAATATGCCTGTCCTGCCTTTTAAGCAGGTCTGTGTATATAAATCCTGAATAACACATTATGGAAAGTTTATGTTGTTTAAGAATCAAGCTTAATGCAGCCAGTGCTTCCGCCTGAGCAGTTGGTTCGCCGCCACTGTAGGTGACTCCTTCTATTCCCTGAATGGAAAGAATACGGTCAGCCAATTCATTAACGGTAACGACATTTCTTTCTAGAAACGGTTGGAATTCCTCATTAAAACACCCAGGACACCGGGATGGACAACCCTGAACCCAAAGTACATAACGGTATCCCGGTCCATTTACAAGTGATGAAGGCAATTCGGATGCCAGATTTAGTCGTAAAGATTTTCCACGAGCATTCAATTTGTCTCAATATATATCCATGAATTTATTTTTTTATCGATTCTAACATAATTAGCGCAAATTTTTTCCTTGTTCGCAATTTAGACCTGAAATTACTATTCAGAAATGGCTATATGTCCGTATAGAGGTAATCATCAAATTATAAAATTCCCTTACTGCTGTCGATTGGGCACGTAATCTCCATTTTCCTGCCTACATGAGGCCATTTATACTGCAATAGTAAAATACAAAACCAGAATAAAACTGAAATTATGTTACATCAAGTCCATGAATATGTCAATCAGTTTTGGAACAATCTAAAACGATACAGCCAAGCATAATCTTTTTGTGAAAGGGCTATGTAACTCGTCTTTTACGCATATTAATTTATAACTTTGTAATGGCAACATAATCTTTTTCTAAACAATTACTTTGTAGAAACTAGTGTCCCGTCCCAGAAATTCTTTGACAAAGTCGTTTGACCTTTTCTAGGATTGAATCGGCGGTAGCTGTCCAGGCGAAAGGGTGAGAATTGCAGTTGTACTCAGCAACGAACTGCTC
>Ga0182011_10003422_pt1 | contig 13025 bp, 9 predicted proteins | sample 711E1DmetaG_FD_120481 | JGI IMG/M metagenome (GOLD analysis project Ga0182011, IMG submission 120481) | Permafrost microbial communities from Stordalen Mire, Sweden - 711E1D metaG | ecosystem: Environmental > Terrestrial > Soil > Wetlands > Permafrost | place: Sweden: Stordalen | collected... | reverse complement strand
CGCGCGCGCCGCCTCGCGGCGATCGACCATCGGCTGCAGCCGGGTCCTGCCCAGCCGTGCGCCGGCCGCCGAGAGCGCCGCGTTGCCGGCCGCCCCACGCTCGGCATTGGGCGCACTCCCGTCACTTCTCCGCGGCGGGCGGCTCGACGGTGCGGTAGTAGTCCCGCAAAACGTCGAATGCCAGCTTCTTGTTGCCGCGGTCCGAGACCAGCCCCTTGCGGTTGAAAAAGTCCTGGATTCCAGCCAGCGGGCGCCGCGGCGAGCGGAAATCCACCAACACCCAGGCGATGGTGCCGCTCAGAAACGGAGTGCGCCGGAACATGGCCACCTGGTGGCGGTACACGTTGGCCTGAAACTCCTCCGTCCACGCCGTCATGTCGTCGCCGTGCAGGCCCTCCAGCGCTTCGGCGCCGAATTCGCTGAACACGAACGGCTTGTCGTATGCGACCTTCCACTCGGCTTGGTCCGGCATGTCCGGCGAGCCCACGTACCAGCCCAGATACTCGTTGCAGGAGACCACGTCGAGATAGGCGCTCAGCGGGTCGTCGACCACCATCGTGTTCCCGTTGCGGCGCTGTTCAAGCGCCGCCGTGACCAGGCGCGTCGGATCGAGTTCGTGCGCGCGTGTGGCCAGTGCTGCGAGAAACTTCAGCCTGGGATCGCCTGGCGGCGTCTCGTTCGCCACCGACCACAGAACGATCGAAGCCCGATTCCTGTCGCGCGCGATCATCTCCGCCAGTTGCCGCTGGGCGTTCTCGAGTGTCGCCCGATTCTCCCACTCGATGGTCCAGTAGACCGGAATCTCCGACCACACCAGCAGGCCCATTTCGTCGGCCGCGCGGGTCATCGCTTCGTCGTGCGGATAATGCGCCAGCCGAACGAAGTTGCAGCCCAGCTCTTTGGCCCAGCCGAGCAGCGTGCGCGCTTCCCCCTCGTTGAATACCCGTCCCTGGCGAAAGGGCGCCTCGCCGTGGATCGACGCCCCGCGCAGGAAGATCGGCTTGCCGTTCAGCAGGATCTGCCGCCCGGAGGTCTCGATGGAGCGGAAGCCGATACGGTCCATCACCCGGTCCGACTCGGCTTCGATCGAGACGTCGTACAGCTTCGGATTCTCCGGCGACCAGAGTGCAAGCTTGGCGTCGAAGGCAATCCTCGCGGAGCCGTTCTCGTCCGTCTCCGCGCTCGCCTCCGCGCCGGCCTCGGGAATCCGTACCGTCACCCGTTGCCGCTTGCGCGAGCCATTCAGCCGCACCCATCCTTCGATCCGGCTCCGGGAGCCCTTTGCGAGCTGCACCAGATAGTCCTCGACGAAGGTCTCGGGCACGTCCACCAGGCGCACCTGGCGCGTCAGACCGCCGTAATTCCACCAATCGGTGTTCACCGTGGGAACCGCCTCCGGGTGCCGTTGGTCGTTCACCAGGACGACCAGGAAGTTCCCTTTTTCGCGCACCAGGCTCGTGATCTCGAACTGGAACGGAGTGAACCCGCCGAGGTGCTCGCCGAGCCTGGTTCCGTTCAGAAAGACGATGGCGTCGTAGTTCGCCGCGCCGAACCAGACGAAGAGGCGCCGGCCGGAACGCAACCGATAGTCGAAGCTGCGCTCGTACCAGATGGCGCCCTCATACAGGAACAGCTCGGGCCGTTGCGTATTCCAGTCGCCCGGCACCAGCAACTGGGACGCCGTGTCGAAATCGTACTCGACGTGATCGCTCTTCGACTGCGGCTTCTGGTTGGCGGCATAGCCGCCGTTCGCGAGGGGTTGGTGGCGGTAGTCGTAGTAGCCGTTCTCATAAGGGTCCACGATGGTCCGCCACGGCCCGTTGAGGGTGACGTTCTGGCGCGCGGCAACATTCTGGATGAGTTCCACCGGCGGCGCAGCCGCGGCGCCCGCGCACAGTGAGCAAAGCACGATCAACAGAGTCCTGGTTGGCATCATGTGTCCTCCCTCAGTGCGCGAACGTCACCTTCAGCGTCTTGATCTCGAACGGTCCGGTGGGAACCGCCACCTCGGTCCCATTTGTGGCCAGCGCCAGCGCGTGGAGCGGCCTCTCCATCAGGTCCGTCTCCGCCGCGGCGCGCGCCGCCTGCGGCAGTTGCACGTGCACGTCGCCCTTCCTGCCCGCCCATTCATAGAACCGAACGATCAGCGCGTCGTCATCCTCCGCCTTCTTCACTGCCGTCACCACCACGTTGTCCTCCCGGATTCCGAGGAAGGAACGCTCCGCCGGCAGAACGCCTGCATGGTTCCCGGCCCCGAGCGGCAGCAGCGGATAGTTCAACTCGTACCCGCGCCGCACGGTTCCGGCCTCGCGCCAGCCGCCGCCGTGCGGATAGAGCGAGTAGGTGAATTCGTGATGGCCCTCGTCGGCGTGCGGATCGGGCCATTCGGGCGAGCGCAGCAAAGACAGCCGCAGCACATTCCCCTTGGCGTCGTATCCATACTTGCAGTCGTTGGGCAGGCTCAAACCGTGGCTGGCATCGGAAAGATCGGCCCACTGTTGCGCCGGGACTTCGAACTTCGCCCGCTCGGCCGGAGTGCGGCGCGTTGTCGGCCGCTCGACCGAGCCGTACGGCATCTCGAACGTAGCATTGTCGTTGTGCGCGCTCAGCGGGAACGCCACCTTCAACAGGATGTGCTTCTCGTGCCACTCCGCCTGCATTTTTACGTCTACCCGCGGCGCCCCGGCGTCGAGCGTGATGTCCTGAACGAAAGACGAATCCCGGAAGTGGTTCTTCACCCGGATGACGGCGCGCAGCGGCCCGCTTTCGACCAGCTTCACCTCATCCGCCTGCGTCAGGTCCCAATGCTGCTTTTCGAAATCGGCATCGATGTTCCAGGCGTCGTATTCCTTGGGCTTGTCCACGAAGGTCTGGAGCAGATTGCCGCAGACCCGATCCTTCGGGCCGCCGGTATCCGTCTCCGCCGGCGCCAGCGCTTCCGTGCCGCTGCGCTTGTCGAACAGGCTGACAATGCACCCGCTCTTGGGATCGATCCCGACGCGCAGGAACTCGTTCTCGAGAGCATCGGCGCTGGCCTTGACGGCCTCGCGCGGCGCCGGGGCCGCTGGGGCGCCGCCACTCACGTAAAACGTCCGATATCCCATCGCCGGCGCGCCGGCTTCGACCAACAGCCGCACGCGGTTGGTCTCCCCATCCTGGGCCAGCACCTGGCTCGCTACCGGGGCGCCCGCCTCGTCGGCGACCGTCACCTGCGCGGCCGGCGCGGGCAGTTGAGCTTCCACCTCGATCACTTCGCTGCGCGGCCACGCCATCGGGTTGAACACCACAATCGGTACGCCCTTGCCGCTGGTGTCCGCGTGGGCCGCGATACTTTCGAGCGCGCCATGAAGCGCTTCGCCACCCATGCGCGCCACGTCTTCCAGATTGAGCCGGGCATCCTCGTAGTTCCGGGCGATTCCGGAGCCCGGCATGACGTCGTGGAATTCGTCGAACAGAACCTGCTTCCACGCCCGGTCGAGAGTCGTCTGCGGATACGCGCGATCGGACAGGAAAGCCAGGGAGGAGAACTTCTCGGCGTTCAGAAGCAGATGTTCGCTTCGCCGGATCCGCTTCTTGGTTTCCGCCTGCGTGGTCTGCACGCCCCGGTGATACTCGAAATAGATCTCATCCCGCCAAACGGGAACGTTCAGAGCGGGAAGCTTCTTCTGGATGTCGTCGAAGAACCCGGTGGCCGTGCCGAACCGCACCTTCGGGAACGCCTCGCCGGGAGCCTGGAGCCGAAGCGCCGTATCCAGCATCGTGCGCGTAGGGCCGCCGCCGTGATCCCCGACGCCGTACAGGTGCAGGATCTCGTCCCCGATCGCCGGAGCGAATTCCGCCAGGTCTTCGGCCATGTGGGGCGGGTCGATCCCGTTGGCGTAATCGTGCGGAAAGTAAGTCAGGATCCTGCTGCCGTCGGGCGATTCCCACCAGAACAGCTTGTAGGGAAACTTCGTGGTGTCGTTCCAGCCGATCTTCTGCGTGACGAAATAGTCCATCCCGCACTTCTTGTAGATCTGCGGCAACTGCCAGTTGTAGCCGAACGAGTCGGGGTTCCAGCCGATCTTCACGTCCACGCCGAACTCCCGCTGGAAATAGCGCTTCCCAACGAGCACCTGCCGCACCAGCGACTCTCCGCTGGGCAGGTTCAGATCGGGTTCCACCCACATGCCGCCCACGATCTCCCACTGCCCCTCCTTTACGCGCTGTTGGATCTCGCGGAACATGTCCGGGTACTTCTCCTCCATCCATACATAGGCCTGCGCGGAACTCGCGGTGAAAATGAAGTCGGGATACTCCCGCATGAGGTCGAGCGCGCTGCGGAACGTGTTGCGCACCACCTCCACCGTTTCCGTCCAGGGCCACAGCCAGGCCATGTCGATGTGGGAGTTTCCGTCCGCGACGATGGTGAACCGTTTCATCCACGGGTCCAGCGCGGCCAGGTTCGCCTGCGCCCGGGCGAGCGAGGCGTCGAACGCCCGCTGGTCTCCCCGGTCGAGCGCGGCTAGGTCGATGGCCTTCACCGCGGCCTCGATGGTCTGCTCACGCGCGCTCCGGCCGTCCTCGAAAGCCGCCACCAGAGGAATCGCCGAGAGAATCTCCTCCCGCAGCAGGCCGGGATCGGGCCGCGCGGCCGGCGGCTCGATGACCAGAGCCGCGCGAGCGATCCAGGTACTGGCGTCCCCTGCGTCCACGCGAACGGCGATCAGAAACCTCTGCCCCGGCTGGGCTGCCTCGCTCAGCGTGATCGGCTGCTGCATGTCGCCATCGGTTCGCGCCACAATCGACCCGTTGGAGAAGACCGTCAGCATCTCCTGTTCGTCACTCCTGATGTCCAGGTCGAGCTTCACGCGCGCGCCCCGGATGTCGTACCCGGCGATCTTTTTCGGGATCTCGATCCACCGCCGCAGCACGCGCGGGCCTTTCCACCGTTCCCCGGCCGGGATCATCTTCCAGCCCGCGTCGTCTAACGCCGCCGCCTCGGGATGCGCCACGTCCGCATGGCCGCGCCATTCCGGAAGCGGCAGCACGGTGAGCGATAGGAGCCGTCCCAGCACCGGTTCCCAGGCAGCGGGAGGTTTGGCGGTCTGCGCCCCGGTCACACCCGCGAACAGAAGAGCGGCTACTGCGAACAGAAGCAAGCGTCTCATGATTGTGAGTTCCCCGATGCCTTACAGCTTATCGCGATGGCAAGCTGTCCAGATGCCGCGGATTTGCGGGGCCGCCGTGGGGCAGGCGGTTTCGCCTGCCCGCCCGCGCAGGCCAAACGGTCCGATCTCCAGCCAGCCCCGACGGCTTCCCCGATTCGCCACAGCGGTTCGCCGCGACGCCTCAGCGCGGTCCCCGTGCCGCGCCGCCGCGCATCGGCTCGCCCCTCGCGCCACGCTATGATGACCCTTGATGCCGCCTCGATCGAAGGGCACGGGAACGAAACCGCGGCCGCCAGCCTCGCCAGCCTGGGCCGAGCCCTCCTGGCTCCGCCCCGCCATCATCGCTCTGGCCGCCCTGTTCCTGATCGGTCTGTTCTCGAGGGAAATCGACGATCCCGACTTCTGGTGGCAGTTGAAGACCGGCCAGTACGTTCTCCAGCACCACGCGCTGCCGTCTCCCGATCCGTTCTCATACACCGCGAACAGCGGCGTGCCGGCGTATCGCGGCGAGCAACTTGTGCGCCAGTTCAACCTGACGCACGAGTGGCTGGCCCAGGCGCTGTGGTATGCCATCTACGCCGCAGGCGGCTTTCCGGCTGTGGTGCTGTTCAAGGCCCTGCTGCTGGCCTCGCTCTGCGGCATCACCGGCTTTCTGGCGGCGCGCCGTTCCGGGAGCTTCTATGCAGGCGTGGCGGCGGCCTTCGCTCTGGCGCCCGTGGCGACGTGGTTCACGGCGGATCGTCCCGCGTTGCTGACCTTCCTGCTGGTGGGCGTCTTCATGCTATTGCTGGAACTGCGGCGCTGGTTGTGGCTCCTGCCGCCGCTCACCCTGCTCTGGGCCAATTCTCACGGCGGCTTTTTCCTCGGGTTCGTCGTGCTCGGAGCATACATCGCCGGCTCGCTCCGCGAGCGACGGCTGTGGACGGTTGCGCTGCTCTCGGTAGCGGCTTCCTTCTTCAACCCCAACCATTGGCGAATCTTCGAGGTTATGCTCCTCTACCGCCAGAGCGCCCTCACGCACGCGCTGGTCGAGTGGCGGCCTCCGGGGCTGTGGCAGCCGCCCTACATGTTCGACCTCCTGTTGTACGCCGCGGCGCTGACGCTGATCCTGGCCTGGCGCAGGGTGCGCCTGAGCGATTGGCTCCTGGCCGCCGCCTTCGGCGCCGCTGCACTCACGGCGTTCCGAAACGTCATGCTGTTTGCGTTCCTCGCGCCTGTCCTCATCGCGGCGTACTTCACCTTCAAGCGCAGCCTCCCGGCTCGCACCGGCATCGCCGTCCTGGCGCTCACGATGGCAGCGATTGGCATTGCGATCGTGCGCGGCCCGTTCTTTCAGTTGCGAGCGGCGGAATGGCAGTTCCCGGCGGGTGCGGCGCAGTTTCTGAAGGCCAACCACATCACGGCGCCGCTCTTCAACACTCATGAGGAAGGCGGGTACCTGATCTGGCGTCTCGGGCCGGATCAGCGCGTCTTCATCGATGGCCGGTCCCTGAACGAATCCGTTTATCAGGACTACCGCCGCATCCTGTACAATCGCGGTGCCGATCCCTACGCCATCTCCGGGCCGCGGGCCGAGACCCTGGCCCGTTATGGGGTGGGCGCCATCCTGGTGAATGACTTCCTGTATTCCTCGGGCCGCCTATACCCGCTCGCCTCCGCTCTCATGAACTCGCAGGACGGCGAGTGGAAGCTGGTGTACCAGGATGCGCAGTGGATGGTGTTTCTGCGCCAGCCGCCCGCCGGCATGCCGGTTCTTGAAATGCCCAACGCGCTCGATCGCCTGGAATCCGAATGCCTCTATCACCTCGATCGCGCCCCCGAGGAATGCGCCTGTGCCCGCACCCTTGGCCAGATCTTCCTGAACTCGAAGGACCTGGAGCGAGGCCGGCGGTTGCTGGGGGTTTACCTGGCCCACCCCCACCCGCCCGATCCGGAGGTGGAAGCGTTGTACCCGAGGCTCTTCTTGAGGTAGTGCCGTGGGGCAGGCGGTTTCGCCTGCCGGGCAGGCCCAACGGCCTGCCCCACGCCGGGCGGCCCAAACGGCCTGCCCCACGCCGGCGGCACGGGCTCTGCGCTACCCGCCCCAGAACTGGAACCACTTGCGCGGCGCGGCGGCGTCCGGGGCGGGCTGTTCCGGCAACGGCTCACCCTCCAGAGCGGCCTGCGGATTCGTGACGAACAGCAACTCGGCGCGCTCCTGGCCGTAGCGCTTCGCGACGTGTTGGTAGGCCAGGTCCAGGCGCGGCGTCCGATCCTGGTCGTCGTGGGCGTCGCTGGCGATGAAATGCACCAGCCCCCGCTTCATGAGCCGGCGCGCGATCTCGCGGGCGTCTCTGCCAAACCGCCCCAGGAGCGACTGCGCCGTCACCTGGACCAGACAGCCGTTCTCGACCCAGGTGGCCAGTTCCTCCATGCGCGTGTGCAGCAGGTAGTTCCGCTCCGGGTGGGTGATGACCGGCGTCATGCCGGCATCGAGCAACTGCGCGAAGACCTCCGGCGTGCTCTTCGCGATCAGCACGTCCGGGAACTCCACCAGCAGGTACCGCTTGTGGTTGATCGTGTACTTGGATGGGTGCGCCAGAGCGTCGTGGATGTTGTCGAAGTACAGGTGGAAGTCGCAGCCGCGATGGATGCGCAGGCCGCCGGCCGAGCCCTCGAGTTCGGCGATGCGCTCCTCGACCCGCGCCGGATCCCATCGAAACTCCAGGTTGGCGTGCGGGGTGGCCACCAGGTCGGTGGTCCCGGTCTCGGCCGCGATGCGGATCATCGCGACGCTCTGATCGAAGCTCTTCGCGCCATCGTCGAGGCCTGCCAGGACGTGCGTGTGGAGATCGATCATGAAAGGATCACCCGCCGCCCGGCGGCTCGGGCTGCCGCGAGAGCCACGTGCGCTTGCCCGCTCCCCAGGCTATATGAACATCTCCTCGTCGTGCGTGGCTTCGTCGACCGTGGTGCGGCGCCCGCCGGCCAGGAAGGAGAGCGTGGCCCGGAGCCCGGCGACGAGCGCGTTGATCTGCCTCAGCGGGCGCACGACGCTGTTCTGCAGCAGAGTGGTCGTTTCCTGGAACCGGTCGACGGTGTCGTCCATCACCATCTCGATGCGGTCCATTTGCGCCCGGGAGCGGGCCGCCGCCTCGCCCATGACGTCATCCACGCGCACCAACTGCTTCCGGCTCAGGTCCAGCAAATCGTTGACCTTGCCGGTGATCTCGGCGGCGTACTGGCGCACGTCCTCGAGCACCTGCTGGCTGGCGTCGGCGATCGGTTCGAGTTTGGCGACCAACGGTTCCACCCTGGCCGCCAAGTTCGTGGCCTGCTTCTTCATGACCCAGGACGCCCGCGCCATGAAGGCCAGCAGAAGGACCTGAATCACCAGGCACGCGGATGCCACCGCGGTAAAGCCGATCATCCAATACAGCGCGGTTTGGGAGTTCATGAACTAGGCTTGGTCGCCCTCCGGCGTCCGGCCTGCCGCTGCGTCGCGATAGGCCTGCTTGCCTGCCTCGACAGCCGCCGACAAATTCTCCTTTTGGCGGGTTACAGCCGTCCGGCCGCGTTCAACCGCGTCTTCGGCCTGCTCGCGGAGTTCCCCGCTGCGCCGCCGCAGGTATTCCGTTCCCTCATCCGCCTTGCCGCGGATGAACTCACGGGTCTCTTCCCCGGACTTTGGAGCGAACAGCACTCCAACCGCCAGGCCCAGGCCCAATCCGAACGCAAAAAACGATAACTTGCTGCCTTCTTCAGCCATTAGGCTCCCTCCTTGTCAGGCTCTACTACCCACCTGCATACTAGCATAGTATCGGAGGAGTGGCTCCGCGGAGCGGCACTAAACGAGGCGGATCTCCTCAAATCGGGCGGATGAACATGGCTGAGCGAACTCCACGCCGGCTTGATGCCGAGGCGCTCTGGCAGTACGCGTTGCGCGTCCTGGGCGCCCGCGCCCACTCCGTAAGCGACCTGCGGCAGAAGCTTGATCGCCGCGCCGAGCGCACCGGTGACGTCGCTTCGGTGCTCGAACGCCTCAAGGAGTACGGCTACCTCGACGACAAGCGCTATGCCGAGGCCGTGGCCTCCTGGCGTCTGGAGAGCCAGGGACTCGGCAAGGCTCGTGCGCTCAGTGATCTCCGCAAGAAGCGTGTGGCGCCCTCCGTGGCCGAGAAAGCCGTCACCGCAGTCTACCAGGAGGCGGACGAGGTGGCGCTCATCGAGTCCTTCCTGCGCCGCAAGTACCGGACCGTCCCGCTGGACGCGTTTCTGGCGCAGCCCAAGAACCTGGCCGCCGCCTGGCGCCGGCTGCGCGTGGCGGGCTTCAGTTCCACCAACTCCCTGCGTGTTTTGAAACGTTTCGCCAGCGAGCCGGAACTGCTGGACGGCCTGGAGGAGTAGGTGGGCCAGGCCTCCGGCCTGACCCCGGCAGGCGCAACCGCCTGCCCCACGGCTGCTATCGCGGCTCGCCCTCGTGGCGGACGATGAGCAGGGGCGTATCCAGGGCGTGGCGGACGGCGTTGATGGTCTGGCCGAAGACGATGTCCTGAATGCCCCTGTGGCCGTGGGCCCCCATGATGAGCAGGTCGGGTTTGAGCCAGCGCGAGAAGCGGATAATCTCCTGTTTGGGGTCCATCGAGTGGGCGATGGATAGTTCGACCTGAATGCCCTGTGCGCGAAGGCCTTCCAGAATCTCGTCAAGGTACTTGGCGCCGGCCTGCACCTCGGCAGTAGAAGAGAGCGGCCCGTAAACCTGGCTGGTCACGCCCTCCTCGACGTGCAGCAGGTGCAGCTTCGATCCGTAACTACGGGCCATCGAGGCGGCATGGGCGATGGCGACGCGATCCCGCTCGGTGTGATCGAGCGGAACCAGAATGGTGCGGTAGCCGAAGGGGCGGACTTCCGCCGCAACCGGGGCGGGCACCGGAACCGCGGCGCGGCCCTTGCGGCGAAGCCAGCCCGGCAACCACGGCTCGAAGCCGATCCAGGCCAGCAGCAGCGCCAGCAGGATGAGAACCGGCTCGACGGTCATCATCACCAGGTCGCGGTACGGCCCCGCCGAGGCCAGCCAGTCGGAAAGCGTCAGGGCGACCAGCCGTACGTTCAGCCCCAGGATCACTGCCGCCACCACCCACGAGAGCGCCTGCAACCAGCGCCGGTTCGCGAACGCGCCCATGCGCGCCGGATCGCTGGTGAAGTGAATCAGCGGGATCACCGCAAATGGAAGCTGCATACTCAGGATCACCTGGCTCAGAATCAGGAGGCGCAGGCTGGATTGCTCGCCCGCGATCCAGATGGTGAGCGCCGCCGGCACGATGGCCAGCGTTCTGGTTGTCAGGCGGCGGAGCCAGGGCCGCATGCGGATGGTGAGGAAACCTTCCATGACGATCTGGCCGGCCATGGTCCCGGTCATGGTGGAAGACTGGCCGGAACAGAGCAGCGCGATGGCGAAGACCACGCTGGCAACGCTCGAGCCCAGCAGCGGAGCGAGCAACTGGTAGGCCTGCTTGATCTCGGTCACCACGATGTGGCGCTCGAAGAAGACCGCCCCCGCCACCACCAGGATGGCGATGTTCACCAGCATGGCGCCGTTCAACGCCACCACCGAATCGATGAGGTTGAAGCGGCAGGCGGTGCGCTTCTGGGCGTCGCCCTGGCCGATGCGGCGGGTCTGGACCAGCGCCGAATGGAGATACAGGTTGTGCGGCATCACCGTCGCGCCTATGATGCCGATGATGATGTAGAGGTTCTGGTTGGTGGGATGCGGAACCAGGCCGCTGGCCATCTGGGAGAAGGCCGGCTTCGCCATCAGGATCTCGAGCAGGAAGCAGACCGCCATGACGGCGATCAGGGTGAGCACGAAGCCCTCGATCATGCGGATGCCGAAGCGGCTGAGCCACAGCAGGATCAGGATGTCGAGCGCGGTAAGCAGAACGCCCGCCAGCAGCGGAATGTGGAACAGCAGGTTCAGGCCGATGGCCGCGCCCAGCACTTCCGCGAGGTCGCAGGCCGCGATGGCGATTTCGCAGAGCCCCCACAAAGCCAGGTTCACGGGCCGCGGATAGGACTCGCGGCAGGCTTGCGCCAGGTCCCGCTGGCTGGCGATACCGAGCCGGGACGCCAGGGTCTGCAGCAGGATCGCCATGAGGTTAGACATGACCAGGACCCACAGCAACTGGTAGCCGAAGCGCGCGCCGCCTTCGAGGTCGGTGGCCCAGTTGCCGGGGTCCATGTAGCCGACCGAAACCAGGTAGGCGGGGCCGGCAAAGGCGAACATCCGCCGCCAGATAGAGACCTGCCCCGTATCCACGCTGGCGTGGACCTCGGGAAGGGAATGCGGCGCGCGGCTGGTGGGTCCTGTCGTCGGCATGGCCTGAGCGCGGACTAAGTTGTAGTCTATCGCACAGGGCGGGGAAGACGACTGCTCTGGCGGCAGGATGTCAGCGCAGCACCGCGAAACGGGCGATCGAGTAGCCCAGCGCACTGCCCATGAATACATCCGAGACGTAGTGCGACATCAGGGGGAGCCGGGAGAATCCGACCAGCGCGGCGGCGCCATAGGCGGCATAGGGGACCCAGCGGTGGTTTCCGTACCGGCGCGCGATCACCGTGCCAATCGAGAAAGCCGCGATGGTGTGGCCGGAAGGGAAACTTCCACTGCCTCTGAGCCAGTCGCCCTTGGTCTTGAACCAGGTATCCGTGAAGCCCTGCGGAGCGGGAATGGAAGCCGGGTACAATCGCCGGTCAATGTCCTTCGCGGCAATCGTCAGCAGTTCGGAATCGAGGACGGCTTCGCCTGCCAGCAGCACCGTGCTCTTCATCTTGGAGTCTTTGCGGGCCAGCCCGGCGACGTAAAGGGAAGCGGGAAGGGCGATCATCCCGAGCGCCGTCGCCTTTCCCGTGAACACGCGATCGAATCCGCGGAACTCGGAAGTGCGGCGAAAGTACGACGCGGCAGGCGAATCCGCTTCGGCGACCAGCAGCACGGTGGTTCCCAGGATGGCGGCTGGCGCAATCCAGTTCCTGGGACGAGCGAGGCGCCGCGGATACAGCCAGATTCGCTTCTGATCGCTCAGGAGATTGGAGGGAACCAGCTTCCAAGACGCTGGCCGGTCGGAATCCCCGGGCGCCGGCTGGCTGGCAACCGGCGCGTCAGGGCTTTGAGCAACGGCGAACGGGATTAAGAGCGCGAGCAGCAGACCCACGCCAATGAACCTTCGCGCAACCACACACCCAGCCTACCAGTGACAACTACTACTGGGCCGGTGGGGGAGTGGGCGGAGTCGCCGGTTTCGGCGCGCCCGGTGCGCCCGGCCGCCTCATCCCGCGGGGACCTCCGGGACCCATCTGGCCGCCTGGGCCGCGGTGGCCTTCGCCGCCAGGACCAAACTGCTCGCGCATCTCGCGCAGCTTCTGGCGCTGCTCGGGCGTGAACCAGGTCCTCGCTGCGAGACGGAAATCGATGGACGACTTTATGGCTCCCAATTGAGCGGCGCCGAGTTCCTGCACGGCCTTGTCAATCGCAGCGCGGTCGGGTGTCTCAGAGGCTAGCAGGCTATGCAGTTCGAGCCGCTTTACCTGAAGATCGGCCCGCGCGCGGATCCGGGCCTTCTGGAAATCGAGCGCCTGCTGGCGAATCTTCGCCGCCTGCTCGTCGGTGATGCCGAGGCGCTTGCGCAACTCCGGGTTGTTGACCAGGAACGCCATGCCCATGCCGCGGCCGCCGCGCTCGCGCATCTCCATGCCGCGTCCGCCGTAGTGGTGCATTCCCATCCCTTGGCCGCCACCCCACTGCTGCTGGTCGCCGCCCCATTTCTCTTCGCCGCCACCCCACTGCTGTTGGCCGCCCATCATGTGCCGGTGCTCGCCAGGCGCGCCCGCGCCGCCCAT
>Ga0182011_10003420_pt1 | contig 13028 bp, 9 predicted proteins | sample 711E1DmetaG_FD_120481 | JGI IMG/M metagenome (GOLD analysis project Ga0182011, IMG submission 120481) | Permafrost microbial communities from Stordalen Mire, Sweden - 711E1D metaG | ecosystem: Environmental > Terrestrial > Soil > Wetlands > Permafrost | place: Sweden: Stordalen | collected... | reverse complement strand
GAGGAATTTTTCGAAGTTCCAGAGGATTCCCGGCTCGGGATTCGGGGTAGCTCCTGTCTTACCGAGGAAACCCGCGAGCTTCTCGCGGAAGGCGGGGCGGGTGGCGCCCGTGGCGGTCGGCTCGGCGGTGATCAGTGCCTTGTAGAGAGGGTGCGTCTCGTCTCCGGTGACGGCGATCTTGGAGAACATGGGGAAGTTGACGCCGAAGGTGGCGCGGCAGAAAGTGGCAATCTCGTTGTTCGTCCCCGGCTCCTGCGCGCCGAAGTCGTTGGCCGGGAAGCCGAGGACCGCGAGGCCCTTGGGGTGGAACTGGGTGTAGAGCTTTTCGAGCGCGTCGTACTGCGGAGTGAGACCGCATTTGGAGGCGACGTTGACGATCAGCAGAACTTTGCCGCTGTAGGCTGCCAGTGTGGTGGGCTCGCCGGTGATGGTCTGAACGGGAATCTCGTAGATGGGTGCGGACATTAATCTCTCTCCTATTAGGTGTTTGGGTTTTTGCGGCACTTGCGGTGGGGCTGAAGCCCAGTTCTTTCAAAACCAGGGCTGTGTAGATATTCGCTAGTACCGCGACCGCATGAAAAAGGTCGTCAGGAAAGCAACAGCAGATCCCTACGGGATGACAAACTAAAAAAGTACGCGGTTACATCATCACACGGTCGCGGTACTAGTTTGATGCGGCTGCGGGCGCGTCAGATTTTTTACTGCAAACTATTGCATAGTTGAGATGCGATTGAGGTTGGCGTGGATTCACAAAATGCTGGCGGCAAATAGGTTGTATGACTTTTACGGAATTTTTACATAATTATTTATTTCCACGCTAGATTCATGCCGAATTGACAGCCATACGCTCTATATTTAAATTCACATGTCCCTATCTGATTCCCTGTTTGGCAGACCTCTGGCCACGAGTGAAGAACGCGCCGAGCACATTGGCGTGTCTGCCGGAATACCGATCTTTGGCCTCGACGCACTGACGTCTGCGGCGTACGGGCCGGAGACAGCGCTGGCTCTGTTGATCCCGTTGGGATTGATGGGGATTCACTACATCGTTCCGATCATCGTGGCGATTCTGATTCTGCTGGTGATTGTGTACTTCAGCTATCGGCAGACGATTGCGGCGTACCCGGGTGGCGGCGGATCGTACACGGTGGCGACGGAGAATCTGGGTACGGGCGCGGGGCTGCTGGCTGCTGCGGCCTTGATGATCGACTACATTCTGACGGCGGCGGTGGGCATTTCGGCGGGTATCGAGGCCGTGGTCAGTGACCAGCAGTGGCTACAACCGCACATCCTAATGATGTGTCTGATCGTGCTGGCAATGCTGGCACTGATCAATATGCGCGGCGTCAAGGACACGGGCGCGGCGTTCATTATTCCGACCTTTCTGTTCGTTAGCACACTGGCGATTACGATTTTTGTTGGAGCCTTTCACGTCATCAGGACGGGCGGACATCCGGTTGCAGCGACCGATATGCCGACGCCTTCTCCGCAACTGATCCATTCGCTGAGTATATGGCTGCTGATGAAGGCCTTCTCCAATGGATGCGCAGCGATGACCGGCGTCGAGGCGGTGTCGAATGGCGTGATGGCCTTCCGTGAGCCTAGGGCGAAGAACGCGCAGCGTACGCTGACGGTGATTATCGGCATCCTGATCCTGCTTCTGTTTGGCACGGCGTGGCTGGCCAAGCAGTACCAGATTATGGCGATGGAGCCTGAGCTTGCCGGATACCAGAGCTTGCTGAGCTTGATCGTGATGGCGGTCTTCGGGCGCGGATGGTTCTTCCACTTTACGATGTGGTCGGTCTTTCTGGCTCTGTGTTTGAGTGCTAATACGGCCTTTGCCGACTTCCCACGCCTGACACGCTCCATCGCTCTGAACGACTTTCTGCCGCACGTCTTCATCATGCGCGGACGGCGTTTGCTGTTCTCCTACGGCATCTATGCGCTGACGTTTATGACGGCGGTGATCCTGATCCTCTTCGGTGGCATCACGGACCATCTGATCTCGCTGTACGCGATTGGCGCGTTTCTGGCGTTTACGCTTTCGCAGTCCGGCATGGTGGTGCACTGGTGGAAGCAGGGTAGTGCGCACAAGGGGCGCGGCTGGCACATGTGCGTCAATGGCGTTGGTGCCGTTGCCACCGGCATCACCACCGTCATCGTGCTGGTCGCCAAATTCACCAGCGGAGCGTGGCTAACCGCGCTGCTGGTGCCAACGTTGATTGTGCTGATGCTCTCCATCAAGAAGCACTACAAGCGGGTTAACGGCGAGGTGGTAGAGATGTCGCCGCTCAACCTGACCAACATGCAGGAGCCGATGGTGGTGATCCCGATGGCGCGCTGGGATCGCATGACGGAGAAGGCGCTTCGCTTCGCTCTGCTGCTGTCGAAAGAGATCAAGGTGGTCAACGTGGTGGGTGCCGACGGAGAGAAGACGTTGGACGACGTTTGGGAGGCAAACGTGCTGAGACCCATTCGCTCGCAGAACTTGCACGAGCCGGAGTTGGTGTCGCTGCACTCCAATATCCGGCTGGTGATTACGCCGCTGATGGACTACATCCTGGAGCTGGAGCGGCAAAACCCAGACCGCAAGATTACGGTGCTGTTGCCGGAGCTGGTCGTGCGCAACTGGTGGGAGTACTTCCTGCATAATCAGCGTGTGCAGATGCTAAAGCTGCTGCTGCTGCTCAAGGGCAAGCAACGGATTATTGTCGTCAATATTCCGTGGTACCTGTAGGGCGGTGAATGTATCATCCAGTGCAGGTGGAATACTGGAGTCCAGATGCGGTTTGATTGGGACGAAGCAAACGAAGGCCACATCTCTCGGCATCGGGTCACCAAGTCTGAAGTAGAAGAATCCTTGATTGATCCTCTTGGGCAGTTTGTCGATTCTGATGTAGCCGACTGCGAAGTACGATATAGCCAAATCGGAGCCACCGTTCGAGGCAGACTGCTGATCGTTGTATTTACAATCAGAGGGGATGCAATACGTCCCATCACTGCGTTCGACGCGGATAGCTTTACGTCTTGCACCTATCGACAGGGAGCAAATTTATGAGCGAAAAAATCACCGTTCCACATTTCGCCAATGAGTCCGAGGAAGCCGATTGGTGGTTCTCTCATCGCGAGGAGAATGGGAAGATCATGGCCAAGGCAATGCAGGAAGGCAGAGTCATGAATCTCAAGAATGTGCTGGAGCGCCATAGCCACGCTGACACCTCAATTGCGGTTCAGGTCGACCCTCATGATCTTGAGCGTGCGCGCATACAGGCGGCGAAGCGGGGTGTGCAGTATGAGGATTACATCCGACAAGTACTCCATCAGGCGCTTCAGGAAAACGACGCAGCCTGAGATTCAAAAACACAACGCTTAAACACTTCTCTGAAGTGCAACGGAGTTTGCAGATCCTTTGCCGTAGGTGGGGCTTAGCTGGCGCAGGCGGGCGACGGCGGCGGGGATCAGGGCGAGTGCGAAGTCGACTTCGTCGGCCGTAGTTTGGCGGCTGAGAGAGATGCGAATGCTGGCGCGTGCGCGGGCCTCAGATAAACCCATTGCGGTTAGGATGTGAGAGGGCTCGGTCGCGCCTGATTGGCAGGCCGATCCGCCCGAGACGGCCAGACCCTTCAGGTCCAGCGCAATGACAAGGGCCTCGGCTTCGACGTGGTCGAAGGTGAGATTGCTGGTGTTGGCGACGCGCGCGGCAGTGGCTCCATCGGCACTCGCTCCGTTGATGCTCGACTCCTCGATCTGCGCCAAAAGTCCCTGCTCCAGACGGTCGCGCAGAGCGGCAAGTGTACGCTGCTCGTCGTTCGCCAACCACTGGCGAGCTAGCTCTGCAGCCTTGCCCAAGCCGACGATTCCGGCGACGTTCTCCGTGCCGGGACGACGTCCGCGCTCGTGGCGTCCGCCGAAGAAGAGCGGGCGCAGGCGCACGTTGCGGCGGACAAAGAGCACGCCGGTTCCTTGCGGGGCGTACATCTTGTGGCCGGAGAGGCTGAGCAGATCGCAGCCTAACGCCTTGACGTCGAGGGAAAGTTTTCCGGCTGCCTGAACCGCGTCGGTATGGAAGAGCGCGCCCGCAGCGTGGGCCAGATCGGCTAGCTCGCGGATTGGCTGAATGACGCCGGTCTCGTTGTTGGCGAGCATGACGCTGACCAGCGTTTTGCCCTGCCGTGGTGAACTACCTTGCTGCGGTACTGTGTCGGATCGTAGCGCGGAGACCAGCGCGGAGGGCTCGACGACGCCCTGCGCTGTGCAGGGGAGGAAGGTGACTTCGACGCCGCGCTCGGCGAGCGCCTCGGCGGCGTGCAGGATGGCGTGGTGCTCAATGGCGGTGGTGATGAGGCGATCCCCCGCGTTGAGGACGCCGTTCGTTACTCCGCCCACTACGCCGAAGAGGGCGAGGTTGTCGCTCTCCGTGCCGCCGGAGGTGAAGACGACCTCTGCGGCGCGGCAGTTGAGCAGGGCGGCGACGGACTCGCGCGCGCGGTTGACGGCGGCTCGCGCCTGCTGGCCTTGCTGGTGAATCGAGCTGGCATTTCCGAAGCACTCGATCCAGTAGGGACGCATCGCATCGACGACCTCGGGCAGCAAGGGCGTGGTGGCGTTGGCGTCCATGTACACGCGGCGCATGAGTTCAGTTTACTCTGCGGGGTCTGGCCGAATGGCGGTCGGACAATCGCATGAATCGTTGACGTGAATACTCTGTTCGATATATCCCCCCCCTTTCTGGGGTTATCTCTGGGAGGAAGTATTTTTAAATCTAGCGATTGCACGGATATACTGGCTGCAACAATTACGTTCTAAAGGAGTTACGTCTAATGATTCAATTCTAAACGACTTACTTGGAGATTGTGAGCGATTCGGCTCGATTTAGAGTCAAGTTCGGCGAATTCGAGGTCAACAGAGCGCGGGAAAGTTTTGGGGGATCGGCTTTGAGCTTTGGACTGTGAGCTATGAGCTTGGATTGCGAGGAGAAAGCTTCGCAATGCAGCGGGACTTGGGGCGCGGTTTGCTGTTTTCTGGGGAATTTCTCGGCATTTTTTGTTCGTGTTCCAGCAAAAAAAGCACAAGGGTCGCACCCGGTGGGGGGAGCGGCCCTTGTGCAATGGCCTGTCAAAGGCCTCCTGAAAGGTGTTCCATGGGGAAGTAAAGACTGCGACCAAGAGATAGGACCTACAGTGGGAGCTATCTCTTGGTCTAGTAGCAACGAGGTTGCAAGCAATTGGAGGGCCAAAGGATGAAATGTAAAGCCAGCCATCAATTCATCGTGTTTAGGCTTTCGCTGGGCGCAGTGTTCCCCAAAAATGAGAGAGTTGGAATCGGGAGCTCCGTAAATCGGAAGGAATAGGGTTTGACCCTGCGCGCGTCGATCCCTATAATTAACCCTGTTCTGGCAGCCCTCACGCTCCCGCCGATTCTCATGGATCAAATTCGGTTCCTGAAAGGATCGAAGATGATTCTTGAAATCATGGGTGGTCAAGCGCGGTGAGAACCCATCTGGTTGCGAAATTGGGGCAAGTTGTGCGATTAAGGCAATTTGCGCAATGGCGGCAATGGGACGGGTGGATGCAGGGCGACGGATCCGAATGGCGTTAAGCGTCGTTCGGCAGCAGATGGTTCAGGAAACTTCCAAGGAGCTTTACACCAAATGAATTACAAGTTTGCTCTGCTCTCCGCGCTGGTCGCGGGTCTTCTCCCGGTGGCCGCTGTAGCTCAGGCTGTGCCAGATGCACCACAACAAGCGACTCCGGCTGCGGCCTCCGCTCCGGCTCCTGCCGCAGCGCCTGCGACTTCCGCACCGGCCGCTGCTGCGGCTAAAGCGCAGCAGGCTCCGACGCTGGTTCCCCCATCGGCGTTCCCCGCGCGGATCGCCCTGATCTCGTTTACCGAGGCGGTAACATTCACCAACGAGGGACAGCGCGCTGGCGAGGAGTTACGCAAGCAGTACCAGCCGAAGAAGGAGAAGCTGGACGCGCTGGCCGCTGATATCGATTCGCTTAAGAAGCAGTTGCAGGCGGCTCCTGCAACGCTTTCGGATGAAGAGCGCGCTAACCGTCAGAAGACCATTGACACCAAGGTGAAGCAGTTTGAGCGCGATGGTGAAGATGCGCAGACGGCCTACAACGCGGATCTAAACGAGGCTTTGGGCAAGGTCGCACAGAAGTTCGACGTGGTGATGCGGAAGTACGTCAGCGATAACGGCTATACGTTGCTGATCAACGCCGGAGATCAGGCGAGCCCGGTGCTGTGGGCAGCAAGCCAGCCCAACGCGGACATTACGCTGGCCGTCATTGAGGCGTATAACGCCGCATCGAAGGTTGCTCCGCCTACCGCATCTCCGGCAGCTGGTCGCGCAAGACCTGCAACGCCACACACAACCGCCAAACCGGCAGCCACCAAGTAATTTGGCTGCGCGGATTCGGAGCTATACGGATTCAGTTCAAGGAAGAAAAGAGGAGGCCTTCGGGCCTCCTCTTGTGCGTTGGTGCGGAGATTGTCTGGGTGCGGCCAGCCTGTGGAAAAAATGTGGATCGCGGGACACGGTAGATTAATACTCCGGCTGTTCGGATGCGTCAAGTGGCGCGAAAAGCATATTTATGGACTAGCTAAACGACATATTATCAGACGTTTGATCGGAAATTATTAGAATTCACCAAGTTTGGTGCAAATGCATTCGCAACTTCCTTAAATAAAACGACTTTCCACAGAAGCGAAAAGAAGCACCAGTGCATCTCGGCGTCGTGAACCAGAAGTTCGCTAAAGCATTTTCACTGTTGCTGTAATGTGGGCATCGTGCGATCCCACCCTTGCGGAAAGGACAAGTACGCCGCAGGATGGGGCACCCAGAGCTTACTCTTCGCCGACCTTTAGGACGGCGAGGAAGGCTTCTTGCGGGATGTCTACCTTGCCGATTCGCTTCATGCGCTTCTTGCCCTCTTTCTGCTTGTCGAGGAGCTTGCGCTTGCGGCTGATGTCTCCGCCGTAGCACTTGGCGATGACGTTTTTGCGGATGGCGGTGACGGTTTCGCGGGAGATGATCTTGGCTCCGATGGCAGCCTGGATGGCGACCTCGAACATCTGGCGCGGGATCAGCTCGCGCATCTTGGAGACTAGGGCGCGGCCACGATCGTAGGCGAAGTCGCGGTGGACGATGATGGAGAGCGCATCGACCGGTTCGCCACCGATGAGAATGTCCATCTTGACCATGGGGGAGATCCAGGAGCCGGAGAGGGCGTAGTCGAGCGAGGCGTACCCGCGAGAGACGGTCTTGAGACGGTCGTAGAAGTCGAGAACAATTTCGTTGAGCGGCAGCTCGTAGGTGATCATGACGCGCGTTGAGGAGACGTACTCGATGTTCTTCTGGCGGCCACGTTTTTCTTCGACCAGCTTGAGGATGCCGCCGACGTATTCCTCGTTGGTGAGGATGCGGGCGGTGATGACCGGCTCGGCGATGGAGACGATCTCGGTGGGGTCAGGCCAGCGCGAGGGGTTGTCCACCTCGATGAGCTTGCCGTCGGTCAGGGTGATCTGGTAGCGGACTCCGGGGGCGGTGATGATGAGGTCGAGGTTGTACTCGCGCTCAAGGCGCTCTTGGATGATCTCCAAGTGCAGCAGGCCGAGGAAGCCGCAGCGGAAGCCGAAGCCGAGGGCAACGGAGGATTCGGGCTCGAAGGAGAAGCTGGCGTCGTTGAGACGGAGTTTTTCAAGGGCGTCGCGGAGCATTCCGTGCTCGTGCGAATCAACCGTATAGAGACCTGCGAAGACCATGCTCTTGATGTCTTCGAAGCCGGGGAGAGCGTGGGCGCAGGGGCGCGCCACCTCGGTGATGGTGTCGCCGACTTTGGTGTCGGCGACGTTCTTGATGGTGGCGACGAAGAAGCCGACTTCGCCAGCGGATAGCTCGGCGAGGGCAACGGGTTTGGGCGTCATTACGCCCATGCTCTCGACGTCAAACTGGCGGTCGTTGGACATGATTTTGATCTTCATGCCTTGGCTCAGGCGACCGTTGATGATGCGGGCGAGGACGATGACGCCTCTGTAGGGGTCGAACCAGGAATCGAAGATGAGGGCTTGCAGCGGGGCGTCGGCGTCGCCCTTGGGCGGCGGGAGGCGATGGACGACGGCTTCGAGAATGTCTGCTACGCCGAGGCCGGTTTTGGCCGAAACTGCCAGCGCATCGTCGGCAGGTAGCCCGACGGCTTTCTCGATCATCTCTCGCGTGCGCTCGATGTCGGCGCTGGGTAGGTCGATTTTGTTGATGACGGGAATAATTTCGAGGCCGTTGTTGATGGCCAGATACGCATTGGCGAGCGTCTGGGCCTCGACGCCTTGCGAGGCGTCAACGACGAGCAGCGCGCCTTCGCACGACGCCAGCGAGCGCGAGACCTCGTAGCTGAAGTCGACGTGGCCGGGCGTGTCGATCAGGTTGAGCTGATAGGTCTCGCCGTTGTGCGCCTTGTAGATCATGCGCACGGTATGGGCCTTGATGGTGATGCCGCGCTCGCGCTCCAGGTCCATGGCGTCGAGGACCTGTGCCTGCATCTCCCGTGCGGTGAGCGAGCCGGTGAGTTCCAACAGTCGGTCCGAGAGCGTGGACTTGCCGTGGTCAATGTGCGCGATGATTGCGAAGTTGCGGATGTGGTTCGGATCCATACGGGGTGCGAAGTCGCCTCAATCTCTGATGCTATCATCGCGGACGTTGAAAATGACGACCGCGATTGACGCGGATCATCGCGGATTGAAGACAAGTCGGTTTGCCTAGGGATTCAGTACATGACTCGATGGTTTGCGTGAGATCAAGGCAAAATAGTTTATGGGGAGATAGGTTCGAACGGTTGTGGTTGGGCGTAGATCGTCGGGGTCCTTCGACTCCGCCTCTCGCGATGAAACTGCGAGAGGCTCCGCTCAGGATGACAGCTTTGGGGTAGCTCAGGATTACAGCTTCGGAGTAGAAGCGAGGCCGTTTTGTTTCTTGGCGTACCGAAGTGTCGGTGAAACGTCTTACAATAAGCTCTACGTTTGCGACGTCACAACGTTTGCAGCGGTACCTGTGTTTGCGCATGTTCACGATGTTTGCAATTGAGATCGCGTTTGCAAGGACACTTGGGCTGCAATGGAAAATGCGTTTGCGCGCGAAGGAGTGAGACCTGATTCTTGATCGATACGATGAGCGGTGGCGGATGGTGAGTGGGCGCGGGCGATGGGCAGCGGCGATGGCGTGTGTTCCGCTGGTGATGTTGGCGGGTTGCCCGCAGCAACAGACCGGTGCGGGTGGAACGGTTGCGCCAAATCAAACGGCGCCAGCTCTCTCTGCGCCACAGCAGACGACGGTGGCTGCGCCCGCAGTGACGCCGGCGCAGGCGGCCAATCAGGCGGCGAGAGAGGCTCGGGTGCAGCAGCTGATTCGCCGGGTCGAGGGAGCCTACCGCAGCGGCGTGAACAACTATCGGGCGGGCAGGCTGGAGGCGGCACGGACGGACTTCGACAGCGCGGTAGACCAGATGCTGACCAGCGGGATGGACGTGAAGAGCGATCCGCAGTTGAGCGATGAGTTCGATCATCTGGTGGAGGCGATCAACACGCTGGAGATGTCGGCGCTGAAGGAGGGAACGGGCTTTAGTGCGCCGGTCGAGGCCGCACCGCTCGACGCTGCGGACCAGGTGACGTTTCCTGCCAACGCGGCGCTGATCACGAAGGTGCAGGCCGAGTTGAAGACGACACAGTCGGACTTTCCTCTGGTGGCCAACGACTATGTGGCCGGGTTCATCAGCTACTTCTCGAACTCGCAGGCAGGGCACGCGCATCTACAGCGTTCATTGGAACGAGCGGGCAAGTACAAGGAAATGATCTCCAAGGTGCTGCGCGACGAGGGCGTGCCGCAGGATCTGATCTACTTGGCGGTGGCCGAGTCGGGCTTTCAACCGCGAGTGGTGAATGCGCAGAGTGGCGCGGGCGGCATGTGGCAGTTCATGCCGACGCAGGGCGTCTACGGCCTCTCGCGCAATGGCTACTACGATGAACGCTTCGATCCAGAGAAGTCTTCGATCGCTTATGCAAAGTACATGAAGATGCTCTACAACCAGTTTGGCGACTGGTATTTGGCCATGGCCGCTTACAACTGGGGCGCAGGAAACTTGCAACGCGCTGTGATGCGGACCGGTTATGCGGACTTCTGGGAGCTGTATCGGCGCAACTCGCTGCCCAAGGAGACCAAGAACTACGTGCCGGGAATTATTGCGGCGATCATCATGGCGAAGAATCCGCAGCAGTACGGGCTGGAGGGAATGGTGCCCGATGCGCCGGTGGTCAGCGACAAGGTGCGGGTGGACTACGCAGTGGACTTGCGACTGGTGGCGGACGTGACGGGCGCTCCGCTACAGGAGATTGTCGCGCTGAATCCGAGCCTGCTACATACCAGCACGCCGCGCGATGGAGAGTTTGACCTGCACGTTCCGGTGGGCACCGAGGGCCTTTATCAGAAGCGCATCAAGGATATTCCCGAGGACAAGCGGACGAGCTGGCGCTTCCACCTTGCGCGCGCGGGCGAGTCGCTGGACAGCATCGCGAGCAGCTTGCACGGGCGACCATCGGAGATTGCGGTGGCCAATGGCTTGAAGGAAAACGCGGCGATTGACGCGGGCGATGAGCTGGTGATCCCGGTGTCGAACATTGTGGTGGCAACGCATCCGACGCACTACACGACGCGCTCGGGCGACACGTTGGTGACGGTTGCGGATCGATTTAATGTCACGGTGGAAGATCTGCGGCGATGGAATAATCTGTCGTCGGCGACGATTGCAGCGCATCGCTCGCTGGCCGTAGCGGAGCCAGTTCACCAGACTTCTTCCACTCATGGGCGATCAAGAGGAACTCGCGCGAGCAGCAGAGACCACTCGGAAACAAGCTCGCGTTCGGAGACGAGCAAGCGCGGTAAAGGCAAAGCTCACGCAGGAGATGACACGCGAGATGGAGCCAACGCTCATGCTCGCGTCGGCACTCACGAGCGTGCCGAGGTACGAGATGGAGGCAAGGCACACACGGAAGGCGGCTCGCGCGCTGGAAGTAAGACGCACACGGAAACCAATGAACACGCGGGGATTCACACGAAGGCGAAGAATGCGGAGGGCTCGGCGAAGACCGTCGAGAAGCCCGGCGCGAAGAGTTCTGCGGAGAAGAAAACCGCTCCGACGAAGCATCACGGAGCGTCCAAATAAATGCAAGTGCTGCTGCATTCGTTACCGGCAAAAAAAGAGTGCTTGCCAATACTGGCGCAGAGAGGCATTCTGTTGCTAGAATCCGTTGCGAGATGCAAATATAAAACTGACGCATCGTAAGTTCGATTCAAGATGCGCAGCATGCGGATCGAGTGTACAAGTAGTGCGACGAAGAGGATGCGACGATGACGTTCAATGAGCTTGGCGGGTTCGATGGATTGGATGAGAGCATCAAGATTCATGCGGCGGCGGAGTACGGAGACGACGAAGCCAACGGAGATCAACCTGTAGACAAAGATCTCTTCGGTAACGACGAAGAAGAAGAGGAAGAGGTTGTGTTGGAGACACCACTCGATGATGGCGAGGAACTTGATCTGTTGAAGGATGAAGCCGACGACCTGCTTCAGCAGCCAGAGGCTCGGGATGAAGAGGTTGAGGTCGTGACAATCGTGCAGCCGGTCAACATTGAGGAGGTTGTGTTGGTGACGCAGCCCAAGGTGAGCGTGCGTGTGGTTGCTGCGAAGAAGGCGGCTGCAAAGAAGACGACAGCAAAGAAAGCAGTGGCGAAGAAGGTTGCTGCTCCGGTCAAAGCTGCGGTGAAGAAGGTCGCGGCAAAGAAGGCAGCCGCGAAGAAGGTTGTAGCAAAAAAAACGGCGGTGAAGAAGGCCGTCAAGAAGAACGCGCCAACCAAGAAGGCTGCGAAGAAGACATTGAGATCTGCCGCGAAGAAGGGGAGTGCTCCGCGCGGCGGTAAGGTCGCTTTGAAAAAAGCGATTGGCAACAAGGGCACTTCGAAGAAACAAAAAACCACTACGAGAGGTATTCCATTGGCAACTAAGAAAGCAGCAAAGAAGGTTGTTAAGAAGGCAGCCGCGAAGAAGGTCGTCGCAAAGAAGGTTGTTGCGAAGAAGGTCGTCGCGAAGAAGGCTGTCAAGAAGGCTGTTGCGAAGAAGGCCGTGAAGAAGGCCGTCAAGAAGGCCGTCAAGAAGGCCGTGAAGAAGTAGTCCTCGCGCAGTAACGAATCACCAGGCAAGCAAAAGGGCCCGGACTCCTCTCGAGAGGTCCGGGCCTTTTTGCGTCTGGTTGCCGCTACATCCTTTTGGGTTCTACCTTCTGATTTCCATTCAAGCCCGCGATGGCGGCTAGGACATCGTCGCTGTGAGTGGTTGGGTTGACTCCGGTCCAAACCTTTGCGATTTTGCCATCGGGCGAGATCAAGAACGTGTCGCGGTGGGCGAACTTGACGGACCCCATGCCGGAGATGGGGACTCCGTAGGCATCGATGATCTTGTGGTCGGGATCGGCGAGGAGCTTAAAGGTGAGCGAATCCTTGGTGCAGAAAGTTTTGTGGCTCTCGACGGTGTCGAGCGAGACGCCGAGGACGACGGCGTTGAGCTCGGTGTACTTCGGCAGATCGCGCTGGAAGTTGTGGGCCTCGATGGTACAGCCGCTGGTCATGTCTTTGGGGTAGAAGTAGAGGACGACCCACTTACCTTTGAACTGAGCGAGCGAGATTGGTGTGCCTTCCTGCGAGGGAAGGCTGAAGCCTGGAGCGTTTTCGCCAGGCTTGAGCGGGTCGGCGGCGCGCGCCTTCAGAGTGAAGCTGCACACGGCGACGATTGCGATGAGAAGCATGAGCCATAGACTATTGCGTAGCATTTATATCTCCTGAGGAATACTTGGGAGTGGGTCTACGCCCAAACCGGCGGAATTTATCCAGACCGCGATGTTGACTGTCACCCATGCCACCGTTTGCGGAACTTTGATGAAGTGACGGCCAATGTGACAGATTTCCGGCTTCTTTCGGCTCAT
>Ga0182011_10003418_pt1 | contig 13030 bp, 9 predicted proteins | sample 711E1DmetaG_FD_120481 | JGI IMG/M metagenome (GOLD analysis project Ga0182011, IMG submission 120481) | Permafrost microbial communities from Stordalen Mire, Sweden - 711E1D metaG | ecosystem: Environmental > Terrestrial > Soil > Wetlands > Permafrost | place: Sweden: Stordalen | collected... | reverse complement strand
CTACCTGCACGGCAGGATTACTGTGCCCGCTGATGCTGATATAACGAATATATCCGTCCTTTCGAGCCTGTATTGCGGCTTCCAGCGCCCCGCCCGGGGCGGTGATTTCATCCAGTTCATGCATCGACCACACATCGTGCATCCGCCATTCATCCACATGGTCGGTTTGCAGTCGTCGTAAACTATCTTCGAGCTGCTTTTGAGCCCCGTTTTTGTCGCGGGCGCGCGCTTTTGTCGCAATCCACATTTCCCGCCGCCGCAGACGAGCCACTTTACCGATTCGTTCCTCGGATTGGCCTGCAGAGTAAAGCCAGGCGGTGTCATAATAACGGATTCCATGATCGATGGCGTAATTGAGCATCTTGATGGCTTCCTCTTCCGTGCATCCGTGGCTATCAACGATTCGTTGTCCCCCGAAGCTTAATATGGAAAATTTCTCGCCGATTCTACCGAATGTTCTTTCTTCCATAAATAATCATCCTCCTTTCATGGAATCCAGGCTGAGTTCAGCGACTGCCCGAACATCTTGCCATAGTCCTGGCACGCTTTCATCCCTTCCCTGGTTTTGATGATATCTTCCTGGAGACAGAGCGCTCCTAAATCAAATTGCCACATTTGATATTCTTTCAGCAGGATATCGAGAAGCAGGGCAGGCGCATAGTCATTATGCTGATAAGAAGCGTCATGTAAATAGGCCCCGAATGCGCCACAAAGCTTACCGGCAAAACTCAAATTCTTAAACAGCGGGAGGAATGTTTTTACCGGCTTTGGTATATCCAGTGAAAACGTCGGAGAACCAAGGATGTAGCCGTCGTATGTTGCCAGGTCGGCTGCATTCCTGATATCGCTCATTTTTTTCACAACAGCCTGTAAACCATTGAAACGAATCCCTTCAGCAATAAAATCAGCCATTTCCCCGGTCTTTCCGGAAACACTGTAATAAATAACTAAAACTCTCTTCATATTTTCTCTGTGGAATTACCGGCACCACTATTTTCTTTCAGTCAGTATGTTCCCGCCGCCGGTTTTTCCTGCGGATGTATCCCCTGCCACTTCTTGAATAACTGCTCTCTGGTTTCTGTGTGTTTAGGATCCGGATGGCAGGCATCAACCGGGCATACTTCCGCGCAGCGCGATGATTTAAAAGAACCCACACACTCCGTGCATTTCTCATGGTCGATGATGAAGAAAGTATCTCCGGCGCTGATAGCCTTGTTGGGGCACACCGGTTCGCAAGCGCCGCAGCTGATGCAATCTTCCGAAATATAATATGACATATGCCCACCCCCAATTATATCGATCAAAACAATTCTAGCGGCCCAGTAATAGAAAAGTCATAACATTTGACAGATAAATGTCACAGAATCATGACATTTCGTTCTAGTCCGGCACTGTAATTCCGGCTGAAAAATTAAAATGAGTTTGCTATTATAATTTAAGTAGAGAACTGTTAAATAGGAAATTCTGGAAAGGCCATGTTAAGTGGATAAAATAATCCTGATAATCCTATCCGAAATCGATGTGCGTTTTATCGGAGTTTTAAACCGGAGCATGGAATACATTTTTCATCGCCCGGTAGAAACAAGATACAACATAACAAACATGGGATATGCCTATGATGCTGCCAGAAAACAATATAAATCACCCTTATTATTGGCACGTTTACGCCGGATAAAGAAATCTCCCGCAGAAAAAATCATGGCCGTGACAGATGTGGATTTATATTCGCCCGGGTATGATTTTATTTATGGAGAAGCTGACGTTCGAGCCGGCGTAGCGACGTTATCCATCAACCGTCTTGTTTCCGATATAAAGGGGCCCCAATCCAATTTGAGGATAAATGACGAAAGGATCATTCGGGAGGCCACACATGAAATGGGCCACCTCTTTGGTTTAATTCATTGCAGCAATCCCAAGTGTGTAATGCGAACTTGTACCTGTCTACCCGAAGTCGATGAGGCGGCAGGGGGACTCTGTGCGGTGTGTTATAAGAAATTGCAGCCGAATTTGTGAAGACCTGTTTCCTGTTATATGCAGCAAACGATTATTGCGGTTAGCAATCCGGACACAGGGCAGATCGTAATAACTGAAGAGCCGGGATCCAATGGATCCCGGCTCTTTGAATGTTTTTCCTTAGCAGAATTTGGTATTGAGCGTCTAGGGCGCAGTAGTGAAGCTCCAGGAAGCGGTTACATTACCATTCCCGGCCAGGTCAGTAGCTCCGCTGATACCAGCGGTATACCGGGTATTTGGTGTCAGGGGATTGGCCGGTGTGATGGTCATTGTCTTTAGCGTGGAATCCCAACTGACCATGCTTTCGATAATATTTGTACCTTGCATTAAGGTAACAGTAATACTGGTGGGATCAATCGGTTCAGTGAAGGTAACAGCGATTGCGCTATTGACTGACACACCGCTATTACCATCAGCCGGGCTTGTATAGACTACCGAGGGTACGGTTGTATCCGCATTGCCCGTGGTAAATTGCCATGAGATAGCGCTTGCCAGGTGTATCCCGGCGATATCGGTGACATCAGTACTGACAGCGGCGGTAAAGGTGCCGTTCATACTCAGGTCACTTGCCGGCGTAAAGACAGCAGTGCTTACGCCGTCGAAATTCACCGTTCCCGGAATCAAAGTCGTACCCTGCCACAGGGTAAATGTAGCATTAGTGATTGTCACGGGATCCATCGGCTCACTAAAAGTAATCGATACTGCATTGTTAATGGGCACACCCGAAGCGCCGCCTGACGGGACGGCAGAAATAACGGTGGGAACGGAAGTTTGCGGGGCACCGGTAGTAAATGTCCAGGAGACAGCGCTTGCTATCGGATTACCTGCGGAATCAGTAACTCCGGTGGTAACATTGGCAGTGTAATCAGTGTTGGGTGATAAATCGCTTGCAGGATTGAAGATTGCCGCATCCTGGCCATTATAGGTAACCGTTCCGGCAACCGGTGTTGTGCCTTGCATCAGGGTGAAGGTAGTAGTATTAACTGTCGAGGGATCCAACTCATCACTGAAAAAGGCTTCAATCGAATTGTTGGTAGCCACACCGGTATCGCCATCGGCAGGTATCGTATTCGTGATTACCGGCGCGCTGGTATCTGTCGTGCCGGTAGTAAACTGCCAGGTGTAGGCAGCCGGCAGCGCATTGCCTGCCAGATCTTTAGCGTCTGTGGTAATAGTGGCGGTATATGTTGTATTTGGCGTGAGGTCAGTGTTCGGATCAAAATCAGCTACCGAGCCACTAAAAGACACCGCGCCATTTATCCTGGCAGCCCCCTGCGATAAAGTGAAAGTATTAGCATTAATAGTGGCCGGATCCATGTTTTTACTGAAGGTGACCACGATCAGGTCGTTAATGTGTACGCCTGTGTCACCATAACCAGGAGTGGTGGAACTTACCATGGGCAGTGTGGGGAAATTTACCGGGAATGTTGTTTGAACCGTAGTCGTTACAATGGCAGTGGTGGTAGTCGTTTTGGCGGTAGTTGTGGTGGTGGTTGTTTTAGAGGTGCAAGCAGCAAGAGTTACCAAAACAACCGTAAGTAGAATGGATAAGAACATAAAAACAGACTTTTTCATTTTTCCTCCTTTTTAATTTCCATGCACGCTATTATGCAATATTTCTACTTAGTCTAGACTGTCAATAATCAAAAAGTTATAAAATACCGGCAGAATATATTACGAAATAATAACGTTTTAAAAAATTAAATCCGGGCAAAATGTTATAGATTTGTAATTATTTCAAACCTGATTTTATGACTATTCCATCTTTCTACAATTAATATATTTCAAGTTACATTTATGAGGAGATAAATATTATGCGTCGCAAAACATTAAAGAATACGATTTTAGTTTTACTGCTGGCTACAATATTGTTTCTGTCTGCCTGTACGACGACTTCGACTACTTCGTCTCCTACTTCTTCGGCGACAACCTCCACAACAACATTCACATCTGCAACTCAGCTCGCTTTACCAACCATTACTGAAGTTGTCGCTGAAGTCAGACCTTCTGTGGTCATCATAAACGACCAGGTTGCCAGCACCGATATCTTTAATCAACCTGTCCAGGCACCGGCCGCCGGGTCGGGGTGGATTATCCGCAGCGACGGTTATATCGTGACCAACGCGCACGTTGTCCAGGGCGCCACAAATGTTGTAGTAACCCTGAATGACGGACGGACGATCCCGGCCGAAAAAGTCTATGCCGATGCTGTTACCGATCTGGCAATCATTAAAATCAATGTCCAAAACTTACCGGCGCTCACAACCGGAGATTCTAACAACGTTCAGGTTGGCGACTGGGTAGTCGCCATCGGTAACGCCCTGGGACAGGGTATTAGCGCCACCAAAGGTATCGCCAGCGCATTAGGTATTTCACTGTCTCCGACAGCGGGACAACTTATTCATGGTTTGATTCAGACTGATGCAGCCATTAATCCGGGAAACAGCGGCGGACCACTGGTCAATATGGCCGGGCAGGTAATTGGTATCGCCAGTTACAAAATATCTCAGTCGGGTGTTGAAGGTATGGGATATGCGATCGATATCAACAATGCGTTACCGATTTTAAACACACTAATATCTACGGGATTTATTGTAAGGCCTTATTTAGGCGCCGATGTTTTTACGATAGACCCGACGATCGCGGCATTTTATAATCTTTCACAAACGCAAGGTGTGTTGATCACCAATGTTGCCAGCGGCAGTCCGGCCGATAAAGCCGGCCTTCAGCCAGGTGATATTATCACTACGATTGACGGGAAAACAGAGACCGATGATGCCGGAATGATGGACTATATCAATTCATTGAAAGTCGGACAAAACATCAATATTACCTATTATCGAGGCAGCACTAAGAAAACGGTGACGGTGACGCTGGCGCAGGCTCCAACGTCTTAGTTTGATTGCTTTGGGAATTACGTCTGCCGGATGAAAGCGCCCGGAATGAAAGCGCCCGGTTGGAAATATATAATCATGAAACTAACTATTAACCGAAAAATTGTTTATTTGATCACCGTTTCAATATTTACACTGATTTTAATTGTGACGGGAGCCTGTATGCATGTTTCTACCTCTACATTGACCACTGCTCCGACAACCGCATTAACTTCTACTACCTCCATTCAAAACACCACTGCAACCGTAACCACACTCTCCACTTCACTTGCTCAAACTACCACGGCAACTTCGATGAAAACTTCTACCACTCCGACTTTAACTACTCGAACTACCAGTTCTACGACATCCCGTCCCGGTGAAGTTGAAGCCACCGAATTTCAGGGCACTCAGTTAACACCGATCAGCGAGCAGAATAATAATGCGCTGGCGGGCACACAAAATATCGATGAGGCAACTTATCGACTAACCGTGGACGGACTGGTAGATCATCCGCTCAGTTTAAGTTATGCCGATCTTCAGGCATATCCCCAGCTATCCCGGCTGATGGATTTGGACTGCGTCGAAGGCTGGAATTTTACCGCCAAGTGGACCGGCCCTTCGCTGAGCGCTATTTTCGCCGCTGCCGGCGTAAAATCAGAAGCTAAGATCGCGATCTTTTACACTGCGGATGTCCCCGCAGGATATACGTCGCTGGATTTAAGCTACATCACCGGTAACAATATCATCATTGCGCTAAAAGACAATGATATTACCCTGCCGTCGGACCGAGGGTTCCCTTTCCAGGTTGTGGCCATGGGTAAATTCGGTTATAAGTGGGCCAAGTGGGTTACCAGAATCGAGTTGTCCTCCAATACCAATTTCCGGGGATTCTGGGAGAGCAACGGCTATAACAACGATGCCGATATCAATGGACCGGCGTTTCAGTGAATACAATTACAGAGTTCAGATCACGGCAATATTACAGCAAATGCTGCGTGGGCTGATCATATTTATCGATGCGTGCTATTGACTCTTCTATTAATCGGGAATATATTTGATAATGATTTACCGGATTAATTAACGCGCAGGGACACTAGTCAACGGAAAAACGCTATAATCAGGTTTAAGAGAGCAAACAAATGGTTAACGAAGTCAGAAAAAGCGGTATAGCCGTTATCGGCGATGTTGCCTGGGGTACCCACTTCTGTCAGTTTTATCAGACCAAACAAGACTTGATAGACACCCTGGTGCCCTATTTCAAGACGGGGCTGGAGAATAACGAGTTTTGCATGTGGGTTACCGCCGATAACCTCACCACACAGGAAGCGCGCAAGGCGATGGTAAAAGCGATGCCGGGCTTCTCCGGGTATCTGAAAAAAGGACAAATTGAAATACTGCCTTATAATAAGTGGTACCTTAAAAGCGGTTCTTTTGATAGTCAGCGAGTACTAGACGGCTGGGTGGAAAAGCTCAATCAGGCCATAGCAAAAGGCTATGATGGTTTGCGCCTGACCGGTAATACCTTCTGGCTGGAAAAAGAGCAATGGCGCAGTTTTGCTGATTACGAAGAGTCGGTGAATAATGTCATCGGTAAATACAAAATAATCGCTCTCTGTACCTATTGTCTGGATAAATGTAATGCCGCTGAAATCGTGGATGTGATCCGCAACCACGAATTTGCCCTGATCAAGCAAGCAGGCAAGTGGGAAATATTTGAAAATTCCCGCTACAAGACAATGAAACAGGACCTGGCAGAAAATGAGAAACGTTTCCGTCTGGCTTTGAAAAATGCTCCGGTTACAGTCGCCGCACAGGACAAAGATCTGCATTTTCTATGGGCATATAACCAGCGCACGGTTAATCCTGCGGATGTTCTGGGCAAGACCGACTTTGATATATTTCCTGAAGAAGTTGCTGAAAGACTGACGGGCTTGAAACGTAAAGTTATGAAAACCGGTAAAGCTTTAAACGAGAAAATGTGGGTGACCAGCGGAGATCAAAAATTGTATCTGGACTTATTTCTGGAACCGACGAGAAATGAAGCCGGGAAAATAACAGGAGTTGAAATCGCAACGGTAGATTTAACACAACAGAAGCTGATGGAAAGAGAGCTGGAGGAAAGTGAGAAAAAATACCGGGGGTTATTTGAAAATAACAGCGAAGGGCTGGCCCTTTGTGAAATGGTCCTGGATAAAAACGGTAAACCTGTTGATTACCGTTTCTTAAGCATTAATCCGCTTTTTGAAAAGTTTATCGGGTTAACCAGTGAACAGATTACCGGGAAAACTGCCTATGAGGTCATCCCTCAAGTACAACCTAAAGCTATCGAAACATTTGCCAGGGTAGTGTCCAGCGGGAAGCCGGTACATTTTGAGAATTATTCCCGTGACCTGAAAAAGTGGTTTGATGTCTATGCTTACCGGACCAGGCCAGGACAGTTCGGTTACATGGTGATGGATATCACCGCGCGAAAGCAGGCTGAGGAAGCTTTACAGGAGAGTGAAGAGCGCTTTCGCGTATTGTCCGAATCAAGTCCGATCATCATATCCGTAACCCGTATTTCCGATAGCACGGTCCTCTATGTAAATCAGGCTTACACGTTATCTCTGGGCTACAAATATGAAGAATTAATCGGAAACAAAGCGGTAAATGTGTATCTGGACCCGAATGACCGGAAAACAATGATAGAGCAATTGAACAAACAGGGATTTCTCCAGAATTACGAAATAAGAATAAAAAAAGCCGACGGTACACCGTTCTGGGCATCTACCTCCGTTCATTTCATAAACTACAGCGGGGAGCCTGCCATAATGGCTGCGACGATCGATATCACGGCTCGAAAACAAGCAGAAGAAGCGTCAAAAGAAAGTGAAGCGCGTTTTAAAGCCATCGCTGCCAATACCCCCGACCATATTATCGTTCAAGACCGGAATCTTCGTTATACCTTTGTCGTTAATCCGCAGCTGGGTTTGAAAGGAAAGGACATGGTAGGCAAGACCGATTATGACATTTTGAATCAGGAGGATGCTGACAGACTGACCAAACTAAAACGGCAGGTTATCGAAAGTGGCAATCCTGTGCAGGTTGAAACCCCACTGGTCAACAATAAAGGGGAAACAAATTACTTCAGCGGTTCTTATGTTCCGAAATTCAATGAACAAGGTAACGTAGATGGTTTGATAGGATATTTCCGGAATATTACAGAACGCAAACAAACCGAGCTGGAGGTAATTCGTCTTAACCGTGAACTCCAGGCGATACGTGAATGTGATCAGATTATCGTTCATTCCACGGATGAAACGTCGCTTTTAACCGAGGTATGCCGGATCCTATGCAAGATTGCAGGATATAGTCTGGCATGGGTTGGATCGGTTGATCATAATCAGACTAAAACGATCAGCCCACTGGTTTGGCACGGCGATGGAGATTATCTGACCACGGCAAATATTACCTGGGCTGACACAAAAAGAGGCCGCGGGCCAACCGGGCTGACGGCACGCACCGGTAAAATACATTATTTTCAGGATTTTGCCACCGACCAGAAGGCAAAACCATGGCGCGAAGCAGCTTTATCACGCGGTTACCGTTCCAGCATCGCGATCCCTCTAAAGGGAGACGATAACAGCGTTTTTGCGGTATTGTCTTTATATTCGCCCGAACCTGATAGTTTTACGCCTGTTGAAATCCGTTTACTTAAAGAATTAGCCAGTGACATATCTTTCGGTATTATGGCGCTGCGTGAAAAGGCAAAACGTCATCAAGCCGAGGCCGAAAAGGCTTATTTAGCCACATTCCCTGAACTAAACCCGAACCCTATTCTTGAGTTGGATATCAACGGACAAGTCAAGTACCTGAACCCGGCGGCAAAAGCACAACTCCCCGAACTGCTTACTTCAGGAGCGCAGCACCCTTATCTGGCAGGATGGGAGAATTCAGTTCAACAATTGAAGCCCTCCGATGAAAACAAGTTAGTCACCCGGGAAATCCAGGTGGGAGAACTTTGGTATGAACAAATATTTACCTACGTAGAATCTACGAATAGTTATCGTTTGTACGGCCGGAATATTACCGAACGCAAGACTATCGAGGAATCTCTAAAAACAAGTGAACGACGCAACCGGCTAATCCTGGAGACGACTCTGGACGGAGTATGGATAAATGACTTGTCCGGGCGTTTTCTTTACGTTAATGATGCATATTGTAACATGATCGGATATACGCGTGATGAATTGACGACTATGTCAATACAAGATATTGAAGCTGCGGAAAAGCCGGATCAAACAAATTCACACCTGGAAAAAATAGTTCGACGCGGAGGAGACGTTTTTGAAACGCGGCATAAAAGAAAGGACGGCACGGTCATTGATGTCGAGATCAGTGCTAAATATATAAACATCGATGCCGGACAATTAATTGTATTTGCCAGAGATATCACCGCGCGCAAGGCGGCTGAAAATGCGCTAAAAGGCAGTGAAAGGCGGTTCAACAACGCCTTTCACTCCAGTCCGGTCGCCTTATCTATTTCACGCATCAGTGACGGCACGTTTATCGATGTAAACCAAAGTTTCCTGCATCTTTTCGGATATAAACGCGAAGAACTGATCGGCCACAAAGCCCTCGAATTAAATATTTATAACAATCCTGGTGACCGGAATGAAATAGTACGTCAGTTACAACAAAATGATAAAGTGGTTAATTATGAAGTCACCGCCCATACCAAGACAGGCAACGAAATTAAAGCGCTGACTTCAGCAGAGAAAATCGAGTTCGACGGCCAGATGCATATTATCTGGACAACGATCGACATCACAGAACGGGAACAGGCAGAAGATCTACTGCGGGAAACCAGCAATTATCTGAATAATCTGCTTGATTACGCCAATGCTCCGATCATCGTTTGGGACACCCATTTCCGCATCTCCCGCTTCAATCCTGCGTTTGAAAGACTGACAGGGTACAAGTCTCAGGAGGTAATCGGTTTAGGACTAGATATACTTTTCCCGGAAAATAGAAAAGCACAGTCCTTGCAACAAATTCGCCGCACTCTCTCCGGCGAACGCTGGGATGTCGTAGAAATCCCAATCCTCCGTGTCGACGGCGAAATACGCACTGTCCTGTGGAATTCGGCGAATGTTTACGATACCGATGGTAAAACGATTATTGCCACCATCGCTCAGGGGCAGGATATTACCGAACGGAAACTGGCAGAAGAAGCAATGAAAACTTCTGAAATCAAATATCGCCGCCTTTTCGAAGCAGCCAAGGATGGGATATTACTGCTTGATGCGGATACCGGATTTATTCTCGATGTTAATCCGTTTTTAGTTGACATGTTAGGCTTGCCCAAAAATGAATTTATCGGTAAGAGTTTATGGGAATTGGGTTATTTTAGAGATATCATCGCCAGTAAAGCCAACTTTTTAGAATTACAGAAAAATCAATATATCCGTTATGAAGACCTACCGTTACGAACCTTTGACGGCCGGGAAATGAAGGTAGAATTCGTGAGTAACATGTACGAAGTCGACCATTTAAAAATCATTCAGTGCAACGTACGTGATATCACAAAACGAAAACAAGCGGAAGCCGAAGTCAAAAATCTTAACGAAATTCTGAAACATCGTGCCGCTGAACTTGAAGTGTCGAACAAAGAATTGGAAGCCTTTGCCTATTCTGTTTCCCATGACTTAAGAGCGCCGCTAAGAAGCATGGAGGGTTTTAGTCAGGCGCTGCTGGAAGATTGTTTTGATTCGCTAAACGATCAATGTAAAGATTATCTCAGGCGAATACAAAGCTCCGCGGAATTGATGGCACAGTTAATTGATGATTTGCTCAGGCTGTCACGAATAACACGGGCTGAAATGTTTCTGGATAATGTTAATCTGAGTGAAATGGTTAATATAATTACCTCTGAATTAAAGCAAAGTCAACCGGAACGGAAAGCAGAATTTTTCGTTACACCCGGATTAACCGCCCAGGGGGACGATAAATTGCTGCGTGTTGTTTTTAATAACTTACTCGAAAATGCCTGGAAGTTCACCGGTAAAACAGATACGGCACGAATAGAATTCAGTGCGATAGAGAAAGACGGACAAAAAGCATATTTCATCCGTGATAATGGAGCAGGTTTTGACATGAAATACGTCGATAAATTGTTTAGTCCGTTCCAGCGGCTGCACTCATCCGATGAATTTCCCGGTACAGGAATAGGACTGGCATCTGTGCAGCGTATTATCCATCGCCACGGCGGTCTGGTCTGGGCTGAAGGCAAAATAGGAGAAGGAGCGACTTTTTATTTTACCCTGGGGTGATAAAATTGTAGTGAGTGGTGACTGACCAAAAACTGTATACTGATAACTGTTAACTCAGAACTTTAAACTGTAACATAGGAGATTATTGTGAACGACAAAATTATCCTGCTGGTAGAAGACAATACCGATGATGTGACCTTAACCGAACGGGCACTCAAGAAATCCCATATTCTTAACAAACTGGTCGTAGCGAAAGACGGGGTTGAAGCTCTGGATTATCTCTTTGGAACCGGCATTTGGGCAGGTAGAGACATAAGTAATATGCCGGAGGTTGTGCTATTGGACTTGAAACTACCAAAAATCAACGGCCTGGAAGTATTACAGAGAATGCGCGCTGATAATCGCACTAAACTCCTGCCTGTTGTCATACTTACTTCATCAAGAGAAGAAAAGGATCTTATTGCCGGTTACACGCTGGGCGCTAACAGTTACATCCGTAAACCGGTGAATTTTAACCAGTTTGTTGATGCGGTTCATCAATTAGGACTTTACTGGCTTGTCTTGAATGAAGCGCCGCCACTGGATAACAGGAAAATAGATGGGTAAACCTTTACGGGTGCTGATTGTTGAAGACTCGGAAAATGATGCTCTATTGCTGCTGAGGGAACTAAGTCGCAGTGGTTATGAGCCTGTTTATGAGCGTGTCTATACCGCTTCAGCGCTAAACAATGCCATCGGCACAAAGCAGTGGGATGTTATTATCTCTGATTTTGTCATGCCGCAATTCAGCGGATTAGAGGCGCTTAACCTGATTAAGAGCAAAGGGCTCGATGTTCCATTTATCATTACATCCGGCAAGATCAGCGATGATACCGCGGTAATGTCAATGAAAGCCGGCGCGGCTGATTATATTATGAAGGACAATCTGACCCGCCTCGGCCCGGCCATTGAACGTGAATTACAGGAAACCTCCGTACGCCGAGATAGTGAAAAGGCGTCCCGGACATTAAAAGAACGGGAAGCAGAATTACGCGTTTTAAAACAAATCGATCAGTTAAAAGATGATTTTATCGGCCTCGTTTCACATGAATTACGCACACCCTTGACCGTAATTCTGGGAGCGCTCAGTACGGTGATAACAGAAGGAGATAGAATCTCCAGTAAGGAATTAAAACAGCTGGTTGGAGATGCATATTCAGAGGCGGAACTGCTTTCCGATATATTGGCAAATCTTTTAGAATTGGCACGAGCTCAAGCGAATCGATTACAAATTAATGAGGAGCCTGTAAATATTAGAGAAACTATCGATACTGTCATCAAGAAAATGAAACAACAGACAACATCCCGCCAAATAATTGTTGATTGCGACGAATCGCTAACCGTAAATGCCGATCGCATCAGATTACAACGTATTTTACACAATTTACTGGACAATGCAGCTAAATATTCCGAGCCTAAAACTAGAATTGAAGTATCTGTCAGACAAAACAATAGTGAAGTCCTCATTGGTGTAAAAGACAAAGGGATTGGAATACCCATAGAAAAGCAGGGCATCCTTTTCGAGCCGTTTCAGCGTCTTGAACTGACGAACAATCAAGCTACGGGAACAGGACTGGGGTTAGTTGTTTGCCGCCGTTTGGTGGAAGCACACGGCGGACGGATGTGGGTGGAGTCCAAGCCGGGAGCCGGGTCTAATTTTCAGTTTACCTTGCCAATGCCTGAAATGGAGAGTTACAGAACTAAGCAGTAATTAATTTGAACTGAGGTAGCAAGATGAAACGATTTACGATTTTACTGGTTGACGATGAGGAACGCATCCTTAATTTTCTTAAGACAAAACTTAAATTGCTAGGTTATGAAGTAATACTTGCTGCTAATGGAATTGAAGCT
>Ga0182011_10003417_pt1 | contig 13031 bp, 7 predicted proteins | sample 711E1DmetaG_FD_120481 | JGI IMG/M metagenome (GOLD analysis project Ga0182011, IMG submission 120481) | Permafrost microbial communities from Stordalen Mire, Sweden - 711E1D metaG | ecosystem: Environmental > Terrestrial > Soil > Wetlands > Permafrost | place: Sweden: Stordalen | collected... | reverse complement strand
TGTAGGAAGCGAGCTTGCTCGCGATTCAGAGGTGAATATCGCGAGCAAGCTCGCTTCCTACATAGGTCACCTGACCGCATCACCCTTGCGAGTGAGACAGATCCATTTTGCATGGATACGGCTAAGGGCGGCCAGGGGGTGATAAACGCCATTTCCGCGGCTGGATTTCGTAAATGCGCAGGCCGTGGGCTTCCCGGGCTTCCATCAGCTGTTCCTGAGCCAGCAGCAAGACAGCCTCCACTTGGTTGGTCCAAGGGGGCGGAGGCCACGGAACATCCGATGTCTGAAGAACCAAGGCCCTGTGCTCGGGCACAGAATCGACAAAGGGTTTGAAGGCCTCCGGCCCCTGGCAGAGAAAATTGGTGACGGGATGCGCTTCAAGACGCGAATAGACGCTTGTCCATTCGAGCTTTAGCATGGCTCCGTCGGATACGTAGATTCTTTCGCCAGGTTCCAGATGGGCGTCGAGCACCGCGCCCACTTCTGCGACCTGATCCTGCACGAGGTAAGGCAACCAGCGGAGATTCAATACCAGAATGGAGACTGCCACAGCGCCTAGAACGATTCGCGAAACCTGAATCTCCTCGGAGCACAACAGGCACAAGAGGAGCAGAAAATGCGGCCAGAAAAAGTGCAAATCCCCTTCGCTGTTTGTTTGAAAAGGCGAAAGACCGATTAGGACCAGCGAACCGAGCGTCATCCAGGCGAGATACGACTTGAGGGAATCGCGCGGTTTGCCCAGGAGACAGACCAGCACCACCAGAACCGAAATAGGAACGAATCCGAGCAACGGTGAGTTCGAGGGCAAAGGGTAGCCTGTGAGATACTCCGTCAGTATCATGAGGAAATCGACGGGATGGCGGACGTTAATGGCCCAGGGCAGCGTCGGCACCAAGAGCAGAGTCTTCGTTGACAATCCCGGCGCTGGATTGAAATGGGAAAAGGTGAGAGTCGTGTAAACATACGGAATTGTTCCGATCACCATGGCTGCGATGACCAGCCCGACCGGCAGAAAATGCAGTTCCTTTTTATGGCACCGCGTCAGGAGAAATGCCCCAAAAAGGAGCATTGTATAAAAACAAGGCAAAACGTGGTTGTTGAGGTGAAGCCCCAACAGGAAGCCCGCACCTGCCAGCCAGCCCCATTGGCGCGGCTGCCGCACCCACCGCGCCGTGCAGGCGAGGAAAAAGCATGCGACGGAGGGTCCAAAACTCTCGCAGTCAAACAACCGGCTATTGTAGATAACTTTCCATGAGAACGTGAGCAAGATTACGACCCACAGGGCTACGCCGCGGGGCGTGATGGGCCGCAGCGCACGATAGACCACGTAGATCGCAAACAGATTGGTGAACGCGGTAAGCAGTCTTAGGTAGGGGAACGCCAATAAGGCGCCCACGCTCTTCAAGAGCACTGTTGTCAGCAGGAAATTGGTCTGTGGGCCCGCCCCGGAGAGAAATGGCAAATCTGCCTGGTTGAGCGCTGAAACCTCATTCACGTTCGCCAGCAGCCAAGTGAATAGACCGTAAAGCCGAAGCACGGCTGCCGCGACAAGAACCAGCCCGAACGCCAACCGCTCGCCCGTGTCCAAGGTGCTGGGAAGGCGACAGAACGAGAAAAGGCGCCGGCAATGGAACGTCGCCTCCTCGATGATGGACATTCCTTCCGCTGTGCGCGCAACACGTCCAGGCGGAATGGAGTCTTCGGTCATGGACCAACAAGGAAGCGGCTCGGATCTAGGACGTCGAGCGTCGCATTTCGGTCATCGCTCCAGATGAGCTGTGAATCGATCGGCGCATTCTGACTCGTAGTTACCTGTCGCTTCACGCGTCCCTTCTCTTCTTCTACGGGAAACCAGGCCGACACAGTCGTCACCTGGTCAGGTCGGCAGAGAATCGTATAATCCGTATGCGTCGGGTCCCAGTCGCGCTGGGCGGCTGATTCGCTAATATCGGTGACCACTTCGATTGCGCTGCAGCCCACGGAATGCCCGGTGGCTGCCAGGACAGGAAATAGTCTGGAATAGCGAGTTCCGGTATTGATGAGCAACAGTCCGTTCTTGACGGCGAGCCTGCGCAGATAGGCTGCCATCGCTTCGCGCGTGAGCAGATGCGGGGGGATTCCGTCGCCCGTGAAGGCGTCGATCACCAACACGTCATAGTCCGTCTTGGATTCCTCAAGCGCCTTCCGGCCATCATTCTGGTGAAGGTTGACCTGGGCTTGCCTCGAAAGGGAGTCGGTGACATAGGTGAAGTCATCCCCGGCGACGCGGAGTGCCTTGGGATCGATGTCCCAGAAATCATAAACATCTCCCTGGCGTGCGTAGGCAGCGAGGGTGCCGGCACCGAGGCCAACCACTCCGACGGTCATGGTCGGGTGCTCGGCCTGAAGTTTCTCCAAGACGCGGCCGACGCCGGAGCTTTCGGTGTAATAGAGCGTCGGGCGTCGTCGGGCGGCCGCATCCGCGGTGAATTGGGTCCCGTGGGCGGTCGTGTCGCTGGACAGTCCTACGGCTTGATCGCTGGTCTCGATGATCAGGTGACCGTAGAGATCGCGGAGATGGCGAACGCGCCGGATGCCGTTGGCCATTTGCCCCGATTGGTTAAAGCCGAGCCAAAGGACGGGAACGAACAGGACACAGGCGGTGACGGCCACAGTGCCAGGATCGCGCCGGCCCGAGAGCCAGAGCATGCCCGCAGTCAGCAGAGCGACCGAGGCGAGCTCGAATTCTATGGGTTGAGCCAGGAGGCCGGGGATGACCACGCTTGAGAGCAAGCCGCCGAGCGCGCCTCCGGCCGCAAGAAACAGGTAGTATCGCTCGAAACGCCGCGCCGGCCGCAGGCTGTAGAGCAACGCGTTTCCCAGGAAGCTCCCGCCGCCCGTAAGAACCAGCAGCCACCATAACCGGCTGCCATCGACGGTCCTGGGAGTGAAGCCTTTGGCCACCATGAAGCCACTCAGGAAGACGGCCAGCAGCATGATCGTCGTGAGGTTCATCCACCGGCGCCAGATCCCGGAGAATATGACGATGAAGCTGAGCAAATAGAGCCCAAACGGACCAACCCACGCCAGGGGGGTGGAGCCGATCTCGGCCGCGATGTGATAGGTGGCTCCCAGCATGCCAACGCAGGTAATTGCGCTCAGAAGAAGCCACAGAGTAATCGTGCCGAGCGAGACGGACTCAGGCGCTTCGGCTTCAAGTGCGACATCGGCGTTGTCCGCGGTTTGTTTGAGGACGAAGCCTGCGGCCGCCAACAATCCGGCTGCGATGATCAGCAGGGAGTGCCAATAGAACATCTGTTCTGACAGGTGCAGAGTGGGTTCGACCCAAAACGGGTACACCAAAAGCCCGACAAGACTGCCCGCGCTCGAAATGGCATAGATGTAGTAAGGCACTTCCTGTCCGCGCCGGCGCAACCAGCCGTGCAAAAGCGGAGGGGTGCTGAAGAGAAGAACCATGGCCGGCAAGGTGGCGTACGCCAGCCGCCAGACGACGCGCCCGATGCCTGCCGCCGTGGCGACTTCGTCGGCCGGCAACCGGAAGGTGACCACCGCGACGAGTGCCAGAAGCACGGTAGCGTTCACTTGAAGGTTCACCCGTTGGCGCACCAGCCAGGCTGCCCAACTGTAGCCAAGCATCAGCGCCAGCTGGAAATAGACCATGCAGCCAAGCCACGTGCCGGCCGTTCCGCCATACATGGGCAGAAGCCGTTTGCCCATGAGGGGTTGAACGGAGAAAGCAAGAAATGCCGCCAGCGGCACGGCCGCAATGACCAGCCCGGGGAGTGCTCGCACCAGAAGCTTTGGAGAGATGAGGGTCTTCATGAGTTGAGAATGACAATCGGGAGATGCATTGGTGGGAGGGTGAGGGACGCAGGGCGCTGCGGCTGGCAGAACGCCGGAAGCGTTTTTGCTGCGCCATGAAGGGATGTTTTTGTGAGATGGCTCAAATAAAACCTCTTGCAGATATTTCACCCACCGGAGGCCAATGTCAGCAGGGAACGTACAGGCGAGGCGGCGATGGCGGAGTAGGCTTCGCAGGGAGACCAGCAATTGGGGCACTTCTGCTCGGCGATGGCCTTTCGGACGCCGTTGCGACGGGCGGCCTCGATGATCGGCATCAATGCGAAGCCCGTGGTGCGCACGTTTCCGAGCGGCCGATCCCAGATCGTGCACGGGTAGACCTCGCCCTTTTCAGAGAGGTAAACCGTCGAGAGCAGCGCCGCGCAACGGATGGAGGTCAGGCCGGTGGCGAGATAGCGCGCGGCCTCGGCGCGGTAGATCCGCTCGATGGTGCTCATCGGAGACCAGGGGCGGTTCCTTGGTTTGGCTCCGGCGAGCTTCAGGGCGTCCCTCATCTCGGCGCGGTGGGCGGGGCCGCCAAAGCCGTCCTTCTCCTCGCTTCCCGTATTGCCGTAGTAGTGCGGAGAGAAATGCGGGATGTTGAGGTGAAATTCGCCCCAGCCGATGGCCGCTTCCGATTGCGCCTGCAACGCCCCGTTGATGGCTGCGAAAGTCTGCTCGATCAGCTCGGACGTGGTGTAGCCGCATGAGCCCTTGTGTCCGTGCAGCGTCATGCCGATGTACGCATTCTCCGGGCCGAGCAGCCGGCGGACCGAGGCAAAGGTATCCACGGCATGGGCGAAGTCATTGCGGATGCCGCGCAGGCGGTCGTTGAGCTCGGGCGGCCCGTCAATGGACACGGACACCACGAGGCGCGCCCGGACCGTCCGCCGGATCTCCGTCGCCATTTCCGTGATCCGCTTGGTGGCGATGCCATTGGTGGGAAAATGCGCGAGGAGAAGGTCGGGACACGCCTTGGCGAACGCCTGCACGACCTGCGGGAAATCCGGGCGGTCGGTGGGTTCGCCTCCGGTGAAGTCGATCCACTGCAGAAACGGATTGGCCGCCGCGACGGCCTTCACCTCGTCCAGCGTCAGTTCGTTGTCCAACCCGCCCGGAGTGTCCTTCACCTTCCAGATGTCGCAATACGTGCAGCGCGAGTGGCAGCGTTTGGTGATGACGAAGTTGAGCTTGGTGGGGCAGCCCTCGGCGCCCGCGGCCTTGGCGGCGGTGCGCAGCGCGAAACGACTCCATGAATACAGGGTGCTCATGGAGCGGGCAAGGCGGGCGCAGCGGGCGCAGCCGGCCCCAATTGGGCTCGGGCTCGCCTCAGGGCCTGGTCAAGGTTGGCGGGGTGTGCAGAGGTGGGAATCCGGCCCCCGAACCGGGCGAAAGCTTCCGGCGTATCGATCCGGAAGAGCGCGAGTATATAGGCCTGGCTCGGCATCCTTGCCACCTCTGTGGCATTCGTTTCGGCGAGGAGCTTCGCCGTGATCTCGGCCCGGCTAGGTTCGGCATTGTTCCAGAAATCCCAATGGACGTAGACGCCGCCGGGATATTGATTGGACAACTCACGCATTTCCTCGTGCACCATGCGTTCTATTATGAAATACTGCGTGGCATTGATTCCCTGCAACATCCACATGCTTGGGTCATGCGAGATCACGAGGGAACCCTCCGGCAGGGTGCGGGCGACCTGAGCGACGAATCTGGCGTCGGCTACCGCTTCCGCCGCCTCGCGGCTCAGCGTCGGCACGTAATGCATGGCGGACATCCAGTTGAGCAAGCCTGCCGCGGCCAGGCCGAAGAGCAGCAGCGGCACCCGCCGCAACCCTGCACTCAACGCGGCCAGGCCTATGCCCATGAAGATTGCCACAGGGGCGCAGGAGACCACGGCGTAGCGGGAACTGGCCCCGTAATAGTAGCCGCCGGCGTAGAAAAGAATAAAGACGCCCCACGACAGAATGAACCACATGCCGAGTGCCACGCCGGCCGTGCGATTCCGCCGCAACAACCACAATGCGCCGGCCACGGCAAGCAACGTTCCCGCGACTGGAAACCACTTCGAATCGATAAAATAGCCAGCATTGTTCGTGAAGTTTTTTCCGATGAAAGCGAAGCCAAAGCGGCGCCCGTCGGTCGCGCCCCAATCCTCCGTTCGCTCGGACCACATGTGCAGGAGGTCCGGCGCCGCCAGGGCGATCGAGAGAGCAAGCGCCCCCCAAGCCGACACATCCTCGATGAACCGGTCCTCCGTAGACCAGAGCACGAGGGCGACCAGCGGGAAGACCAGCAAAGATTCCGGCCGGAAATACACGGCAAAGGCTGTAGCCCCCGCCAATAACAGTCCGCTGGCGGGCAGTCCTTGAACGGTGGTCTTGTCTCGCAGGCCTGCGTAGGCGCATGCAGCCATGAAGGCGACTGCGGCCGTCGCAGCCGCAGTCGGTTCGACCGCGATCGTGCGGCCCCACCACGGCACCAGGGGTGTAAAAATGAATAGGAGCGCTGCCGACAGCGCGGCGCCGATCGGAAGCGCCCACGGCACCAGCGAAAGTCCGATGTAGAGGGCGGCCGCTGCCAGGCCCACCAAGGCGGGATTAAGAAAATGGGAGGCATTGTCGGAAACGCCTGCCACCCGGTAGATCCATGAGAGAAGATAGGGAAGCCCGTTGGGCTGTTTGTTGACCCAAGCGCTGTACATCTCGAACTGGCCGTATTCCACGCGGGCATAATTGGCCCCTTCCGCCCGGCCGGTATGGGCGATGGTCTGACCAATCTGCCCGTAAATGTATTCGTCGAAGAAGATCCGCGTTGTCTGCGGGGCCAGGTCGCAGGCGAAATAGCCGCCCACCAGCAATGCGAGCGCCGTCAGAATGCGGCGGCGCCCGAGAATCTTTGCCACGCGCACCGCAATTCCGCCAAGCCCGGCGATCATCGCGACGACGCATGCGTGCATTCCCAATACCGTGGAGACAGGCACCAAGTTGTGTTGTTCGTCGATGGTAAGTTCCGTGACCTTGCGATATGCCCAGAACGCGGTCACTGTCAGCACAGTCAGGGCGAACACGAGCCAGAGCAGGTTCTTGAAGCGTGGCGTCATGGTCTGCGGTTCCGAATTCATAAGGAGCAAGTCAGCGTCCCAAATCCTTCCTCTTGGTCAATAGTGCTGAGCCCAGCGCAAGGTGCTGCACGCCGCTTTCCACCCACGCTTCGATGATGCCCGTGGCGTCGTCGGACATGGGTTTGCCGTGCAGATTGAGGCTGGTGTTGATCACGGCGCCGGTGCCGGTGAGCGCCTTCACCTGCGCCAGCAGGCGATACCACGGATCCGCTGCATTCTCGGCCACCATCTGGGGGCGGCAGGAGCCATCGGGGCCCATCGCCCCCGCCAGCGCCGCGCGGCCCCGCGGCGTGGTAAGAAAGCCCATCGTCATGTGCCAGTTGGCGTCGCGATGATCGCGGTAGTCCGCCAGCAGCGCGGGCGCCTCGGAGAGGAGGATCGAAGGGCAGAATGGTTGAAACCACACCCGACGCTTGAGCCGCAGATTCAGATCATCCCGGGCGGCGATGCTGTCGGCCCGGGCGACGATGCTGCGGGCGCCGAGGGCGCGGGGACCCAGTTCCATCCGCCCTTGCGCCCACATCACGATCTCGCCGGCAGCCACGCGCTCGGCCACCGCCGCGGCCATGTCGGGCGGCCGCTGACACGCCGCGCCGGTGGCAGCGGCGACGGCCTCGGCGCCCTTTCCGAGGTCGCCGTGATCGATCCCCAGGCGGAAGTCTGCAAAGGGCCGCGGGCGCCGTCCGGTCAGCCGATGCCACACCATCAATGCGGCGCCCAAGCCGAGGCCGCCGTCGCCCATGGCCGGACAGACTTCGAGGCGTTCGATGCCCGGCGTGGTCCGCACCAGCCGGTTGACCTTGATGTTGGACGCCACACCGCCGGCATATCCGAACGAAGCGATGCCGGTGGCCTCGACCAGCTGGGCGAAGATCCGGGGGACGAAATATTCCAGCGTCTGCTGCGCCATGCGGCAGACCTGCTCGCGCGGGGTGCTCCAGACGACGCCCGCCACCGCGGCCGCCATCCGCGTCGGCGCAATCGAGCAGCGCAGCGCCGGCATTCCGTTGGCCTCGCGCCCGAGCGAGAACCAGCTGAGAAATGGATTGGATTGCGCGGGAATCTCGGCTGCGAAGGTGGCGAGGGCCATCACCTTGCCCTCGTCTTCGAGCGGACGCATCTGCAGCTCATTCGTGACGTGTTCGAAGAACAGTCCGAACGACGCGGATCCCGGGATCGACAGGATTTTTTCCAGGGAACCGCGCGCCTCCGACCAGCGCCAGACCGAGCCGGATTCGCCGTCGCCGATGCCGTCAAGCGTCACAATCAGGACATCCGCCGGAGGTGGCACGGGCATCTTGCCCGTGGTCTGGGCAAAACTTTCAGACATGGGCGAGACCAGCCTTCGCCCAGGCGCTTCGGCTGGCAGGCTGCCCATGCTACTCTGCGACCAATCCGGCCAGAACGCGGCGGAGGCGGCGTGCGCCTCGTGGTGGTCAACGACGAACACGGATTCGGGCGAGGTGTCCAATGCGCGGGCAAACCAGCGCCGCGTCCAGCTCCGGAAAAACGCGTTGGTGGACAGCTGCGTGAGCGAATATTTCGCGCGCTGCTTGATGCCCGACATCGAGCCCGGAGGCGGCAGGCGTCGTCGCAACCGGTAATAGTTGTCCTTAAGCGAGGGGAAAACGCGGGTGAGGGTCTTGGCCGGGTCGGAGGTCGTGGGCGCCCAGGCGATGCGGCGGCCGGCCGCGGCCGCGCGCATGGCTGCGAGACAGCGCACCGGGAGGCCGACATCGAGCTTGCGGCCGCTCAGCCGCTCTTCATTGAGGGCGAGCTCAACCCGGCCATCAATCACAAGCGCGGCTCCGGCGTCATGGCCGTCCCACACGCCGATCACGGCATCAAAGGGTGGGCCTTGGTCTATGGTTACCTTCTTCATTCAGTACGTCAAAAACGGTTGCGCATCCGGGGCTGATGGAGGGCGAGGCTCCCGCCGAGCCGCGTTTGTATTCCGGGTTCCGGCTCGGCAGGAGCCTCGCCCTCCACGATTTCGGTCGCACGAGACAATGCGACCCCGCGACGAATCGGTCTTTCCGTGCTGATTGGAGACGCGACGCCCTCGTCGCGTTCTTGGGCGCCTCTGTAGGCATTGTTGCCCACGAATGCACACCAACAGCCACGAATTTCGGCCCCACTCGCCGTTTCGACAGGCTCAAGGCCCCGAGTCCCTCGACCCTGCTCGGGACCCTCGGACCCTGAGCTTGTCGAACGGGCCTGTCGAGGGGCTGGCGCTCGCGGCCACAAATCGGGGGTGTCCGCCCATTCGTGCAAATTCGTGTGCATTCGTGGGCGCAATCGGATCGTTGGAGTTCGTGGGTGCAATCGCATCGTTGAATTCGGCGATCAAATTGGACCGCTGAGATTGGCGGTCTGCGTTGCCGCATGCCGCCGTCGGCAGAGGCCGCGGACCAGCGTCCAACCGTAGGAAATCCATGTGCGCGGCTTGGACAGGGAGATTTTCGAGAAGCCCGCGGCCCGGGCGCGTTCGTGGGTGGGAACCTCCGCGATGTGAACACCGATGGCGAGGGTCGCCATGATCATCTCCATCTCGATGGTGGTGTGGCGCGCGTGCAGGTCGAGCCGGCGGAAGAGATCGGTGCGGATGGCCCGAAAGCCATTCTGCGAGTCGGACAGACGCGTGCCAAAACGGTAGTTGATCAGGCACGTGATGAACGCTGAGCCGGCGAGGCGGAGGAATTCATCCGCGCCGCCATGCAGTTCGTCCGAGCCGCCGAGCAACCGCGAGCCGCCGACATGCTCGGCTTCGCCCGCCTTGATCGGCGCCGTCAGCATGGGAATGTCGATGGGATCGTGCGAGCCGTCAGCGTCGATGAAGACGCAAATCGGCGTCGTGACGTGGGCGACGGCGAGGCGCAGCGCCGCCCCTTTGCCGATGCCCCGGTCCCGCACCACCCGGGCTCCAGCCTTTTCCGCAATCTCGGCGGTGGCGTCAGACGAGCCGCCTTCCACGACGATCACCGTGCCAGCATAGCGCAAGCATTCTTCCACCACGGCACGAATCGTGGCGGCTTCATTGCGCGCCGGGATGACGGCCGTGATGTCCGGATCGGGGGAGGCGACATGGCTGGCCAGATCGGCAGGATCGAGCTCGCCATTGCGGGCGAACCGGGCGGCGCGAAGCAGGACGAACTGGCGCTCGTGGCTGCCAAAGCGCAAAGACTCGACAGGTGGGGACATGAAAAAACGGCTTTTCAATACTGTTGAGCCGATGCGCCTCTGCCAAGAGCGAAGACAGCGAAGCAGCAAATTTCACGATGCTTTCGAGCCTTTTGGTATGCCGTGTCTATGCAAATTGTAGGAGCGAGCTTGCTCGCGATTCCGAGGTAAGAATCGCCTGCAAGCAGGCTCCTACACCGATCGACGACATCATGTCCACGAGTGAGGGCGGGGTTCATTGAATTGAGACGGCGGAGACCGGATCGCAGTCAATGTAGCACGATAATTCAGCCCGCGCCCAAGGATGCTTCGAGTGCGGGCTGAAGCACCGCACTACGGATCTGCAATCCGCTATTCGCCGCCGGGTGAAACATCCTGGTTAGGATTACCAGGTGAAAACATTTCCCCGACTATAGGCCGTAATATTCGGCGCCGACGCGGGAGGCTTGCTCTTCAGAATGGAATTATACGCATAATTGCGCTGGCCCGGGTAGTTGAAGAAGAAGGATCCATCGCCGGCATCGCTGGGCGAGTAGTATTTGCGATTGAAGATTTGGGATTCGAAGAGCTGACCGAATGAACCGTAGAAATTGACGGTGTCTCCCGTGCCATTATAATTCCAATCCTCGAGGAAACGGACGAGATTGTTCGAACCACCGCTATAGGCAGCGCCGTTCTGGGTGGTGTTGCCCGTCAGAATACCGGCGGCGATCGTTTGCGTAAACGGGGCTGGCAGCGGGCTATTAATGGTGATCGGAGTCGTGGGCGTCGGCGCTGCGACGCGCGGGACTCCAGTATAAGCCTCGCCAACAGTGCCGTCCGTATACCCGCTCGTATATTCCGCTCGATTCGCAGTGAAATCGGTGGGGGGAACAAGGTTTGCCACGGAATCATCCCAGTGTGGCGAGAGGACGGTGATCGCGTCGGCCATGAGCACAGCGGGATTGACGGATGGCGCAACGTCTTGATTGATGCTTCCGTCGGCATTGACGAGTTGGCCATCATTGACGCTGGAATTGGTCATCGTATTGTAGTTACCCTGCACATAGAGCCCGCCATTGGTCGCGACGGTGAATCCAGTGCCCGTCGCGTAATTGGGCGTGGCAGCGGCGTTGTTCAGGCGGACGGCCGCAGGGCTGTTCGACGATGCATTTACAAGGTACACATACATGACGCCGTTGAAAGCCCCTCCCGTAAGGCTGCTGGCGCTGTTTGTGAGCGCGGTGGAAAGATTGCCGACATTGATGTCAGTGATCGCCACAGGTTTTTGTTCGCGCAGATCATACATGGTCGTTTGCGAGATGACATTGGCAAAGTTGCCCTGCGAACTGTTGGTTGCAATGGATGTCCCTCCCGCGGAGGGCGTGATCGCCCACGAGCCGTCGTCATTGACCGTAATGATTAGCCCTGCCTGGTTATAGGCGCGCAATGCGGAAACACCCGAGCTGTCCGTTATGGTCGTTCCGTCAACCTGTAGAGCGGTACCCGTGGAACCAGTGGCGCCCGGGTATTCGGCGTTTGATCCCGCGGCCGTAATCGCGGTCGCGGTGTTGACGGGGTTCCCGGCGGCAGCTGCAACCGCCTCCGGCGGAGGTGAGATCACGGAACGGTAGAGCAGGGTGCTTGCATCGCTGCCCAAGAGCTGGCCAAATGGTTTGTCAAGAATGTCAGCCGGGCTGAGTCCACCAAAAAGGTTGATTGGGGCTGGCATCTGCGAGACTTGCGCGGCCTCCGATGTGCCCCATGTTACACCGTCGAGCCCGGCGATATGAGTGGGCGGGGCGGAAGGGTGGGCCGGATCGGTGACGTAAACATCGTGTGTGTTGACGCCCAAGGATTGGGTCGAGCCGTCCGTGGCGGTATACGTATCCGAATTGGCAGCTGGAGTTATATAGAATACACTTGCATCGATCTCCAATTTGGAATCTGGCAAGCCAGGTCGTTTAATATTATCACCGCCAATATATAGGCTTCCGTTGGACGCGATATCGCCAGTGATTCTGCAACTCCCGGCAGGTGAGAAATCGACGTCGCCCTGACCGAAGACATTGTATTGAAAAATGGACGTGACGGAATTGTTCATGTGCCGGCCGTAGCGCAGATCGATGGCGAATGGAAGACTCGGCGCGGTCGAGATCACTTCGACTTCGACGGTGAAGTAGTTGTAAACGGATGCTCCTGCCGTGGTGGTGTGATCGTAGGTGATCGATCGCTTCACCTGCCACTGTTCGGCTGTGTTTCGAAAAGCGCGAGTAAGCGGATCGCGCAGGGTATAGGGGTCATGCCAAGGGTTGGTTGAAGAGTAAGCAGGCCCCGGGATGTAATCACAGATGTCTGCCAAGTCGGCAACAGCCTTGACAGGGTCTTTCTCGACAACCATCGCATTTTCAAACCTAAAGAAAATATACTCCATCTCCGAATCGGCCACCGCTTTGCCGCAGGCGCGATAATCATTTCGTTGCGAAAGGCGATAGGTTCCCAACGAGAGATCGTAGATGCCGTAGGCAGCTATGGCAAGCGCGACGACAAGACACAGCGTCAAGAGCAAGATGCTGCCGCGGCTCGATTTGATGTTTGGGATCATCGGAAAATGCGTCCGGGGCGATTAACCGCCACGGATGGAGGTTGTCGTGCTCGTCTTGGTCGAGGTGGAGGTCGAGGAGGAGGTGGACGTGGAGGTCGAGGTGGACGTCGAGGTCGAAGTGGTGGAGGTCGACGTGCTTGTCGATGTCGAGGTGCTCGTCGATGTCGATGTCGATGTGCTGGTCGTGGACGTGGAGGTCGACGTAGACGTGGAGGTGGATGTCGAAGTCGAGGTGCTCGTCGATGTCGAGGTGCTGGTCGAGGTGCTGGTGGTTGAGGTGGAAGTCGAGGTGCTCGTCGAGGTAGA